>JABLTP010028827.1_pt1 | contig 11670 bp, 10 predicted proteins | sample 7160111 | NCBI WGS metagenome assembly JABLTP01 (sample SAMN14651227, study PRJNA627086) | human gut metagenome | isolation source: feces | host: Homo sapiens
TCAATTCCGAGATTGTCATGTTTCCTAATTCCATTACTTTTCCAGTGCCTCACGAATCGCCTCAAGGTCGTCTACTGTGAGTGCTGGATAATCCGCTGCAATATCCTCAAACGCTTCTCCGTTTTTAAGTCTGATTCTAAATGCTCTCACCATGATTTTAAGTTTCAGTGTGCTAAGTGTTTTCATTATGCTTCTCCTCCAATCAAATCAGCCATCATTAAGATAATATCGTCCGTAGTTGCTTCTAATGTGTCGATACGTTCTGTATCCGTCCCGACCTCATTCTCATAGTTAAGGTACTTACCTGGGTTAGCTTTTACATCGTCCAAATCGAGAATGCCGGTAGGCTCTGAGATTTCTTTGTAATCATATTCATGATAAGTCTGCTCCTCTTCCTGTCCTTCAGGAATCTCTGTCACGATGTTCTCATTCAGGCAGATATAGATATAATCTATTCCGTCAATCTGTCTAACAGTAACACTCTCTTGCGTAGTGTCGAATCTTGCTTTCATGTGATATCACTCCCTTACATATTTGAATCGTTTTGTTTGCGTTGTATCTTCTTTTTATATTGTAGCTATCCGTGTGGTCTAAGATACCTTTGTATGACATGCACTTCCTTGCAAGCCATACTGGAATCTTCTTCCTCTGCTTCACAAGGGATTGTGCTTTCTTGTACGACCGCCTCACTCTTAAGAAAACTCTTCTTCTAATTGTGATATGCTGTCTGTATATGCGGACACCCATAATATCAATAAAATGACCATCATCTTTGCGTTTTGCGACCGTTGTATATACCGTCCAACTGTCTTTAATTTCCAATCCCATTTCATCCACTTTCTGAATAATCAGCCTCATAGCCTTGTGAATGTCTTTTGCATTCGTGCCGAGAATCAAAATATCATCCATGAAGAAAAGCTGGTGTTTCACAAGATTAATTCTTTCTGTTGTTCCGCTTCTTTTCTTTCTGATGCGATACATATTCTCCGCTATTTCATGGTAGATTTGAGATAGGAATAGGTTGCAAAGATACTGACTTAAATATGAACCAATGCTCAATCCTGTGTCGAATGTCATGATTAACATTTCTATCAGTTCAAGTAGTGATTCATTCTTAATGTATTTCCGAAGAAATTCCATTAATTTGTTTCTGTCTATTGATGGATAACATTTGCTAATATCGCATTGACCAGCGTATCTGATATTTTTGTTTCTCATCCATCGTTTTATTGCTTTGATACCGTAGGATTGACCTCTGCCTTTCAGTGCTGCACATTGGTATTCTCCAATTCGCTTTAAGAAGTCTTTCATAGCTTCTACTGCGATATAATCGTAGATTTGCTGTTTAATGTTCTGAATTCCGATTCTTCGCACTTTCTGACTGGAAGCGTCAATCTTTTCTTTGTACCATATTGGTTGAAAGTGAATATTGCCTTGAATGATTTCTTCACGTACTCCGTCAACCACTGTTTCAACCATCGGTTTCATTCCGTTTAATCCGAACTCATTGAACATTCCTTTAATAGTGTCTGTCGAAAGTCCAGTGTATTCAGAAAACATTGTCAATGAATCTCTTCTTTTGTATTTCTTTTTAAGGCATTTGTATACTGCCTTTTGAATCAGTTTTCTATCTGTTATATCGACCGTTTTGCAATACGTCTTCATCGATTGTCTTTTTAAGGGCTTTCGGTTTGTACTACTAACCCCGACAGATAGGCTAACCCTATCCGTCCTTACTCCTTTCGTCAAAAATAAAAGTTTCAGTAGGTCTATAAAAAGTATTTCGGGCATCTGTCCAAGAGTCTTTACAGACTACACTCTTTGCGAGTGCGAAATACGACGCAAGGATTTTATATTTAGAAATTAACAATTTCAGCCGAGGTAATTCCAGTTCGTCCTGTCAAGCCTGTTCCTGCAATTCACGTACACTGAGCCGCCATTCGACCCATTCCTGAGATTACCGCGTGCGCCGTAAGTCCTTATATTTTAGTCGGTCGTATTAGGGGAGAGCCCCTCTTTCCTAAAGGAAATTCACCCCCGACGACCTCTTCTTAATCGCAGCCGAGGTAATACCAGGCCGCCCAGCCAAGCCCGGCCCAGCAATCCACGAACACAGAGCCGCCAGACGACCCATGCCCGAGATCACCGCGCCCAAGGTCTTCGCGAGTTCCAGATGTACTCTTACCGCCAGCGTAACATCTATCACCCCAACCTTGAGAATCGCTCTTTCCGACAGCTTTGGCGAACCATGAACAAGTTTCCATGTCCACTCCGATATCGCCAATCCACCAGTCAGTTCCGCCATTTCCAGGCATATTTCCAATCAGCTTGTATGTGCTCTTGATGGTCGCTTCATCTTTTACATGTTTGACACCTCTAGGAGCAATATATACGTCCTTGCTGTAATCTTCCTTAAATACCATGACCGAATCCGAATATACGATGTATCCACCTACAGAACATTCAATTCCCATGACACGGAATGGATGTTTGCTATCTGTATTGGAGCCCATTGAACCGTCATGCTTCCCGATTACCTTATCTGTTGTTCCACTCCACCAATGCATAGTGGACAACATAATCTGTGCATTCAGAGTATCGCTTAACGCTACTGGTGTTGTCGTGAATCCCTCTTCAATATCTAAATATACAGCCTTGTTATTTTCGTCAATATCCTCAATTCTAAGGACTTTTACATCGTCAGCGTACTGGTGAATCGTGCCAACTCCACGGTCGTTATTTACCGTATTGTCAGTGTTCTTTGAACCATACCCAACAGACACATAGCTTCCAACAACAATCTGCGAAGCCTGTGAATTTGTGAGTGGGAAGTAGGTTTCTTTCGTTTCTCTCTGAATTGAAGCTGAAAACTGCAAGCTGTAGCTTGTTGTTCCTTTAAAGATTTTCTGCTCATTCTTCGTAGCATACTTAATCACTTCGTACAGAATGACATACATATCTCTTTCTTTTCCAGCACCCCAGCAAGCCTTACCTTTCTTCTGATAGTTGTCAATCATGTTGTTATAGCAGTTGTTTCTGAAAGGCTTAGAGTTGAAAAACGACCTGAGAAGTCCATCTATACCAAGTCCGCTGATATACTTGCTGTGAATCACATAAGAAGCATAAGTGCCATCTTCTTTCTTAGCTGTTTCCCACGGAATTAATCCGTAATTATCATTCGGAGTATCTGATAATGTCCAAATCTGTTTACCGTTTTTCTCGATAACCGACCAGTACGGAGTCATTGCAATAACACCAACGTCAACAGATCCATCATTCTTATAACCGTTTCCCCATCCCTCGATTGCTGTCGGAATTTTGCGACCATAATCATCAGTCACGTAGTTGCAGTTAAACCAGTTAAAAATTCCAATGCCCTCATAGTCATCTCTGCCCTCTACGGTATCCGTTGATGGTTCGCATACCATGTTCGCATTAGCAAGAGTCTTGACACCGTCAGAGGTTGGGTTTGTTTCTGTCAGATACACTTCTGTCTGATATACTTTTCCATTTCTCATTGACCCAAAGAATGCCTCAAGAATTCTCTCGTCAATAGCGTCTGTGATAGACTTCACATTCGCCATCTCTTCATTTAGCAAAGCGATGCCAGTCTTGTTTTTGGTGATCTGTTCTCTATCCGCAACGATTGCTTCAGCAGCCTTATTCACAGCATCAAGTTTCTCTGCTCCTGCTGTATTGATGTCACTCAAAGCCTGTGTACTTGCGTTGTTGATATCACTGACAGCTTTTTGACCTGATGCAGTTATATCCTTGTTGAGCTGTGTTCCCTCTGCGATTTTACTGCTAAGAGAAGTGTCCAGTGTCTTAGCCTGTCCTACAGTTTCATCAAGTGCCGACTTACTTACGTTTGCTGCCGTAACGCTTCCATCCAATGCGGTTTTTGCTTTACCGGAATCTGCAATCGACTTATCTAGATCCGCTTTCAACTTCTTTCCAGCTTCTACAGACACGTCTACTTGTGACTTGGTATCGTTCGCTGTTGCTATGGATCCATCAAGTGAGTTCTTTGATTCCGCAGTTTCCTGAGTCAGTCGCTGTATTTCACTGTCTGTGTGGTTGGTTACATTCTGTGCGGATGTTTCTTCCTGTCGTTTGACAGCATTCACGCTTTCTGCTGTCTTGTCGTCAATTGTCTGTAAGGCTTCATCTTTTTTATTTACAAGCTCTGTAATGTTGTCGGAAACATTCTTTGCCTGTTCCGCTGCTGTATTTTCACTGGCTTTTGCGTTCTGTTCGGATGTACTTGCCCTATTTGCTGATTCTTTGGCAGATTCCATTGCCTGTTCTGCTGCAACCTTATCTTCCGCTACTTTCTCGGCTGTCTTCGCATAATTGGCCAGTAGCTTTCCGAACTCTTCTTTTGTGCCTGTATACCCTTGTGCTACCGCTTCGGCATAAGCTGTGACCGTGCCCAAATCTGTTGTGATCATGACATCATTACCTCCAAACTTCCTTTTTCTGTCAACCTAAAGTCCAGACTATCAATGATGTTGTCTGTCCTGTGTAGCTGCAAGTGTCCCCTCTCGTCTATTTCCAACTTGCAGAATCCATTCTTTGTTGCCACTTGCTTCGCCTGCTCTGCGCTCTCGCTAGCATTGTCAGCATACTCTTTTGCATTCTGCTCCGATATTCCTGCACGCTCCGCAGCGTCGTTGACCGCCTTGACCGCATCTCCAAATGGATCCGTGCCTGTGTTATCCGGCGTAACGTGATCGCTCGGCTTTGGTCTTACCTGTACCGGAATCCTAATCCTGTACTCTGTGTTTCCGAATGTTCCATCCTCGATATACACGAATGCGTAGATGTTGTACTTGAACCGTGTGCCACCGTTTTCCAACAGTTCGTCCGGCACTTGCACTTCTGTGATTCTATCTGTGGTTACTCCGATTTTTGTGATAGAATCTCCACCGACTTCGTTAAGTGAAAAGTGCACCTCAACAGCCTTTGGAAGATTCTCGCCTTGTATGTGGAGAATCTGTCCGTAATCATACTGCCATACGCTTCTGGTATCAACGTACCTGTAATCGAGAACGGCTTGAATTATATTGTTTGCCATTGTTTTCCTCCCACATCAGAAATCAAATCTGGACACAGTCACTTCATCTGACCACAAGCTAAACTTATCACCATCTCCATACGCTTTCACTTTGACAGTTGCTCCATCCATCCCGTTTGCTACAAAATCATCGAATCTATCCGACACAAAAAGCGAATTATAAGTTGTCGTAAAGACTTTTTCTACCCCGTCTTCTTTGGTGATGCAGACTTCATAGCTTGTTGCATCCTCAATCGGATCCCACTTTACATTCAAAATCCCATAAGACCAATATCTTGATGTACTCTTGCAATACGATGCATACTCCACTGTCGGAGTATCGAGGATGCATTTCTCAATCCAGTTTTTTACGGCGTTGTTGATGGCTTCTTTCAAGGCATCGTCTGGCTCGAAATTGATATCTGGAATCTTCACAGATGGTGGATTCAATTTCGGTGTGCAGGCAAATACCGGCACCACATTAAAAACGCTCATTGCAATCACACAAATCATAGCCATTATCGTTCTTTTCATTTTTCTACACATTGTTTTATCCTCCTTTAATTGCTTATTGTGCTTACTTTGGTTAGTGCTTGACCGATTGTCCCTCTGTACTCATACCGATACTCATTCTGTAGTCCGCTGTCAGGATAAGCACTACGGTTTTCTGACGTCACATGCCCATATGCTGTGTACCCGGCAGAATCTACATGCTGCGCGTTGTAACATTTCATTACGTACATTTCTATCGTTTTTGTTTCTGTAACAACATTAAACGTTGCATTGGTTGCAACCTTGAACACACCATCATTTCCGGATGTTTTTTTAATGTATTTCCCTCGTAGGAAATTCAGATTTTTGTAATCGCTCGAAGCTGTAACATGATACGTCTTCACAGGATCAGCAAGGACAACTTCTCCGTTTGCTTTGCCGATTGCATCACTGTAACTGATTGTAAAATCGGGTTTCATTCCTGCAACACCCGCTGGCCAAGCCCCAAGACCCAGTGCTTTTTCTGCAGCCAGATTTGGAGTCAGATTGGAACTGAACTTTTCCCAGACATGCATATTGACAATCTTATCCGGTTCCAATTCGAAATCGTTTTTAACTGCGCTTACATCATCACTTACACTTTTAATTTCTTTCTTTAACTCTTTTTTTAGACTCTCGATAACATCCATCGGTCTAAGTTCCGGAACATTGGTTGCAATCTTACCTTTGAGATCTTCTGCATTAATGTTTGCTCCATCTGACCTTTTAATTAACAGCCGCCTAGACTCTGCGTCTCCATCCGCTTTTGAACTCGTCTGACTGTCACTGTAATTTTCAAATGACATATATACCTTCGTCATCTGTCCGCTTTCTTCTGGCTGCATAGCATAATTAGCTATTGCGATTTTATACCCTGCCGGAGCAGTTATTTTTCCGTTCTTGTTCCAGTGGAATTCAACAGATCTGAGCACTTTGCTCGATGCGATTTCTGAACCTACAGCGCTGCTAATGCTTCCCTGCTCAAGTAATGAAATGTCAACATATGGACTCTGTAGATTATCCATCATGACCGGCACATCTTTTGTCTGAGCCCTTACTGCGTTTCCCGCATTAGAATATGTGGCACCTTCACTTCCAACCCTAATGTCCTGCAGCTCCGCATCACCAGTCGTGCTGCCATTTCCCATTTTTGTGAGCTGATTGATTCTTGCACGTTCGGTCGCGATTTCTTTTTGACGTTCGGATTTTTCTTTCGCATCCGCTGCAATTCTCTCGGATCGCTCTTTTTCGTCCGCAGCCTTTCTTTCTCCTGACTCTTTTCCGCTCTGCGCAATAATCTGTTCAATTAACGACTGGTTTTCTTCCTCTTCTTCATCAGGAAATCCCATTGAATCAGAGCATTTCACTTTTTCTTTGAAGGAAATCAGTGACTTGTCCTCATTGATTGCGCGGATCTGAAGCTCATTCATTCCAACCTCAAAAAAACCAGCTCCTGGCTGAAAGCTGATCGTGTTCCCGGAAATATCACACAGCAGAGAGTTTGGTTTCTTCATCGATCTGTGATATGCATAAGCTACCGCTCCCGCCGTGACCGGAAGATTATAATCCCGGACTGTAAACTCGAAGGAAATAGCATCCGTCCCCTTTGTAACTTCGATTGGAATCTTGATTGTATTTCTAAGCACGTAGACATCTCTTTTGATCGTATTCATTTGTTTCATTCCTTTCTTGTCTGAATTATTTTATCCCGGTATCCACTTGACAATATACAGTCCTTGCACTGGTGCAACTCCACCTCCCGGATACCTCAATACATACTGCCAAGGATAGTTGTAATATCCATGCACATGGATTTCTTCGCCGGTCTGATCTCCAGTCTGACCACCTGTGACTCCTCCGTGCTCATTCTGCGACGCTCCCACAAGCTGACTGTTGCCAATATACATTTCTGTATGGCTTCCTGGTTTCAGAAGCACGTCTCCTTTGACTAATCCGGATCCGTTGGAAAGATTTATTTGTGATGTCACATCTTCGAACCCTGCATCAACGAAAACATCATACATGGATCCGGTTGCTGGTGTGTATCCTGGTCTTGTATTGAGTCCTGCATTGGAATACGCCCAACAAATAAGGGACGAACAATCGTAATCCGGTCCGTCCCTATGTGTCTGATCGTAGCCGTGGCTGTCATCGTTTGCAATATTCACTGCCCAACTCACAGCATTATCGATAATCTTACTTCCTTCTGCATACTTTTCTAAGTAGTCATACCACTTTCTTGCGCAGCTCCGTCTTTCGGATTCAACCTCGACTCCGGCGCGTTCAAAGTTTTTCAGGAATGCGCTGGCTAAGTATTCCGGAGATTCCGAACTGCTTTTGAACTGATCCCATGTCATACTGTAAGCACTTGTGGGAATCCACTGGCCAGTTGATGCTGACAATGCATCAATCCAATAGAGCTGTCCGTTCGGATCCGTGATGGAATAACCATTTGCATTCGCCCAATCAGTGTAGTTTGTAGCCGGAGTCCACTGAACGAGTCCAAAACCACCGCTGTAATTTCCTTCTTTCAGACTCTGCCACAGTCCTGGATTGATATTGGACTCTTTTTCCATGTTCCCGAGAATACCGCCGATTGCATTCAGCGTCCACCCTTTGCTCGAGAAATACTTGTACACCTCAAGAGCATTCCCCTGCATTTTGGATTCTGATAGATAGTTATTGCTTATTGTCCAGCCCATTAGAATGTACCGCCTTCTTTCGTGTTTCCTCCAACGATTCTTCCGTTCTTGATATCCAGATATGTGCCATCCGAAAATTCGGCTCTTCCTGTTTTTGCCAGCATTCCGCCTTCATACACTTGATCTATTGCGTTTGTCATTGAACTCTTTGAAATGGTGAGTAATGTAGTTGATCCTGTTGCATTGTCAAATGTTCCTCCTGATCTTACAACTATTGCATCTCCTGAGCTTTCCACAAATATCGGATTACTCTTGTCTTTTTTTGAAAACATAATTGAACCGGATCTTATCTCTGTTCTTCTATTCAATCCCCCAACATTCTCACACACATAACTTCCAATAGCATAGACTCCATCCTTGTCAAGACGGACGATTTCTTTTCCAGTTGCATCCATCACTCTTGCAATACCGTTTCCGTTGTCCTCGCCTCCAAGCTCCAGTGTTCCGCCCTTGATTCGGTCAGCAAGCATTGTTCCGGCAACGATAAAATCTGCATAGAATCCTTTTCCAGTGCCGAAAGTGCTCCACTTCCAGTCCCTTCCATCAGCTGTGCGTTCTCCAGCAATTTCAAAGCCGAGTGTGCCGAGGCACATTGCTCCAAATGTCGGCGAATCAGGATCTAAATCTTCAAACAGAATCGCTCTGACCTCTTGCTTTTTCGCTATGGAAGACTGTGCACGCATCTGCGCTTGCACTCCGTTGATGATTCCTTGAATCTGCTGGCCAATAACTGAACCGTCCTCACGGATAGCCTGTTCAACTCGGTTCATGACGGAAGATGCGTTGTCTAGGAAGTTGTACTGGAAGTCTCCCAACTTGACAGAAGTTACTTTATTCCGAACTGCATCCCACGTCAGTTCTATTGCTCTCGCATCTGTTACGATTTCGAGCTTTGAGTGACTACAGTGTGCCGTGTCACCCAAAGAGACTGTCTCAAGCTCTTTCACATCATCATAAAGCTCTGTGTTCTGCAACAGTTCCATGTTGACCTCAATCGTGATGCTAGGCTTGTCCACACCTGCGTCAAACTGTTCTATGCACTTATCTGTCAGAGCCTTTTCAAGCTGTTCCTGAGTGTCGCAGACGATGACTCCATTCGCTTCATCATCCTCCGATGCATCAGCTCGCATCTTGACATCATCGAATGTGATCACACCGTAGTGAACTGTTGGATACTTATCGATGATCGGAGAATCAACCCACGGCGCTTCACCTTTAATCATGTATCCGTTGTAAGCCTTCGGAACAATTCTTGTCACAACATCAGTCATGTCGATTGTCTCGGAGAATCCGTCTTTAACAATATTTTTGCCGTATACAACGTGAACGCCGCGATCAGCACCGACACGCTCGTTCACAATCACTTCGTAGTTGTTGTATAGGATTTCACCGCCCCAGCGTTTTGTAAATGCGTTGTCATCATTTCCATTGATAGCTTCAATCAGATTCTTCGTCTGGTAGTACGCTGTCGAGGTTTTCTTAATGTCTGACTTTGCTGTATACACATTGTTTGGAGCTGTCATGATATCCAGTGCCTCTTGACCGCTTTTCTCGGTCGGTCGCACATCCACCAAAAAGCAATCCTCTTTTGCATCGAGGAAGATTGGAGTAAGTTCTGCACTTACCCCGGAATCGCTCTTCTCTTTGTTCTGAATGCGGAACAACTGCTCTCCGTTGAACGATGGCATCTTTACAACTGCATTGTCTGTGATGTACTTCCACCGTCCCTCATCGTCAATCGGGTGCTCAATGGTTGCTGTCCATTCTCCATTTAGTATTACATGGATTTCAGCCTCTTCTGGCATCAGTGTCATGTCTCCATTGTGCTCATAGTCTTTATTCTCTGGACTGTAAATCTGAATCATAAGTACCTCCAATACGGAATGACTTTCAAATCAAATCCGTCTGTTATAGTCACTTTATTGTCCCCCTCAACCAACACAAGGTCTTCGTAATTTCCAGTAACCGCCGTGTTATTCAGAGTTCCGTCTGATCTATAAGCAAGCTGTCTGTCTGTGTCAATGGTCAGGTTCTGTCCTACATTTGCTGTCATTGTGTTTCCGTTTACGGTCAGCGTGCAGGCACCCTCTCCAAGAATCTTGTAAACTGGATGGGATACTTCGCCCGCATGATAGCCGATATCTTCCGCTCTCTGCTCATATAATCCCTCGCAAAGGTATCTCAAGCCGTCCTTTGTCAGGAACGTCGCTTTGAAGTTTCCGATGCGTTCGCTCGTATGCTCTGCATCGTCCACGGTGACTTTCAAGATCTTGTAGCAGTATCGTGGATCACTTCCAAGTCTCAGAAACTTTCCTCTTGCTGAAAGCCATTTCTTTGCAAGCGCAAACCGCTCATCCCACTGATCAGCGTCACCAATAAAATTAAAATCAACCTTGATTTCGGTCGTCTCATAACCGCCCTCAAGTAAAAACATTGTTCCATCAGTCCCCGGAATTTCAACCGAGGACTCTTTCTTCACAGCTGATGGAATTGCCGGAAGTGTCTTAGCATAGATTCCAAAACTTGAGCCAAGGGCTCCATTGTATTCCACGTCCATCATGCTCCCACAGCTCCTTTCTTCCATTTCACACTAGCCGACATCTTTTTGATAACCGCATCAGCAAGGATCTCCGCAAGTTTTTTGTCACCCAGTGCAATGTTATTTTCAATCACAAACGTCAGCTCTGACAGTGCCTCTGCAATCATCTGTGCAAGTACAGCATTGTTTGTCTGCATCTCATCACGGATGTATGTCTTCAGCAAGCCGATTGGAAGAACTGCCTCTGCTCCTGCTTCTCCACCGCCCATTGCTCTATCTCCGTTCATGCCGAAAATAGTTGGGCTGTTCAAGATACCGCCGTTTGCATACCAGTCAACCGAAAACTTTGGAACTTTTGGTGGAACAAGCGACCATTCTCCACTCGCCTTGAAATGTGGAAGTTTAATTTTGGGAAGTTTCCATTCAAAGTTAAAAAATCCCTTGATTTTATTAATTACACCTTTAATAAAATCTGCAATGCCGCCAAATATTGCATTAACTCCATTTCTAAACCATTCACATTTATTGTATAAAAGGATAATCAAACCAATTATCACGACAATTCCCATTGGTCCAAGCACGGTCCATAGATTTGAAATCAACGGAATCAATGTTTGTATTCCCATCGCAATATTCCCGATTCCCGAAAGAATTGGAGCTATTGCTGCCACTACCAATACACATCCGGCAATCAATCTCTGTCCTTCTGGGGAGAGCTGATTAAACTTTTCAATCAATCCGGCAATTAATTCCGTAATTTTGGTAATCAGCGGTGCAACTGTATCCGCAAGCTCAGCTGTTGCCTGTTGGAAATCTGCTGTTGCCTTATTTCCGTCTACCAA
>JABLTP010041366.1_pt1 | contig 11584 bp, 10 predicted proteins | sample 7160111 | NCBI WGS metagenome assembly JABLTP01 (sample SAMN14651227, study PRJNA627086) | human gut metagenome | isolation source: feces | host: Homo sapiens
ACGCAGTACTAACTCGTCTTGCCTCGTACGATCGACGAGGCAGACTCGTGTCGCAAGAAATCATTTTTAATCAAGGAGTATTCAATGTCTAAGAAATTAACATTTCAAGAAATTATTTTGACTTTGCAACAATACTGGAATGATCAGGGTTGTATGCTGATGCAGGCTTATGATAATGAAAAGGGTGCGGGAACCATGAGTCCTTACACCTTCCTTCGTGCCATTGGTCCTGAGCCATGGAATGCGGCTTATGTAGAGCCATCTCGTCGTCCAGCAGATGGTCGTTACGGAGAAAACCCAAACCGCCTTTACCAACACCACCAATTCCAAGTGGTTATGAAACCTTCTCCATCAAACATCCAAGAGCTCTACCTTGAGTCATTGGAAAAATTGGGTATCAATCCTTTGGAACACGATATTCGTTTCGTTGAAGATAACTGGGAAAACCCATCAACTGGTTCAGCTGGTCTTGGTTGGGAAGTTTGGCTTGATGGTATGGAAATCACTCAGTTCACCTACTTCCAACAAGTTGGGGGATTGGCAACTGGTCCGGTAACTTCTGAGGTCACTTACGGATTGGAACGTTTGGCTTCTTACATCCAAGAAGTAGATTCTGTTTACGATATTGAGTGGGCTCCAGGCGTTAAATACGGAGAAATCTTCCTTCAACCAGAATATGAACACTCAAAATACAGCTTTGAAGTTTCTGACCAAGATATGCTTCTTGAAAACTTCGAAAAATTTGAAAAAGAAGCAGGACGTGCTTTGGAATTGGGACTTGTTCACCCTGCCTATGACTACGTTTTGAAATGTTCACATACCTTCAACTTGCTTGATGCTCGTGGAGCAGTATCCGTTACAGAACGTGCCGGTTACATTGCCCGCATCCGTAACTTGGCCCGTGTCGTAGCAAAAACCTTCGTCGCAGAACGCAAGAAACTCGGTTACCCACTTCTTGACGAAGCCACACGCGCAAAACTCCTAGCAGAAGAGGAAGAATAACGAGAGCGTATTAGATGGGATTGGCTGATCGAGCAATCCTAAAGAACCAGTTGCCGCAGTGATAAAGGTATCGTTAGAGAAACTAACGATACCAGGCAAAATTGGAGACCTTAGGCTCCAATTTTAGCAATGAAACGACGAAGTCGGTTGCTTGCGTGCCAATCACATAAGGCAAACTGGAAAAAAAGATATTTTTCGGAGAAAAAACATGACAAAAAACTTATTAGTAGAACTAGGACTTGAAGAGTTGCCAGCCTACGTTGTCACACCAAGTGAAAAACAACTCGGTGAGAAAATGGCAGCCTTCTTGGATGACAACCGTCTTTCATACGAAAGCATTCAAACCTTCTCAACACCACGTCGTTTGGCAGTCCGTGTGATTGGTTTGGCTGATCAACAATCTGATTTGACCGAAGATTTTAAAGGACCTTCTAAGAAAATTGCCTTGGATGCAGATGGAAACTTCTCAAAAGCGGCACAAGGATTCGTCCGTGGGAAAGGCTTGACGGTTGATGATATTGAATTCCGTGAAGTCAAAGGTGAAGAGTACGTTTATGTCACTAAGCACGAAGCTGGAAAACCAGCTAAAGAAGTCTTGGCTGGCGTTCCAGAAGTGCTTGCTTCATTGACCTTCCCTGTCAGCATGCACTGGGCTAACAATACATTTGAATACATTCGCCCAGTTCACACCTTGACAGTTCTTTTGGGCGACGAAGCGCTCGACCTTGATTTCTTGGATATCAAGTCAGGTCGTGTGAGCCGTGGACACCGTTTCCTTGGACATGAAGTGGAAATTACTAATGCGGATTCTTATGAAGAAGACCTTCGTACCGTTTACGTGATTGCGGATAGCAAAGAACGTGAAAATATGATTCGTGAGCAAATCAAGGCTATCGAAGCAGAACAAGGTGTTCAAGTTCAAATCGAAGAAGGCCTTTTGAATGAAGTCTTGAACTTGGTCGAATACCCAACTGCCTTCATGGGAAGTTTTGATACTAAGTATTTGGATGTTCCAGAAGAAGTTTTGGTGACCTCAATGGAAACGCACCAACGGTACTTTGTTGTACGTGACCTTGATGGTCAGCTCAAACCAAACTTCATTTCCGTCCGTAATGGGAACGCTGAGCACTTGGAAAATGTCATCCGAGGAAATGAAAAAGTCTTGGTGGCACGTCTTGAAGATGGTGAATTCTTCTGGCGTGAAGACCAAAAACTTAAGATTGAAGACCTCGTTGCTAAATTGGCTAACGTGACCTTCCATGAAAAAATTGGTTCTCTTTCAGAACACATGGCGCGCGCGGGTGTTATTGCAGCGTCACTAGCTGAGCAAGCTGGTTTGACTGCAGAAGAAACGGCAGCCGTAGCTCGTGCAGCTGAAATCTACAAATTTGACCTCTTGACTGGTATGGTCGGAGAGTTCGATGAATTGCAAGGAATCATGGGTGAAAAATACGCCCTTCTCGCTGGTGAAGATGCTGCGGTAGCGACAGCTATCCGTGAGCACTACCTTCCTGATTCAGCAGACGGAGCCCTTCCAGAGACTAAGGTTGGTGCTATCCTTGCGCTTGCAGATAAATTGGATACCCTACTTTCATTCTTCTCAGTTGGCTTGATTCCATCAGGTTCAAATGACCCTTATGCGCTTCGTCGTGCAACACAAGGGATTGTTCGTATCTTGGATGCTTTTGGTTGGCATATCCCTATGGATGAGTTGATTGACAGCCTTTACGGACTTTCATTTGATAGTCTTTCATATGACAATCAAGCAGAAGTCATCAACTTCATCAAAGCGCGTGTGGACAAGATGATGGGACGCACTTCAAAAGATATCAAAGAAGCCGTTCTTGCTGGTTCAAACTTTGTCGTGGCTGATATGCTTGAAGCAGCTGACGCCCTCTCAGAAGCTGCTAAGGCTGATGGCTATAAGTCAGCTGTTGAGTCACTTTCTCGTGCCTTCAACTTGGCAGAAAAAGCGGATGCTTCATTGACAGTCGATGCTAGTCTCTTTGAAAACGACCAAGAAAAAGCCCTTGCTAAAGCGATTGAAGAGCTTGAATTGACAGGTTCAGCAAGTGACAAATTGGCACAGCTCTTCGCTCTTAGCCCAGTCATCGATGCCTTCTTTGACAATACTATGGTTATGGCAGAAGATGAGGCTGTTAAAAACAACCGTTTGGCCCTTCTTGCAGGTCTTGTGTCTAAAGCTAATGCTGTTGCAGCCTTCAACCAATTGAACACAAAATAGAGGTGAAAGGGAATGGATCCTAAAAAAATTGCTCGTATCAATGAGCTTGCTAAAAAGAAGAAAACAGAAGGTTTGACTCCAGAAGAAGCAGTGGAACAAGCAAAACTTCGTGAAGAATACATTGAAGGTTATCGTCGTTCGGTTCGACATCATATCGAAGGAATTAAAGTCGTTGACGAAGAGGGTAACGATGTGACACCTGAAAAACTACGTCAAATACAACGTGAAAAAGGTTTGCATGGCCGTAGCCTTGATGATCCTGAATCATAATAACGATGAACAAGGGTTTGGAATTTTTCCAAGCCCTTGTTTTGAAGTATAAAATTCTGAATATTCTGTATAAAATTGACCAATTATTTCAAAAATGGTAAAATATAAGTTATGTTAAAAAATGGCATGATTCAATGAGTCGTGCTCAATAGAATTGGAGTGAAAAAAATGTCGCAAAAGCAACATCATAAAGACGACGACAACCAGACTGAGAATGGGATGGTACGTGGTCTTCAAAACCGTCACGTCCAGCTGATTGCCATCGCTGGTACCATCGGTACAGGTCTCTTCCTTGGAGCAGGGCGTTCTCTCTCCCTAACAGGACCTTCAATCATCCTAGTATATATACTAACTGGTATCTTCATGTATCTTATGATGCGAGCGATCGGTGAGATGCTCTATATGGATCCTGACCAGCACACTTTTATCAACTTTATTACCAAATACCTTGGTAAGGGCTGGGGATTCTTTTCGGGTTGGTCTTACTGGGTATCACTGATATTCCTTGGAATGGCAGAAATTACGGCCGTATCAACTTATGTCCAATATTGGTTCCCAAGTTGGCCTGCCTGGCAGATTCAGATTGTCTTCTTGATTATCCTGAGTTCGGTTAACCTGATTGCGGTTAAGATTTTCGGGGAAGTTGAGTTTTGGTTTGGGATGATCAAGATTGTCACTATTCTAGCTCTTATCGCAACAGGTATCTTCATGGTAGCAACCAACTTTGAAACGCCTGCTGGACATGCTAGCCTTGCCAATATTACACACGGCTTCCAGATGTTCCCTAAAGGTTGGGTAAGCTTTGTTATGACCTTCCAAATGGTCTTCTTTGCTTACCAAGCCATCGAATTTGTAGGGATTACAACTTCTGAGACAGCAAATCCACGTAAGGTTTTACCAAAGGCAATCAAGGAGATTCCGATTCGTATTGTCATCTTCTATGTGGGTGCCCTCATTGCCCTCATGGCTATCTTCCCATGGCAAAAACTTCCAGTTAATGAATCACCGTTCGTAACGGTCTTCCAAATGGCTGGTATCAAGTGGGCAGCAGCCTTCATTAACTTTGTTGTCTTGACAGCAGCGGCTTCATCATTGAACTCAACACTTTACTCTACAGGTCGTCACCTCTTCCAAATTGCTAAGGAAACACCAAATAGTAAAGTCATGAAAGCTTTGAAGCTAGATACTTTGTCACGTAATGGTATTCCTTCATGTGCTATCATTGTTTCAGCTATTGTAGTATGTGTTTCAGCCTTCATCAATGTCTTGCCTGGTGTATCTGATGCCTTCGCTTTGATTACTGCATCATCATCAGGGGTCTACATTGCCATCTATATCTTGACCATGCTTGCTCATCTCAAGTACCGTAAATCTCAAGAGTTTATGGCAGATGGATTCCTTATGCCAGCTTATAAGATTCTTAATCCATTGACAATCCTTTTCTTCATCTTCGTCTTTGTTTGTCTCTTCTTGCAAAAGTCAACAGTTGTCGGAGCTATTGGGGCAGCCATCTGGATTGTCGTATTTAGTATCTATAGTAACTGGAAACACAGTAAATAAATCAATTTAGCTCACCTTTATGGTGAGTTTTTTGTTGCAAAAAAAGGAGACAAGGTGTCCCGGTAACTATTTATGCAATACTTTCTTGGTTTCCATGGTGAAAGAAGCCACCTAAGAGGCCCTTGCTACGATGGAAAATAGCAGGCTTATGATCGTTGTGTGAACGACCATTAACATCAAGTTTAGCCCATTCAAGAGCCTGGTAGGCATTTCGATCTGAAACTGTAGATGTCCCAATATAGCTATAGATACCTGCCTGAGCAAGAATAAACCCTTGCAGTTGGCGAATATGCTCATCATTGAGGGCTTGAGAAAAATGAATCTTAACTGTCTTATAAGTTAAAGCTTGGACAGACTCGACGATTGGTGACTCTGCTAAGAGGTGCAAAAGTTCTTGATGCTTAGTAAAGTACTTATCATAGTCCATTGGAAGAATGATAGTATGGGCAATCCAATCTTCCAAGTTGGCTTTAGCTTTTTTACTGAGACCTTTTGCTGTGATACTGAGATCATCTATATTGAAAGGAAGCTGGTTGATGTGAGCAGTGTTTGAACCATATGCCTTTCTGAAAAGCGGTGTACTTGATAGAATATATCCAGTGGGAGAAATAATAGCCAAGGCAGTTTCCTTGGTTTGGTAACCAAGCTCGTGACATTCCATACTAGCGTATGTGTCTTTAAATTCAATAATTGCTCTTGTTTTCATCGTGTAACTCTCTTTCTGTTAGTTTATAAACTAACAATAGTTTATCATGACTTATAATCTTGGTCAAGATTTTACCTTCAAAAACAAAAAAATATTTTTGTAAGGGCTTGCAAAAATATTTGAACTCTGATAAGATAGAACCATAGCAAAAGGATTGTTACTGGTCAGCAGGCAAAACCTAGATAAATACGAAAAACTAATGGGAGTAGTGTATGCTCATTACAATTGCTTCTTGGTATTTATTTAGGTTTTTTTCGTTGAAAAAGCCTCAAAGAAAACTAGGATCCTAGACAAGAAAGGAGCCCTTATGGCTAAATATACTGAATTAGCTGAAGACATTCTCAAACACGTTGGTGGCAAGGAAAATGTCAATAGCTTGAAACACTGTGTGACACGTTTGCGCTTTGATTTGAAAGATGAGTCTAAAGCAGATGATGACTACCTTAAGAACCGTGACGGTGTTGTTACTGTTGTTAAGGCAGGTGGTCAATATCAGGTGGTTATAGGTAACCATGTCCCTGATGTTTATGCGGAGGTTCTCCAGGTTGGCGGTCTTCCAGCGGGTGGTAGTCTTGATATTGATGAAGGTGATGCGCCTAAAGGGAATCTCTTTGACCGCTTTGTATCTTTGGTTTCAAGTATTTTCCAACCTTTCCTTGGGCCTTTGGCTGCAGCCGGGATTATCAAAGGAATAGTCGCTGTCATGGCAGCATGTGGCCTGTCAGCTGCAACAAGCCCTATGTATGTAATCTTGAATGCAGCAGGAGATGGTTTCTTCCAGTTCTTGCCAATCTTGATTGCCTTGACATCTGCTCGTCGTTTCAAGGTTAATGAGTTTACAGCTATTGCGATTGCAGGAGCGCTTGTTTACCCTGATATTGCTACGCTGGTGACTGCTCTTCAGAAAGCTGGTCAAGGTCATGTTCTAGGAGTTATTCCATTTGCACTTCCTGCAGGAGGTTACCTCTCAACAGTAATGCCTTCTATCTTGGCAATTTGGGTGGCTTCATACATTCAAAAATTCTTTACCAAGATTACTCCAGATGTCATTAAAGTCTTCGTAGTGCCTTTCTTTACATTACTCATTACTGTCCCATTAACATTCTTGGTGGTAGGACCAGTTGCCAATACTTTCTCTGATGGATTGACAAGCCTTTTCCAAGCAATCATGAATTTTAGTCCGATTGTCTTTGGTCTTATACTTGGTATTTTGTGGCAAGTCTTGGTTATGTTCGGAATGCACTGGGCACTTGTTCCCCTTGCTATCTTAGATGTGGCAACAAACGGAAGTTCTACTATTCTTTCAGCGGCTATCCTTCCATGTTTCACGCAAACAGGTGTGTTGGGAGCTATCATGCTTAAAACGAAAGAAGAAAAAGTCCGTACCATCTCTATGCCAGCCTTCATTTCATCTATTTTTGGGGTTACAGAACCTGCTATCTATGGGGTAACCCTTCCAATGAAAACGCCATTCTACATTTCATGTGGTGTTTCAGGACTTATGGGGGCTGTCATGATGGCCCTAGATATTAAGACGTATTCAATAGGTGGTCTGGGTGTCTTTGTCTTCCCAAGCCTTATTGGGCCTGACGGTAATCTTTCTAAAGTTATCATTGCCATTATCATTGCCATTGTGGGTGGTGTTCTTGCCTTCCTTATCCAACTCTTTGTACGAGTACCAAATCTATACGGTGGTGGAGTAGCTAAGGTTGAAGAAAAAGCTGAGGAAGCTGCACCTGCTCCTAAAGAAATTCAACAAGAAATCATTGCTAGCCCACTCATCGGGAATGTCGTACCACTTGACCAAGTTCCTGACCAAGTCTTTGCCTCAGGAGCTATGGGTAAAGGAATCGCTATTGACCCTACTGATGGGGTAGTGGTCGCACCAACTAAGGCAACGGTTAATTTAGTCTTCCCTACTGGCCATGCTATTGGTTTGACAACTGAAAATGGTGCAGAGCTTCTCATCCATATTGGTATGGATACTGTTTCTCTTGCTGGAAAAGGGTTCAAGACCTATGTGAAAGCAGGGGATGTCGTAGAAGCGGGTCAAAAACTTATAGAATTTGACCTAGCAACTATCCGAGATGCTAAATTACCAGTTATCACACCAGTCATTGTAACCAATACAGCTGACTTTGATGATGTCTTAACAACTAAAGAAGCTCGTGTTAACACTGGTGATTATCTCCTCACCGCTGTTAAATAAAAAAGAAATCCGAGAAGCTGATTCTCGGATTTTTGTTTATTTAAATTTGTAGTCTTTAACGACTTCAACGGAATTGACCGTTACATTTTCTTTTGGTTTGCTGTTGTCATCGACTTCAAGGTTGCCAATGGTATCAACGACATCCATGCCTTTGATGACTTGACCAAAGACGGTATATTTAGTATCGCCAGCTGGGTAACCACCTTTTTTGTAGGCGTCAACGATAGGTTTTGGATAGCCAGCATTTCCTAGTTGCTTGCTTTGATCGTCCTTGTTTTGAACAATGTAGAATTGGCTGCCGTTTGAATTCTTAGCACCAGTATTGGCCATAGCAAGTGCGCCACGGATGTTGTAGAGGAATGGTGTAGGCTCAACAGCGAAACCTTTCTTCCAGATAGATTCTCCGCCAGTACCGTCACCCTTAGGGTCACCACTTTGAACCATGAAGTCCTTGATGACGCGGTGGAAGGTAAGTCCATCATAGTATTTGTCCTTGGCATGTTTCAAGAAGTTTTCAGAAGCCTTTGGAGCAAGTGTAGGGAAGAGTTTGACTGTGATATCACCCTTTGAAGTATGGAGGATAACTTCAGCTTCGTCCTTACCGACCTTGTCTGACAACTGTGGGAAGGCATCTTTTCCAGATTTTTGGGCTTTTTCTAATTGTTTAGTGAATATCTTATTATCAACATAAGCATCTCCACGAACGGCGCGTGCGATGTTCTCACGAAAGGCAAAACCTAGTCCTGCGATAACAAGTACAATAATTAATGGAATGTACTTTTTAATGTTTTTCATATATAACTCCTTTGGTGCATTGTACCTACTATTGTAGCAGAAAAAAACCTTTTGGGAAACGGTTAACAGAGGTCTTTAAATATGGTAGAATGGGATTATCAACAAGAAAATGAACAATGGGACTAGATATAGGAAAAAGGTTGCCTCAGGCTAAAAAGTGAGGGCTGACTTTTGGAAGGACGCATGCTACTTGCTCTTATCAGAGATAGGTGTCTAAATTCTAACTATAGAAAACTTCGCTAAGGCGAAGGGACCTCTTGTTTGGATTTCTTGAAAAAAGGAGATTTTTATGTCAACTAAAGCAGAATGGGCTGAACTCTTTGAGTCGGTACATGGGCGTAAGCCTAGCCCCCAAGAATTTTTGGCTGCTAAAGCAGCTGACTTTGATACAAGTGCTTTGGCTGCTCAAGCAGCATCTGTAGAAGCACCAGCTAATGAACCTGTCGCTGAAGAAGTAGCTCCAGAACCAGTTGCTACTGAAGAAGTCGCAGAACAAGATGACATCGCAGATGTGGCTGAAACAGCTGAGGATGCCGTCGCAGAACAAGCAAGCAGTGAATCGCCATTTGGTGCAGAAGCTTTCTCAGAAGCACCTGTGCAACAACCAACACCACAATTTGATTCAAGCATGTTTGAAAAGGCACCTATCTCTTCAGCTCAAGGATTTGGAACAGTTCCTAATCCAGCAGCAGCTGGCTCAGCAGATAACCCTCTTTTCAATCTTATCTTGCCAATCGTTGCGATTGCACTTTCAGTAATCTTTGCAATTTTGGCGTGGTTTGTAAGTCCTGCTTGGGTCTTCATCATCTTGACAGTCCTCGCAGTTGCAGTAGCAGTTGTTTCGCTTGTTTTTAGCCTTAAATCAAGCAAGAAATTGCTTTCAATCATTGCAATAGGCGTTGTTGGTCTCATGCTCTTTGTGTCTATTGGTGGTTTGATTTTCCAAATCTCTCAAAATGCTAGCAACAACAACACAAGCTCAAGCAAGACATCAAAAGTTGCTGATAAAGACGACGATGACGCTGACAAGAAAGATGACGACAGCGATTCAAAATCAGACTCAAAAGGTGATAGTACTGATGTCAACGACTACATTGACAAAAATGCTAAATTTGATTGGAATGAATCTAAGTTCAAGAAGTTGAAAGCAGGTAAAGACACTGTTAAATCAATCGTTAAAACATACGGCAAGGCGTCAGATGCTGAGGTGTCAGGTGATGAGTTGAAGTTGACATACTCTGGTAAAGACTATGGCGAGAGTGTCTACCTAAACTTTAAGAAACAATATGACGGTACATTTATCTTGTCATATGCTTCAGGTAGATTCCCTCAAGATAAGGTAGAAGTTGATAAATCTTATAAATCTGATTGGACAAAAGAACAGTTTGATGCTCTCAATAAGGGTGATTACACTGATCCATCAAATGGTACGAAACTTGAAGATGTCGTTAAGGATCACCCTAAAGCTTCAAGTGCAGAATACACGATTTCAACATCTCGTCAAGGTGAATTCACAAAAGAAATGACTATTTCTTATAGTGATTATAAGGCTGAAGATGGCAAACTCAAGAGTGTTTACTTGTCATTTGATACCAAAGAAGGTGAAGATACATTCTACCTTACTTATAAATCAGGTCCAGATGAGGATTAATTAAGGGACAGGAGGGGAAACCTTCCTGTTTTTTCTTGATAGAAAGAGAAAGCTATTGAAATTCTTAAATTATACATTCGAGCAAAGCCAGTCTCTTGTCACTAAGGAAACTGTAGACAAGCTCAATCAAAAAGGGAGCTGGAAACGATTTATTGGCTTGTTTATCACTTCAATTGTTATTTATTTCTTCTCTATTGCCATGTCTTTTGTAGTATTGTAAAATTTTACTGCCTTTAGGTTCTAATGTACTACCATTTCGTACTTTTAAGAGGTACTATTCTCCTCGTTGCGTAATGACTTGGAGCGTTGCATCCTAGTTTCTAAGGACGTTGCGCATATTTTACTATTCGTTGCGTGCTTTTAGTCATGGGTCTTGATAAATTTAAAGTAACAAATCTGAGGAGGTATTCTTAATGTTACAATTTATTAAGAAAAACAAAACTAATTTTGTATGGGTGCTCACTTTTGGATTAATGGGGTTGATACTGAAACCTTTAGTTAATTTATTGGTCAGTTTATCAAACAGATATCCGTGGGTTACGAGAATGTTATTGTTTCTATTACTCGTTGCTACTTACTTTATTTATAAACATCCTCTCTATATAATAGTAATAGCAATTTTGTTAGCAGAGCCTTTTATCAAAGAATAGAAATAAGCTAGGGGTATTAAAATGGACATTGCTACGTTGATTAAAGAATATAGAATTAAAACAGGTATGACTCAGCAAGAACTTGCAGATAAAGTATTTGTTACTCGTCAGACGATTTCTAAATGGGAATTAGGAAAAAGTGAACCTGATAATGTTTCACTGGAACTATTATTTAAAGAGATGAATATTGAAAAAGAATCTCAAAAAGACATTAAAGCTAATTTAATTAGCAGAAAAAAATTTTTACTTACAATAATTGCCGTTTTATTCTCTCCATCGATACTTATTATTAGACTATTGGTACTTAAAATAGGCAAGATAGAAAATAAAAGATTAGTCATTTTGATCAATACCCTTCTCTTTATAATAATTGGGATTTATATGAAGAGTTTAAAGGATAATGTATACTTTGGTTTCTTGGGGATCATTGCAATTGCTTATAGCCTTTATAGTTTTTATAAGCTTAGTTTGGAGATTAAAAAGGACTAGATACATA
>JABLTP010003576.1_pt1 | contig 11567 bp, 8 predicted proteins | sample 7160111 | NCBI WGS metagenome assembly JABLTP01 (sample SAMN14651227, study PRJNA627086) | human gut metagenome | isolation source: feces | host: Homo sapiens
ATCATATTGAAAGACTTTTTTTTAGTCAAATATTTACGAGATGCTATTGTAGTTGTGTTATTATTTGAAATTGCACGAGACAGAAGAAAAAAAATGCAGTTTGGAACAATTACGACATGTTTCTTGGTGTTTGTATTCTGTGAACTTTTTGGTATGATACAAGGCGAGTCTTTGCGCATTGTATTATTGGTGGCAAGAAGATATGCAATTCCGTTGGCAGTGCTGTTTATTGTTAGCCAAATTGATTTCAATGGTGAAGAGCGAGGATTCCTTGTATATATTTTATATTTGATTGTTGCATTATCAATATTTGGTGTTTTTCAGGCACAGGTATTGGGTGATGGTTTCTTGAGAAAATTGGGCTATCCAGTCGAGTATTCACATGGATATGGACGAGATATGCTGTATAACTCTTTCTATTTTGGTGGATTGGGTATACAGCGAGTGGTTGCTACACTGAGCAGTTCAAATATTTGTGCATTGGCATTGGGAGCATCATTACTTTATTTTTTAGTATGGAACCCGATTTTTAATGTGAAATATGAGGCAATTATGATCATTTGCATCGCAGTTGCATTTCTTCTTACGTTTTCACGTTCAAACATATTGTTTTTTGTTATTGTAGCTATTTTAATTTCGAAGTATATTCCATATAAAAAATATATTCTTGCAGGAATTGGATTTGCTGTGTTGATCGTTTTGATTTTGGGTATTATTCAAGGACAGGATGGAATTATTTATAAACTATGGATGTGGGTCCAGTCTACTTTAAATATGACAGAGGACTCCGCGGCAGGAAGATCTGGAATATGGCAGACTGCATTGGCACAAGTATTGAAAAGCCCATTGGGAATCGGATTTGGCCATGTAGGGGCAATTGGATATGATAGTGAACTCGTTTTCTGGGCAGAAAATTCATATTTTGTACTCGCTTTGGATACTGGATGGATTGGTGTTATAAGTTATGTAACTGCTTTAGTAATGATTGTTGTAAAATTATATAGTAATGCAGTAATGTATGGAAAAGCAGGAAATGAGAAGGGAAAAAGAATCTGTGTGGCTGGCTATGCAGTATTGATTTATCTGATGGGAGTAATGCTGTTCTCCAATCATATTCAGGATATGGAGGTTGTAACACTAGTTTATATGTATGTTGGTATTGGACTTTCATATGTTCGATACAATGGAGGTATAAACGAAAAAATAGATAAATCATTCATAATTCGTAAAATTTGTAAGCGAGGGAATAATTGATGAAAGAATTGTCAATTCAGGAAATTCATGAGGGAACACTTGGCATATTAAAGAAAATAATAGATATTTGCGATAAAGTTGGAGTGAACTATTATCTGGCATACGGATCTTTAATCGGTGCAGTGCGTCATGGGGGCTTTATTCCATGGGATGATGATTTGGATATTGTAATGCTTCGCCCTGACTATGAGGTATTCTGCCAGTATTGTATGAAGCATGAACGAGAACTGTATCCGTTCAAGCTAATTAATAGACAAAGTGAAAAAAAATATCCTTATAATATTGCTCGATTTAATGATCTGCGATATAAGGCTGTTTACGAGAATGTTCAGGAATATGACTCTGGAATGTTTATCGATGTGTATCCGTTAGACGGAGCAGGTCATATGACAGAATCAGAGGTGAGAAGTCTTGATAAAAAGAGAGACTACTTAATGAAAATGATTCTGTGGAGCATAGATGATCATTATGAACCATCTAAGCATAATAAGTGGTATCGCTCTGCGATTAAATACTTTGTACGAAGTTATGCAAAATTTAAGGGAAGCGATTATTTCCTAAACAAAATGGAAGATCTGAAAAATCAATATGAATTTGACAGCAGTGAGTATGTGGCAGAAATGGTATGGGATATTAAGACGGTTCTGTGCAAAAAAAGTTGGTTTGGAGAAGGTCAGATGATTCAATTTGAAGACATCAAGGTAAAGGCGCCAAAAGATATTGATAGTTTCCTAAAAGTATACTATGGGGATTATATGAAGCTGCCACCAGTTGAACAAAGAGTTCCAAGTCATGGATATGCACTCTATAAAAGAGAATAGTATTGTGCGGTTAAGGGTGGTATCAGTATCATAAGAAGCGCAAAATTAGCTGACTGCCTGTCTTAGTACACGCAGACAAAATAGAATCAATTTAGGTGTATACCGACCAAACAAAAAAGTCTTGCTGAAATCCTAAAAACAATGTATACTGTTTTCGTTGAGGAGGTATGTTTTATGGAGACAATCAAGAATGTATTAGTTGGACAGTCAGGTGGACCGACGGCAGTAATTAATGCAAGCCTTGCAGGTGTTTATGAGACAGCAAGGGCGATGGGCGCAGAGCATGTATATGGTATGCGCTATGGAATACAGGGACTGCTTCAGGAGCAGATCGTTGATTTAAATGAGTGTCTTAGCGATAAGATGGATATTGAGCTGTTAAAGCGTACACCGGCAAGCTATTTGGGCAGCTGTCGTTTTCGTTTGCCAAATCCGGATGTGGATGAGGAACCATATAAACAGCTGTTTCACTTATTTGAAAAATACGAGATTGGCGCTGTATTCTATATCGGCGGCAATGACTCGATGGATACGATTGCGAGACTGGCAGCGTACGGTGCTAAGGTAAAAAGCAGCATTCGCTTTATCGGTGTTCCAAAGACAATCGATAATGATTTAATGTTTACTGATCACACACCGGGCTATGGAAGTGCAGCAAAGTATATTGCGGCAACGATCAAAGGAATTATCTGCGATTCAAGTGTCTATAACCTGAATAGTGTAACAGTAGTTGAGATTATGGGCCGTCATACAGGATGGCTGGCAGGTGCAGCAAGTCTGGCAGCAGGTGCAGACTGCAATGGACCAGATATGATTCTTCTGCCGGAGCGCGCGTTTGATGAGAAAGCATTTCTTGCAAAGGTTTCACAGCTTGAAAAAGAGCGTCATACGCTTGTGATTGCAGTGAGCGAGGGTGTGAAGAACAAGGATGGAGAGTTTTTATGTGATATTGTATCTGGACCGGGTGCAGTGGATGCATTTGGTCACAAGGCTGCACTTTCCGGTACGGCTCGTTACCTTGCAGATTTGATTAAGGCTCATCTTGGATGTAAGACAAGAGCAGTTGAGCTGTCAGTTTTGCAGCGCTGTGCTTCTCCGCTTGCAAGCCGTACTGATGTGACAGAGGCATATCAGGTAGGCGGTGCTGCTGTGGAAGCTGCTTTTCGCGGTGAAACTGGAAAGATGTGCACGATTTATCGTGTATCAGATATTCCGTACCGTACAGAGACTGGTCTGACTGATGTAAGCCGTGTGGCAAACAAGGAAAAATGTGTGCCGGATGAGTGGATTAGCGAGGATGGCATGCATGTAACACCAGAGTTTGCACGTTATGCAAGACCGTTAATTCAGGCAGAGCTGCATCCATTCTATGTAGATGGTGTGCCGCGTCACCTGCATCTGTAAAAATTTCAGAGTAGTCTGCACGGTTAAGTGATGTAAAGGAGAAAGCATATGGCAGATACTGTAGTTCGCAAGCATATCATTTTTTACGGCAGAGTGCAGGATGTAGGTTTTCGTTATTTCTCAGTTTATAAGGCAAGGCTTCTTGGCCTTGCCGGCTGGGTAAAAAATTTAGATGATGGAAGCGTAGAGATGGAGGTGCAGGGAAAAGAAGCTGAAATTGATACGCTGATCCAATTTTTAGATGGGCACCGCTGGATTCGCATTGATGCTATGAATGTAGAAAATATTGCGGTGATACCGGATCACGATTTTGTTGAGAGATAAGCGTGCACGCAAGGAACCATTCAGACGTATCTGCTGCCGTTTTAATGGGAGGTTTTATGTGGTATGTCATTCAGACGAGCACTGGAAGGGAAGAAAAGATAAAGCAGGAGTGTGAGCAGCGCATAAGTAAGGATGTGCTTTCACATTGTGTTCTTCCGTTGTATGAGGAGAAGATAAAGTATAAGGGACAGTGGCATATTCAGAAGAAAAAGCTGTTTCCGGGATATCTGTTTCTTATATCAGAAAATTTGGATGAGCTGCATGAGCAGTTAAAAAGAGTAGAAGCTATGACAAAGCTTTTGGGGGCTGGAGATGATATCATTGCGCTGACGCAAAATGAAATTGATTTTCTACTTCGTTTTGCGGGTGATGAGGAGCTTGTAAAGATGTCACAGGGAATGATTATCGGTGATAAGGTTGTCATTTTGTCTGGGCCGCTTAAGGGTATGGAGTCCACTATCCAAAGGATTGATCGCCACAAACGAAAGGCATGGCTGAATCTGGAAATGTTTGGACGACAGCAGTTAGTTGAGGTTGGTGTGGAAATTGTAAAAAAAGTTGCATGTGAAACGTAAGCGTTAGAGGAGAGAGACATCATGTGTGGAATTGTTGGTTATACTGGACATCTTCAGGCTGCTCCTATTCTTTTGGATGGTCTGTCAAAACTGGAGTATCGAGGCTACGATTCAGCAGGACTTGCTGTTCGCAACGGAGAAAAGAAAACAGAGATTGTTAAGGCAAAGGGGCGATTAAAATCTCTGGCAGAAAAAACAGATAACGGTAATGCACTTATTGGTACATGCGGTATTGGTCATACCAGATGGGCAACGCACGGTGAACCGAGTGAGACTAATGCACATCCGCATATGTCAGATGATGGCAATGTGGTTGGTGTTCACAATGGTATTATTGAAAATTATCAGGAGTTAAAGGAAAAGCTTGTTCGCAAGGGTTACAGCTTTTATTCATCTACTGATACTGAGGTTGCAGTTAAGCTTATTGATTATTATTATAAGAAGTACGAGCACACACCGGTAGACGCGATCAATCACGCACTTGTGCGTATTCGCGGTTCATATGCACTTGCTATGATGTTTCAGGATTATCCGGGCGAGATTTATGTGGCAAGAAAAGACAGCCCGATGATTCTTGGTGTGACAGATGGCGACTGCTTTGTGGCATCTGATGTTCCGGCAATTCTTAAATACACACGTACTGTCTATTATATTGGCAATCTGGAAATGGCACGTATGGCAGATGGTGCGATCACCTTTTACAATTTGGATGGTGATGAGATTGAGAAGCAGCCGACACAGATCGAGTGGGATGCAGAGGCAGCTGAGAAAGCTGGCTTTGAGCACTTTATGATTAAGGAGATTCACGAGCAGCCGAAGGCAGTTCATGACACCATAAATTCAGTTGTAAAGGATGGCGCTATTGATTTGTCTGAAGTTGGACTGACAGAGGAGCAGATTAAAAATATCAGCCAGATTTATATTGTTGCATGTGGTTCTGCTTATCATGTAGGAGTAGCATGTCAGTATGTCTTTGAAGATCTGGCAGAAATTCCTGTTCGCGTGGAGCTTGCATCTGAGTTTCGTTACCGCAAAATGGTGCTTGATCCAAATGGCCTTGTCATAATTGTCAGTCAGTCAGGAGAGACGGCAGATAGTCTTGCTGCGCTTCGTCTGGCAAAGAAAAAGGGCGTGAAGACGCTTGGTATTGTCAACGTGGTGGGAAGCTCTATTGCTAGAGAGGCAGACAATGTTTTCTATACGCTTGCAGGACCAGAGATTGCAGTAGCAACGACAAAGGCATACAGCACACAGCTTATTGCAGGATATTGTCTGGCTGTTCAGTTTGCAAAGGTCAGAGGAAGCATTGATGATACACAGTATGCGCACTTAATTGATGAGATGCAGCAGCTTCCAGATAAGATCGCAAAGATCTTAGAGGATAAGGAGCGCATTCAGTGGTTTGCGGCAAAGCAGGCAAATGCAGGTGATATTTTCTTTATTGGCAGAGGAATTGATTATGCTATCAGTCTTGAGGGCAGTCTTAAGATGAAGGAGATAAGCTACATCCACTCTGAGGCTTATGCGGCAGGTGAATTAAAGCATGGAACTATAAGTCTTATTGAGGATGGAACTCTTGTAATTGGTGTTTTAACTCAGTCTGAGCTTTATGAGAAAACAGTTTCCAATATGGTAGAGTGCAAGAGCCGCGGTGCCTATTTGATGGGACTGACAACATATGGAAATTATAACATTGAGGACACTGTATCCTTTACTGTATATATTCCAAAGACGGACGAGCACTTTGCAACTAGTCTTGCAGTTATTCCGCTGCAGCTTATGGGCTACTATGTCAGTGTAGCAAAGGGACTTGATGTAGATAAGCCAAGAAACTTAGCAAAGAGTGTTACAGTTGAGTAAACAAGAAGTGATTAAAGGATTAAATTATAATACATAAGAAAAATGGCGGCACGAAAAAGTGGATTTCGTGCCGCCATTTTTCAATAATAGTGTTTGGAAAGGAGTATTTTGTGAGCAGACAGAAAAAGGAATTTGAAGAATACGAAATAAATGAATCTTATAAAACAGAAGAAAGAGATAATCCATATGGCTTTAAGAGAAAGTCGAAGGAGGAGCGGCCTGTACTAGCAATTTGCTATGATTTTGATAAGACATTATCGCCGGATGATATGCAGGCACAGGGCTATATTCAGTCTGTAAATTATCATGTGGACCGTTTCTGGGCAGAGTCAAACGAGATGGCAAGAGCAAACGGCATGGATTCAAATCTTGCCTATATGTATAAGATGGTTCGTGAGGCGAAAGGTCATTTTGATTTGAGCCGCAAGGCGCTTGAGGAATATGGTTCGAAGGTGGAATTGTTTCCTGGTGTAGATGAGTGGTTTGAGCGCGTGCGCCAGTATGGTGATAAAAATGGAGTGATTATAGAGCATTATATTATTTCATCAGGTTTAAAGGAGATGATAGAAGGAACTAAGATTGCAAAGCGCGGCTCCTTTGAAGAGATTTATGCGAGTGCCTTTTATTATGATGAAAATGGTGTGGCAATTTGGCCGGCACAGGCAGTAAATTATACGAGCAAGACACAGTTTTTATTTCGCATAGAAAAGGGAATACTTGATGTAAATGATACTGCAGTAAATGACTATTTTCCGGCAGACAAGATGCGTGTGCCATTTAGAAATATTGTCTATATTGGTGACAGCGATACGGATATTCCAAGCATGAAGCTTGTAAACACATATGGCGGTCATGCAATTGGCGTGTACAATCCTGTCACGGGCAATAAAGAAAAAGTCTATCGTATGATGCGTGATAACAGAATACGTTATTTTGCCCCGGCAGATTATAGAAAAGGTCAGCAGCTTGAGCAGCTGATTCAGACGATTATTGACAAGACTGCAGCTTATGAGAAGTTAGAGGCACTTCATATAGATGGATTAAAGGAGATGAAAGACAAAAACAAGTCAAAATAGTACATAAAATAAATAAAAATGGGAAAAATAACGATAAAACTGTTGATAAAGCAGAAACTAGTGGCTAAAATATATAAATGCTAAGGAAAGAACGTGCGAAAATTATGCAAAATACCATTCAATAAATGGTAACTGCGGAATACAAACGTAAACATTTTTTGGCGAAAAGAAAAGGAGACGTTATGTTCAAATTTTTTAAGGGAAAAGAAAAGGGAAATGTGCTTTATGCACCTTGCAAAGGAAAAGTAGTTCCTTTGACAGAGGTTCCAGATCCAACTTTTTCTGAAAAGTTATTGGGAGACGGCTTTGCAGTGATCCCAACCGAGGGAAAAGTGTATGCACCGGCAGATGCTGAAGTGACCATGGTATTTGATACACTTCATGCAATTACGCTGACTAGCAGCCAGGGAGCTGAAATCTTAATTCATATCGGATTGGATACTGTTACACTTAAGGGCGCACCGTTTACCGCGCATGTTGCAGCTGGTGACAAGGTGAAGAAGGGTGATCTTTTGATGGACGTAGATCTGGATAAGATTAAAGAGGCTGGATTAAATACAATTACACCAGTTTTAATCTGCAATACGGATGATTATGAAAAGATCAGTCTTCAAAAGGAAGGCGATGTCTTACTAGACGAGGCAGTTTTAAAAATCTCATGAAACTGATTGGAGTGATTCAATTAAGTATAATTTAAAGGAGGAGAAATATATGAAATTTCTTCAAAAACTAGGTAAAGCATTAATGCTTCCAGTAGCAGTGCTGCCAATCTGTGGTATTCTCATGGGCATCGGTTATTATTTATGTCCGGCGACAATGCAGGGAGGAGAAGTCGAGGGTATAAAAAACTTGATCGGATTCTTCTTGGTAAAGGCAGGATCAGCTCTTATTGAAAACATGGCAATTCTTTTCGCAATCGGTGTTGGTGTCGGTATGTCAGAAAAGAACGACGGAACCGGCGGAATCGCCGCTCTGGCATCTTGGCTTATGATCACAACACTTCTTTCTACTGGTGTTGTTACCACATTGATTCCGTCAATTGCAGACAATGCAACTAAGACACTTGCATTCAATAAGATTGCAAACCCATTTATCGGAATCCTTTCTGGTGTTATCGGATCTTCTTGCTACAATAAGTTCAAGAACACTAAGCTTCCGAACTGGCTGGCATTCTTCAGCGGCAAGCGCTGTGTTGCTATTATTGCTGGTTTAGTTTCTATCGTTGTATCTGCTGTTTTATTATTTGTATGGCCATTGCTGTTCGGAGCACTTGTTGCACTTGGCGATGCAGTTGCAGGTATGAGCATTGTAGGTGCTGGTATCTACGCATTCTTAAACCGTCTGTTGATCCCAACTGGATTACATCACGCATTAAACAACGTATTCTGGTTTGATACTATTGGTCTTGGTGATTTGCAGCACTTCTGGGCAGGTGAGACATCTGCAGATGTAACATGGAGCCTTGGAATGTATATGTCAGGCTTCTTCCCATGTATGATGTTCGGTATTCCTGGTGCAGCACTTGCAATGATTCAGTGTGCAAAGCCGGCAAAGAAGAAGATCGCAATCGGACTTGTTGCTTCTGCAGCAGTTTGTTCATTTATCTGCGGCGTTACTGAGCCGTTCGAATTTGGATTTATGTTCCTTGCACCTGGTCTGTATGTAGTTTATGCATTACTTTATGGTATCTTCACAATTATTACTGTTGCGCTTGGCTTCCGTGCAGGATTCAGTTTCTCAGCAGGTGCTACCGACCTTCTGTTCTCATCTACACTTCCGGCAGCGCAGAAGACAGTGCTGATTATTCCGCTTGGAATCGCAGCATTCGTTGTATTCTATTTTGTATTCCTCTTCGCAATCAAGAAGTTTGATTTAAAGACTCCAGGAAGAGAAGATGATGATGATCTTGAGGAAGAAAAGAAGGTTCAGTTAGCAAGTGATAATTACACAGAAATCGCAAAGAAGATTCTTGCAGGCTGCGGCGGTAAGGAAAATATCGTAAGCATCGATAACTGTGTAACAAGACTTAGACTTGAAGTAAGAGATATGACTGCAGTAAATGATAAGGCAATCAAGGCTGCAGGTGTTGCAGGAGTAATCAAACCTGGAAAGACTTCCGTACAGGTAATTGTCGGAACAAAAGTTCAGTTTGTTGCTGATGCATTTTCAAAACTTTGCGAATAAGTTCTGAATAGTATTTAAAGCAGGGCATGACTCGATTAGGGTCATGCCCTTTTTTAATGTGAAGGAAATTGACAAAACACCATGTGACCGAGTATACTTAGAACGAAAAAAGTATTAGATCATGAGGAAAGACTGATGAAAAAGATGACTATGAAAAAATATGTAGTTACTGTATGCCAAGAAGTCAAATATATGATTGTATGTGCAGCCTTGCTGCTATCTTTTTTTACAACGGTAAATGCAGCTGAAAAAGAGGCACCAGAAAAAATAATTCGCGTGGGCGCACTTGGGGATACATTTAATTATGTAACTGAAAAGGGGATGCGAAAGGGGTATAGTTATGAACTGCTGGAGACTCTGGCAGGCTATACCGGGTGGAAATTTGAGTATGTAGCCTGTAATTGGACTGATTGCTTTGAAAAACTCCAAAATGGTGAAATAGACATTTTGGGAGATATTGCCTATACAGAGGAGCGCACAGATAGGATGCTGTTTTCAGAAGGACCTATGGGTGTAGAGAAATATTATCTGTATGCAGATTTTTCAAGTGACGATATTTCTTCTACTGATTTTAAGACATTGAATGGAAAGCGTATTGGTGTCCTTATAGGCGCAAAGCCAGAAGTGATGCTGAAAGAATGGGAGTTAAAAAATAAACTTAAAACAATACATGTAAATATAGAAAGTAGAGAAGATGCACTGGCAAAACTGGAAAATGGAGAAATTGACTGTTTTGTTTCGTTGGATGGACCATTTGGGGCTGATAAAGATGTCTCGATTATTACACGAATTGGCAAATCAAATATTTATTTTGCAATTAATACGGATCATCCAGAGATAAAAAAAGATCTTGAGCTTGCAATGCGTCAGTTAGAGGAGGATCGTCCATTTTATCTGTCAGATTTGTACAAGCAATATTTTTCGTCTGATTATACACCTGTTCTTTCATCTGAGGAAAAATCATGGCTGAAAGAACATGGTGCAATTCGAATGGGATTTTTAGCCAATGATGTCGGCGCGAGCGTTATAGATCCGTCAAGTGGGAAAGTTACTGGTGCAATCACTGATTATATTCAGTATGCAGTAGAATGTCTTGGAAAACAAGATCTGACATTTACGCTTATGGGATATGACAGCTATGAAGAAGAGATAGAAGCGCTAAAGAAAAATGAGATTGATATGATTTTTCATTTCAATCAGCATCCAAATGCGATGGAGAAATATCATTTCGCATGTACAAATACAACGTGGACATATAATTTGATAGCAGTCACGAATAAGCCTCATTTTAATGAAAATGATGAAAACCGTGTTGCAATTTCAAAAGATAATATGTCTTTCAGAGAACATATTGAATATTATTATCCGCATTGGAAAATTTTAGAATATGATACAGACAAAGAGATGGCAGAAGCTGTGAATTCTGGAGAGGCCGATTTCTTTATAACTGGTGTCACCCTTGCATCAAAATACAGCAGGGATCCAAGTTTTTACAGTGTGCCACTTTTATACTCGGAGAAAGCAGCCTTTGCAGTTAATAACGGAAATAAGAATTTATTGACAATACTAAATAAAACGCTTAATGCTATGCCAAACAATATGCTTACGAGCTCACTTGCCATGTATGAGAACAATTCAAGAAAAATAACATTGGGAGATTATATAAAACACAATCTGTTAAAAGTATCTATTGTAAGTGTCGTTACTGTTTTAAGTGTTATGACTGTGATTCTTGTGCTTTTAAGAAAGGCAAGAAAGGCCGAGGCTATTGCAATGAGGGCAGCAATACACACACAGGAGCTTAATGAAAAGCTGCAGGTGGCAGTAGAAAAGGCTGAAAGTGCAAATAATGCAAAATCGACGTTCCTTTTTAATATGTCGCATGATATAAGGACGCCAATGAATGCAATTATCGGATATGCAGATCTGGCATCTAGGCATATAGATGATGTAGAAAGACTTAAAAAATATATGAAAAATATTCAGTCATGCGGCCAGAATTTGCTGTCTCTTCTTAATGATGTGCTGGATCTTGCAAGAATTGAAAATAATAAAACAGAAATGGAATA
>JABLTP010023480.1_pt1 | contig 11554 bp, 11 predicted proteins | sample 7160111 | NCBI WGS metagenome assembly JABLTP01 (sample SAMN14651227, study PRJNA627086) | human gut metagenome | isolation source: feces | host: Homo sapiens
AAGGGAGAAATTTCAAAGTTAATTGTTGAAATAAAGGGTAGTGTTAACAAAAAAATATCTATAAATAAAGTGATATCAAAAGAAACTGAATTTATTTTAGAATCTAGACGAAATATTTTTCTTCCAAATGATAATGAAATAAAGGAAATAACTGAAAGTCTTATCAAAAAATATTTTAATAAAGTTAATGTATAAAAAAATTGCTCTGAACAATTTATATGTTCAGAGTAATTTTTTTATTATATAAAATGAATAAGGTAAAAAATAAAAAATTTGTCGAAAAATATAAAGTTATATTAATACTTATCCGTATAAATAAAATGTAAATTATAGGATAGATTAGATTCATTAGAGTCGGGAGGAAAAAGAATGAATTCATTTAAAAATTTAAAAATAGGAAAAAAGCTTATATTATCTTTTTTAACTATATTAATTTTAACGAGTAGTTTAAGTATATATATATTAGGAAAGTTATCATATACAGCTAATTTAACAGATTATATGTATGATGGACCATATAAATTAGTTAATGAGTCTTTAGGGATTCGTATGGAAATTATCAATATATCAAGATGTTTAAATAGTGGTTTTGTTGATAACAACCATACTGGAGAAAATAAAACTATAGCAGAGTCATTTAATAAAATAGAAGAAAATATAAAATCAATAAGTGCAAATGAATTAATAGCATCATCTATAGGTGATCATTTAAAAAATCTTGAAAATGCAATAGAAAACTATAAAAGTGCATATGAAAATTTATATGCAAGAACACAAGTAGAAGGATTTACTAATAATGTTAATGATATAGATGCATCAGTTATTTCAACATATTCAAATACATACAACAAAGTAATAGAAGAGGCATCAATATTAAATGAAAATGCCAATAAAATTATGGAAGAGTTTTTAACAGATGCAGATAAAACAGCTAAGCAATCTACAATAATAAGTATAGCATTATTAATAGTAGCTATATTAGGAGTATCATACATAAGTATATACATAACAAAAACTTTAAGAGACCCATTAGTTGAAATTGAAGATGCGGCTAACAAAATGGCTGAAGGAGACTTTGATGTTTCTATATCTTATGAATCTAAAGATGAGTTAGGAACTTTAGCTGATAGTATGCGTAGAATGGCTAATAATACAAATGAAGTTATAAATGATACAGTAAATGTATTAGGTGAAGTAGCAGCAGGAAACTTTAATGTATCTACAAATGTTGAGTTTATAGGCGTATTTAAAGAAATAGAAGACTCTATAGAAAAAATAACTAATGATTTAAGTGAAACAATGTCACAAATAAGTTCAGCATCAGAAGAAGTTGGAGCGGCATCAGATCAAGTATCAAGTGGAGCTCAAATGTTAGCTCAAGGAGCAACAGAACAAGCAAGTGCTGTTCAAGAATTATCTGCAACTTTAACTGAGATATCAGAAAAAATAAAGAATACAGCAGAAAATGCTCAACATGCTAACAGCTTAACAATAAGCGCAGGACATGAAGTTCAAAATGGTAATGAACAAATGAAAGAAATGGTTAAAGCAATGGACGAAATTTCATTTACTTCAAATGAAATAGGAAGAATAATAAAAACAATAGATGACATAGCATTCCAAACTAATATATTAGCACTTAATGCTGCAGTTGAAGCTGCTAGAGCTGGAAGTGCTGGTAAAGGATTTGCTGTTGTTGCTGATGAAGTTAGAAATCTTGCAGCTAAATCTGCTGAAGCTGCTAAAAATACAGCAGTACTTATTGAAAATTCAATAGCAGCAGTAGAAAATGGAACTAAAATAGTTAATAATACGGCTGAATCTCTTGGAAATATAATTGAAATAACAAACCAAACTATGAATTCAGTTGAAATGATAGCAAAAGCATCTGATGAACAAGCCGAAGCAATAGCTCAAGTAACTTTAGGAGTAGAACAGATTTCAGCTGTAGTTCAAAATAACTCTGCAACATCAGAAGAAAGTGCAGCTGCTAGTGAAGAGTTAAGTGGACAAGCACAAATGTTAAAATCTCTTATTGAAGGATTTAATGTAAAAGGTGGAAACCAATCTCAAAGAAGCATGGATTTTATGAATAATGATGCAAGTTATTTTGATATGTATTAAGAATAATATAATACAGTAAAGTCATATTAATGTTTATTTGTAAAAAGGAGGCTTTTATGCTTCCTTTTTATATAATAGACAACTAATATATTTGTTTAACAATAAAGGAGATAAAAAATGAGTGGAATAGATTCTATGATTGAGTTTTATGTATATGAAAATATGCAATTGCTAGAGCAATTAGAAGAAATTTTGCTTTCTGGTCAATCTGATACTGGAGAATTGAGTCAAGAGGAAATAGAAGAAATCTTTAGAGCTATGCATACTATAAAAGGCTCATCAGCTATGATGGGATATGATAGTTTAATGAATCTTACTCATAGTATTGAAGATGTTTTTGATGAAATAAGAAGTGGTAGAAAACTTACTCAAAGCAAGTGGGAAGAAGTTATTGACGTAGTACTTGCAATAATAGACTTTTTAAAAGATGAAATATCAAAAGTTCAAGAAGGGTTGTTTCCTCAAGCTAGTATAGAAGAACTTTATCAAAGATCAAGCAACTTATTAAAAGCAGATATAGAAGAAAATATATCAGATAATACACAAGTAGATGAAACAGTTGATGAAGTTGTTAACTTAGATTCAAATGGAATGAAAATAAAAGTATTTTTTGAAGATGGATGTGGAATGGAATCTATAAGAGCACTTGGAGTTTTAATGTCTCTTGAAGGAATGCATTCATCAATAAAAACAGTACCAGAAAATTTAGAAGATGACTGTGATGGAGAAATAGCACAAAATGGACTTTTACTAGTTCTAGAAAATCCAATAGACAAAGAAGCAATTGAAAAAGCTATACAAGGAACAATGTTCCTTAAGTGTTTTGAAATAGAAGAACCTAATGAAAATAATAAAGAAGAAGTAGCAGAAGCAGAAGTATCTGAAAAAATAGAAGAAATAGAGATAAAAGAAGATTTAAATAAAGAAGAAACTGTAATCGAAGAAACTATTACTAATAAAGAAGAAACACATGTTTTAGAAGTAGTTAAGGAAGAAAGTCAAACAGAGGTTAAGGAAAATAAAATAGAAGAAAAGAAAACTTTAGATAAAAATAAATCTAATAAAGAAACTAAAAATAATTTCCTTACTGTAAACATAAATAAAATTGATATGTTAATGAATTTAGTAGGAGAGATTGTAACAACAGAGTCTATGGTAGAAAAACAATCTCAACTTGAAAACTTTGATAGAGATAACTTTGAAAAACAAGCTAGAAGATTACATCAATTGACTGCTGAGTTACAAGATGTAGTTATGTCTATCCGTATGGTACCTATATCATCTACATTTACTAAGATGCAAAGAGTAGTAAGGGATATGAGTAAAAAAACTGGCAAAATAGTAGACTTAGAACTTATAGGAGAACAAACAGAAGTAGATAAAACTATACTTGAAAACATATCAGATCCACTTATGCACATGATTAGAAATAGTATGGACCATGGTGTTGAAATGCCAGAGGAAAGAAAGGCAGCTGGAAAGCCTGAAAAAGCAACAGTAACACTAGAAGCTAAAAATACAGGTGGAGATGTTGTAATAGTTATAAAGGATGACGGTAGAGGTTTAAACAAAGAAGCTATTGTAAAAAAAGCTATAGAAAAGGGAATTACAACTAAGAGATTAGAAGAGATATCAGATAAAGAAGCATACAACTTTATAATGGCTCCAGGATTTTCAACTAAAGAAGCTGTTACAGAATACTCTGGTCGTGGAGTAGGGATGGATGTAGTTCATACTAACATAAAAAAATTAAGAGGTTCTATAACAATTGATAGTGAGAGCGGAAAAGGCACTATGTTCATAATTCGTATACCATTAACATTGGCTATAATAGATGGAATGAAAGTTGAAATAGGAAATGAAATATATATAATACCATCTCTTAATATAAAAGAAGTATTTAGAAGCGGGTCTTATGAAATTGTAAAAAATCCTAATGGTGAAGAACATAGTATTGTTAGAGGCAATTGCTATAAAATTCATAGATTAGCAGACATATTAGGAATTGAATCTAAAGATAAAAACGAAGGAATAATGATATTAGTTGAGTCTGAAATAGGAAATATATGCATAATTGTAGATAAAATAATAGGCCAACAAAATGTTGTTATAAAACCAATACCTCAATTATTAACTCAATTTGAAAAAGTTCAATCATATATGTCAGGATGTTCTATATTAGAGGATGGATCTATAAGCTTAATATTTGATGTTAACTCAATAATAACTAGATAATACTTTTATAGGAGATATACTATGAAAATTAATAGAAAAATAAAAGTAGTAATAGTTGATGACTCAGGAATATTTAGAAGAGTTTTATTTAATCAACTTAAAGACCACTCTCATATAGAAGTTGTTGGTATGGCTAAAGATCCATATGAAGCTAGGGATGTTATTGTAGAGTTTAATCCAGATGTATTAATACTAGATATAATGATGCCGGGACTTGATGGAATTGAATTTTTAAATATATTAAAGAATAAAAGATTTATACCAACTATTGCAATTAGTGGTAGTAGTATTAATGAAAGTAATGCAATTGCAGCGGGAGCAGTTGATTTTATCGAAAAGCCAACTGCAAAAACTATGCGTAATTTTAATGAAACTTTGGTTCAAAAAATAATAAATGCATCAGGATTTTATGATGATAGCTGTTCTAATACAGAACTTAAAAAGACTAACATTATAAAAAATAATGTTAGTTATAATAGTAAAAATATAATAGCAATAGGTGCATCTATGGGTGGAGTAGATGCAATAAGACACGTTTTAAGAGAGTTGCCATTAGGATTACCTGGCATAGTTATAACTCAACATATGCCCCCAATATTTACAAAAAAATATGCACAAAGACTTGATAAAGAATGTAGCATAAAGGTCGTTGAAGGTAAACATGGAGATGTAGTTTTAACTGGACATGCATATATTGCACCAGGTGGATATCAAATGGGAATAGTAAGAGAAAATAACAAGTATATCTTAGATATAAAAAAAGCTGAAAAAGTAAGTGGACATTGTCCATCAGTAGATTATTTATTTGAATCAGTAGCGATACATGCAAAAAATAATTCTATTGCAACAATACTAACAGGTATGGGAAATGATGGCGCTAAAGGATTATTATCTATAAAAAATGCAGGGGGATACACAATCGGTCAAAATAAAGAAACATGCGTTGTTTATGGTATGCCTATGGCAGCTAAAAATATCGGTGCTGTTCTTAAAGAAGTTCCTTTAGAAGCTATTCCAAATTTGATAGTAGATAAATTTAGAACGATATAAACTTAATAAAACTTAGAGAGGGAAGGAACATACCTATGAATTTTGAACAAGAAAAGTTAAATGTATTTCGTGAAATTAGTAATATAGGTTCGGGAAATGCATCTACATCATTAGCTCAAATGCTAAATGAAATAGTAGACATAGGAATACCTAACAGTGATTTAAGAGAATTTTCAGATATAACTAACAGTTATAGTTCACCAGAAGAACTTGTTGTTGGAACTGTATTACAAATATCAGGAGATTTAGAAGGTTTTATAATGGTAATAATGGACGTTGATTCAACACTTACTTTATTATCAAGATTATTAGGTAGAAAAATAGAGTGTGATAAAGAAAATTACGAAGAACTTTACAAAGAATTAAACTCTGTAGGAGAAATATGCAATATACTTTGTGGAACTTATTTAACTGCAATGTCAGATATGACTGGATTAACAATAGACCAATCAATACCATACTTTAGTGTAGATATGGTTATGGCAATAATGAACTTACCAGCTTCATTATATGGTGGTGAATCAGATTCTATACTATGTATAGAAACAGAATTCTTTACTTTAGATAGAGAGATAGAAGGAAAGTATTACTTTATACCTAAAGTAGAATCTTGTAACACATTATTATCTAAATTAGGATTTGAAGTATAGGTAGATTTAATGGCAGTTGCAAACGTAGGAATAGCAGATTATAAAATTATAAAATCACCAGATCAAATAATGACAGTTGGGTTAGGTTCTTGTTGTGGAGTTGTTATATATGATGAGATAAATAAAATAGCAGGACTTGTACATATTTTATTATCTGAATCAAAATCAGAAAGGACTTTAACAAATAGAGCAAAATTTGCTGATACAGGAATAACACTTTTATATGAAGAATTAAGAAAAAAAGGTGCAAATCCAAGATTTATGAAGGCAAAAATGGCAGGTGGAGCACACATGTTTAACTTTAATAATTATAATAATACTCTTACAATTGGTGAAAAGAATGTAAAAGTATGCAAAGAAACTCTATTTAAGTTAAGAATACCTATTATATCCTCAGATGTACTAGGTTCTTGCGGAAGAACTATTATATTTGATACAACTACTAATAAACTAAAAATAAAGAGTGTGGGCAAGAATGAAAAATTTATTTAGAAGAGGTGTATCAGTTTATGAATAATAATGAGGAAATTTTAGATAGCAAAATTGATGATTTATATATGGTATTTGTGATAAATAACCAAAAATATGCATTATCATCTAAATATATTACAGAAATAATTGAAATTTTACCAATAACTAAGGTACCATTCTTACCAGAATACATGAAGGGTATAATCAACTTAAGAAGTACAATTATACCTGTAATGGACGCAAGAATGAGGTTTGGCATGGAACCTATTGAATATAGTGAAAGAACTTGTATAATTATAATCGAAAATGAAGCAAATAAAATAGGATTAATTGTTGATGCAGTAAATGAAGTATTAACAATACCACCTAAACAAATAATGGAATCTACAAAAGAAAAAAATGATTTAAAAGAAAGTTTTGTAAATGGAATAAGTCAGATAAATAATGATATACAACTAATATTAGATTGTGATTCATTAGTGAATATTGTAGGAGATATGAGTAATGAAATTAACGAATAATGATTTTATACGTCTTAAGACATTTATGTATAACAACTATGGTATAAATCTTGAAAATAAGAAAACATTAATAGAAACAAGACTTGCAATAGTTGTTAAAAGATTAGGATTTAATGATTTTAAATCATATATAGATAATCTAATGAGAGATAAAACAGGAGAACAAGCATCTATAATAGTAGGAAAACTTACAACTAACTTTACTTATTTTATGAGAGAAGAAGCACATTTTGAGTTTTTAAGAAATGAAATATTTGTGCCTTATTTTAAAAAAGCTCCAGTTGGAGGAATAAAAATATGGTCTGCAGCATCGTCTACAGGAGAAGAGCCTTATTGTATATCAATGTTAGCAACATCAGTATTTGGTATAGGTGCAAAATCAAAAGTATCTATAACAGCATCAGATATATCGACTAATGTTTTAAGAACGGCTAAAAATGGAGTTTATACAGAAGATAAAATAGCTAAATTGCCAAAAACTTGGGTTCAAAATTATATGAAAAAAGTGGATGATAAAAGCTATGAAATAAATAATAATATAAAAAGTTTAGTTGATTTTAAATACTTTAACCTAAATCAAAGTATAGGATGGGAGTTTAGGAAATATGATGTAATATTCTGTAGAAATGTTATGATTTACTTTGATAATCCTACAAAACAAAAATTATGCAAAAGATTACATGATTCTTTAAAACCTGGTGGCTACTTAATAATAGGTTTATCAGAAAACTTATCAAACCTAGAAACTGGCTTTGAAAGAGTAAGGCCATCTGTTTATAGAAAAAAATAATTAACTTCAGGGAGGAATAAATATGAAAAGAGTATTAATAGTTGATGATGCATCATTTATGCGTATGTCTATAAAAAATATGCTTGCAAACTACGATTTTGAAATAGTTGGTGAAGCTGAAAATGGAGTTATGGCTATAGAAAAATACAAAGAATTACAACCAGATATAGTTACAATGGATATAACTATGCCAGAGATGGATGGATTAGAAGCATTAAGAGAAATTAAAAAAATTGATCCAGGTGCATCAGTTGTAATGGTTTCAGCATTAGGACAAGAAGCTAGAATGAAAGAAGCTATAATATACGGAGCAAAAGGGTTTATAGTAAAGCCATTTAAAGAAGAAATGCTTATATCAGCATTATCAAAATTATAAAGATAAATACTTTAACTAAAAAAGAAGATATAACATTATCTTCTTTTTTTATAGGCTATGTTTTAACAAAATGTTGATATTGAGTAAAAATTATATATAATCTATATTAAATATGCTGATACATTATAACTATATATATTAAAGCATTTGGATAAGATGAATAGTTTCATATAAAACACAAAATAAATATACATAATATTTATAAAATAGTATTGAAAAAATTGTCGAATTTTGCTATAATTTATTGTGTCGATGAATAGTATTATTTATTAATCTAATATATATCCAAAAACTTTCAAAGTGTATATTGTTTACTATAAAATAAGACGACATTAAGAATCTCATAGAATAAGATATCAAAACCACATAAAAAACCAATTAGATAATATTAATTATTTAGTTGGTTTTTTAATATCGATAGTTATAACATAATTTACAGAAAATTAAGAAAATACATCGACTTTATATGTATTATGTTATATAATGTATTATAGATATTACTATTCATTCATTTTATTAATTAAATATTTTAAGGTATATTAAAAATTACTTTTTTAATATTTAAATTGTTTTATAAAAATTCCTTATTAAATACTCAAATTAAACCAATTAGATAATATTATTATTTAATTGGTTTTTTACTATTCAAAACTTACCTAATTTCAACATCGTGTTAAAACACAGCATTTTTATAAAAAATTCAAAAAATAATCTAAATAAATTTAAATAAGTACCGTATATAAATAATAGAGTGATTATTTAAACTTAATGTAGGATGGGGGAACAATAACTATGGATACTCCAAATCAAACAAAAATACTTTTAGAGTCAGGTACAAATGAACTTGAGATAATGGAATTCACTGTAGGTGGAGAATTATTTGGAATAAATATAGCCAAAATACGTGAAATCATGAGAGCACAAGAAACTAAGAGAATGCCAAACTCACATAATTTTGTAGAAGGTATATTTAAACAAAGAGGAGAGGTAATAACAGTAATAGATTTAGCCAAATGTTTAAATATAGAAAGATCAGAAAATAAAAGTCATGATATATTCATACTTACACATTTTAACAAGTTAAACTTTGCGTTTAGAGTTGAAAGTGTAGTTGGAATAGACAGGGTTTCTTGGGAAGATATAAAAAAGCCAGACAAGGTTATATACAGCGGAGAAGACAGTGTAGCAACTGCAATAGCTGAATATAAGGACAGACTTATAACTATATTGGACTTTGAAAAAATTATAGCTGACATAAGCCCAGAAACATCTATTACACTTGATAGATTAGATGAACTTGGTGATAGAGTAGAAAGTCAAAAGAAAATATTAGTAGCAGAAGATTCAATGATGCTTTCAAATTTAATTATTGGATTTTTACATAAGTCAGGTTATAAAAATACAGTTAAATTCAACAATGGTAAAGAAGCTTGGAATTACTTAACAGAAGCTAAAGAAAGTGGATTACCTATAAGTAATTATGTATCTTGTATAGTTTCTGATATAGAAATGCCTTTAATGGATGGTCATAGACTTACAAAACTTATAAAAACTGATGATGAGTTAAAGCATATACCTGTAATTTTATTCTCATCTTTAATTAGTGATGAGTTGAGGATAAAGGGACAAGAAGTTGGTGCTGATGAGCAGATAACTAAGCCAGAGATTGTGGAACTGGTAAATATTATAGATAGATTGATAAAATAATTTAATGAATCAAATTGTATTAAATTATCAGAATTTAATACCAAATTCTGACAAAAAAGAAAATTAAAAAAAAAGTTGAAAAATGTCGTAAAATGTTATATGATGTAATAGGAATTTTATTCAAGGATGAATTTAATTTCTATTATATATGAAAATAAATATTTTAAAATTGTGGAGGATAAAAATTATGGCAATGAAGAAGAAATTTTTAGGTTTAGCTATGGCTGCAATGGTAGCTATGCCAGCAACAAGTGTATATGCTTTCAATGCAAATGGAGACACATTAACAGGTAATGATACTGAAACAATGACTCAAAATGTTACTGTTACAGGAGAAGTAAAAAGTAATCAAGGTACAGTAGCTGCGGGAAGACTTGAAGTTGTATTACCGACATCTATGGCATTTTCAGTAGACCAAAATGGTAACTTTACTAATGTTGATTATAGTGTAACAAATAATAGTCCATCTGCGATAACAGTTGGTGTACAACAATTTAGTGAAACTAATACAAAAGCTGATGAAGGAATAGTGCTTAAAAATAAAGATGAAGATATGTCTACATTAGCAAGAAATAATGTTCAAATGGCTTTAGTAGGTGATAATGGAGATACAGGTTCAAAAAGATATGTTGATTTAGGAGCTGCAGATACTCAAAGTTTAGCACAACCAAAAGATATATTAGATGTACCATCTAATCAAACAAAAGTAATTCAGTTACTTGGAAATGCAGGTAAAAATAAAGAAGCAGATTCAGAAAAGGTAAAAAAAGGTACTACTGAAACGTTTACAGTTGTATTTGCAGTAAAGAAAAAGTAGGGTAGAAACTAGTAAATAATAATTAAATAAAAAAATTATAAATCCATAATAATACATTATTATGGATTTAATTATAGTAGAGTTTATAAAATTTATGAGGAGGGATAACCATGAAAAAAGCAAAGGTAATAATAGGTATTTTATTATTGATTGCTATATCAGCTGGAGGGTATATATATATAAAAAATAATTCTAAATATAAATCAAATACTTCTAACTTATCTGGATATATTCTTGGTGATGGTGTTGAGCCAAATTTAACTCCGGAACAATTAAGAGAATTAATGCAAAAAAAAGTAGATGCTTCAAAAGTAGCATTTAGTATATATAGCGAACCTATATTCAAAGGAAAAAAAGGAACTATAATGTTTGCTAACCCAAGATATAGTGCACATAACCTAGATTTAGAAGTCAGAGTTGATAATAAAGTTATTATAAGAACTGAAAAAATAGCACCAAATCAATATATAAAAGATATAGAACTTATTGGAAAAGCTCTTAAAAAAGGAAAACATAAAGGAGTTGCTTCGATAAAAGCATATGATAAAAAAACTGGTGACTTAGTTGGAGAAGTTGCAGTGGATATGTTAATAACATCTAAGTAGTAAGTTACAGTTATTTAGTAGTTACTACTTTATGGATATGTATAAATAGAGAGAAAGTTGTTAATAAAATATGAATAAATTTAAGAATGATTTAAAAAAGATTTTGTCTTATATAGCAGCACGAAGGTTATTACGCTATTCTATTATTGTTGTTGTTATAATATTACTTCTTACAGGAGTAATATTAACGAATAAATATTTTAATAAT
>JABLTP010073427.1_pt1 | contig 11538 bp, 6 predicted proteins | sample 7160111 | NCBI WGS metagenome assembly JABLTP01 (sample SAMN14651227, study PRJNA627086) | human gut metagenome | isolation source: feces | host: Homo sapiens
CTATGATAGAGTCAAGAGGTGATTATTATGTTACATGATGAAACACGAAAACTACTTATTGAAGCTTGGAATAAAACGCACAATGCAAAAGAAATCGCAGAGCGGTTTGTAGAATACCTGAAAACAAAGTTGCTGCCGCCGCTTTCAGAAGCAGACATTATCGCTATGGATAATATGCGTTCCCATCATGCAAAAGCGGTGAAACAGCTACTGGACAGCTCAAAAGTAACCTATCTGTATTTGCCCCCGTATAGTCCGGATCTGAATCCGATTGAAAAGATGTGGTCAAAACTCAAAGCATCTTTAAGGAAAGAAAAGATACGGATTGCATCGGAATTACCATCAGCTATTTCAAAAGGATTTTTAACAATTCGTCCAAAGGACTGCATAGGGTGGTTTCGTTCGTGTAATTATGTGCAATAATTTATTGGATTGCTATAAATACCCGCCGCCCACACAGCGGCGAAAAGCTGTTCTGTGAATACGATCAAGAAGTGAAGCACTACCCGGAAAAGCGTGGGATTCAGACCAACATCGGCAACCTGAACAGGGAAATCTGCCGCCGACTACCGAAAGCAGATGAAGCCAAAGGAAGCCCGCAGCAACGTGATTGACGCTATCCTTGCCGCCCGGACGGACTGTAAGTAGTGGTAGTATAAAAATAGTACAAAGTAAAGATCCATATGCTTGTAAAACCTATGCTTGTAAAACTCCATCAAATCAAAGCGTATCATCATTTATGGAATCTATAAAGGACAAAAGTTCGTTAAAAATACTGGTGGTTATGATTTGAGTTTATATCTGCTGTGTTTTATTTCGATACTGTCTCGGAGTCATACCATATTTCTTTTTAAAAGCAGTCTGAAAGTGGGCCTGACTGGAATAGCAAAGATAATTGCTTATTTCGGTCAGACTTTTTTCCGTAAAAGTAAGGAGACTTTTTGCCTCTTCCAGTTTGCAGCGGCTGATATAAGCGCCGGGGTTAAATCCTAATTCGGATTTGAATTTTTTGGCAATGAAAGAGGTGCTGCGGTCAATATGAGCGGCAACATCTTCCAGACGAATCGCTTCATTAGTATGACTTCTGATGTAATTCATGCAGGCGTAGATATCCGCAGATATCCCGCTTGGTATGTGGGTTTCACCGGCTTTTTCGCAAAAGTCGAAAAGCATTTGATACTGTAAATCGTTGATTTCTTTTAGCGTCTGAAGTTGTTCGCATTCCTGTATATACATGTCCATAAGATGATAAGTACGTTCGACATCAACGCCGCCCGGAATTGCGCCGATCATCCCTACATTTGTCACCGTACTGATAAAAATATTTTTGGCCTGGCGTAAAGGCGATTTTGCCAGTTTCTTTTCATTGAGATTCAAAGGAGTAGATTTGAGAAAATCCGCCAGTTTCTTTGGATTCCCGTTTCGAATATGTTCATAGAGCTCCAACTCCATATAATGGGTGGAGTGAAGTTCTTCATTTTCCTTATTTTCAATAAACTGCTCTACATTGTGTGAATTGCGGTTCACAGTATTACCAAAGCTTATTTCCAGTATTTCCGGAATATCGGCATTCTTCCGGTTCAGAATCAGATGAAGTAATGACAGATGTCTTGCAAGATGCAGGCGGCTGGTTGTCGGTATTGTATATAAAAATTCGACGATTTGCTCCCGGTATGCTGCCGGAACAGCACTCTCTTGCATGAACAGATTGATCTGTGAGGGTGTGACGGGGCACTCGAAAATAGGACCAAGAATGATAACATAGTCGGTCTCTTCTATACAAATACATCCGTATATGATTTCAGAAGAATAAAAATGTATGGACGGATTAGGACCACCTGCGAGAACAGGGTAATCTGTAAGCGGTTCTACAGAAATAAGCTCACCGATAGTTGAGTACTTTCCGGCCGTTCCGAGAAGTAAACTAATAGGAATCTTGGTTGTGGCATAATACTTTTTACAGAAATCAATATAATCCATGATTGATAATTCTCTCCTTTTTTCAAAAGTATATCACAAAAATTTTAAAAATACAGAAAAATATAATATAAAATAAAATTATGAAATATGAATCATGGAAAATGTAGTATTTTATAAGCAAAAAGAAAGAAAGAAGGAAGGAGAAAGTGAAGTGAGACAGAGAATAAGAATCCATAAAGCTGAAACGAACAAAGGCGCAGCGGATTTTTCACATCTGTTGGATGCACCTGCAGGAAAGCATGGGTTTGTACGTGTAAAGGACGGACATTTTTATTTTGAAGACGGAACACGCATTAGATTTTTGGGCTTCAATATGGCAGCAAGATCCAATACTCCGAATCATGAGACAGCGGAAAAATTGGCTGCAAGATTTGCCAGTATGGGTGTGAATGTCATTAGGCTGCATGCAGCAGATGCTCCTATCGGTGAAGAACCGTGTACGTGGAGCAGTTGTAAGGAAGCACCGCTTTTGGATTACGAGAGAGGGAACAGCCTGGAATTTAACAAAGCAGGTCTCGACAGATTTGATTATTTTGTCGCAAAATTGAAAGAAAAGGGAATCTATCTGCACATTGATCTGTTAGTTGCAAGAGCATTTAATAAGGAAGATGGAATTGAATATTCCGATAGAGTGGATTCCTGTACAAAATGCTTTCCGATGATTAATGAAAGACTGATTGAACTGCAGAAGGATTATGCAAGAAAGCTTCTGTTGCATGTGAATCCGTATACCGGGCTTGCACTGGCAGATGATCCGGCAGTCATTACCGTTCAGATCAATAATGAAGAATCGGCGATTAAGGGAACAGCGGAGCTGGAGCATGTTGAACATATGAAGCCTTATAGGCAGGAGGTTCAGAGAAAATTTAATCATTTTCTTCTAATGAAATACGATACAAGGGAAAAATTAAAAGAAGCCTGGACATTTGACGGTGTTTCAGCTTTGCAGGAGGATGAGAATCCGGAAGACTGCTCAGTACGTATTACGGAGGGAGATTTTGTCCAGCCGGTGAATGATCCGATGGGTTCATGGGAAGGAATGAACAGCCCGGCAAGATATGCAGATTATATGGAGTTTGGAATTTTTATTAACCGGGAATTTTATCAGATGATGAAAAATTATCTGCATTCTATCGGGGTGAAGGTTCCGATTAACACCAGTAACCTGCTGGGCGGTGCGGCTGATGTATACGGACACAGCGATGCGGACGTAATGGAAAATAACAGCTATTTCAATCATCCGCTGCTTCCGGTACAGGGAACGACATTTATGGTGTCGGGTCCGATGGAATATGTTTCCACCAATCCGCTGACCATACAAAAAGGTGCAGGTGCCATAGCAACAACGATCCCGAGCATGGGTGCAACTGCCATTATAAAAGGAAAGCCGTTTATGCTGAGTGAATGGAATGAATACGGACTTCATCCGTTCCATTCCACAGCGGCAGTGCAGACAGTGGCCTGTGCATGCTTAAATGACTGGGACGGACTGATTCTTTATAATTATCAGACATCTGAAAAATGGGATGATCAGCCAGCGGACGAGATTTTAAGTGTATTTGATGCATACAATGATCCGGCGGTGGCCTGTCAGTGGGGATTTATGGCATCTGTATTTTTGAAGGGCCTTGTGGCTGTTTCTGATAAAAAAGTAGATGTTGTATATACACAGGATGACCTTAAGACGCTTCCAAACGGGCATGGCATGCTGACAACGATGTTACCTTACATCACAGGTATGCGAAACGTTTTCCTGGATGGAGGTGAGAGGTACACCGGTGACGCGGATGCGGCCATCAATGCAGGCTTTTTAAATGGAGCCGATCTTTCCGAGGCAAAGAAAGGAGTCTATTATGCATGGTCTCCTTACAGGGATGCAATGAGAAGATATCCGGATAAAAACCGGCTGACTTTTGCGGCAAGGGATACCAAAGAGATACAGCCGGGTATACATCTTGGCGAAAAAACACTGGTTTTTGATAAGATTGAAAAGATTGCAGGGGACGGAGATTACCGGGAATTTGCAGAAATCCTGGATCAGGCCTTTAAGAAGTGGGGGATTGTTCCAAAGGATGCAGGACTTGTGGACGGGAAAATGATTTCAGTTACCAAAGAAATGATATTTGATCCGGATAATTCCAGATTTTCACTGAACACCGATTATTGCAGCTTTTTCAGCGGATCCCCGGAGAAAAATATCCGCCTGACGGAAAAAATTAATGCAGAAGTGAATAACAGCAGAATATCTATTTCGGTGCTTCCTATGGATACGGACAAGCTTGCAGATGCAAAAGAGTTTATCCTCACGGCAATGGGTGAGACGGGAATGGATGAAACAGAGATGCAGACGGGGATTGAACTGATGGGTTATGAATTTACCGCTGTGACAATGAAAGGAAAGCTTTTTGCAGATACGCTGGAAGGTACAATTTCAGTAAAAGGAAAGAAAGCAACACTTGAGATTTTAAGTCCGGTGGGGGAAGTCATCAGAATTATGGACGGAGAGAAGATTGGAGAATCTGTACTCTTTCATCTGGATGGAATGGTGCCGGGTATCATGTACCATTTATCAATAAACGAAGCATAAAACTTTTTAAGAGAGGTAAAATCAATGGGAAAAAAGAAAAAAGAACTTGGTTTCGACAGTGACGGCGCAAAAAAAGTCATGCGAAAAAGAGACTATATGGCAGATATGTCAGGGCAGTGGGCACTTGGACTTATGGCAAATGTAGTCGGTCAGCTTACATACTTCTATACAGACAAGGTGGGTCTTGCTGTTGGCGGTGTCGGTATTGTGATGGCAATCGCTAAAGTTATTGATGCACTTACTGATATCTGGTTTGGAAATGTAATCGAGCATTCAAAAGGCGGAAACAGTAAATTTTACAAATGGATGTTCCGCATGATGATTCCGGCGGCAGTAATTACATTTTTGATGTTTACAGTGCCGAAAGGTCAGACAATCGGAATGATTTATGTACTTGTGACTAATGTATTGTTGACAGCCGTAATTTATACGATGATTGCAACACCGTTTAGTGCAGTTATGGTTGTGCGTACCAACAGCCAGGTAGAACGAAGCAATATGGGTATCTTCCGTGCAGTAGGAAACTATGGGGCAGGGATGATCATTTCGATTATTATTATTCCTGTTACTAATATGTTAGGTGGAACACAGAGTGCATGGATTAAATTTGGAGCGATTTTAGCGTTAATTGTTCTTTTGCTGCTTGCAATTTGTTATAACAACGGACGCAAGGCAAAGTATTCAGAAGATACAGAAACGCTAAATGAAGTAGAGGAGGAAGAGGCAGTTCCGTTTAAAGATGCGATTAAAATGCTTTTTGGAAACAAATACTGGGTGATTGTTCTCTTATTCAATATTATTACAAATGTTACAAATGCGATTGCAGCGGTATCCGGAACTTATTACTGTAAATGGATCTTCGGAAATGATAATCTGGTGGCTATAACAGGTATCGCAGGGCTTGCGGCAACTTTACTTGGATTTGTGCTTGCGAAGCCAATCATTTCTAAACTCGGAATTAAGAAAACGGTTTACTTTGGGGTGTTAGGTCAGGCAATTACCTGTGTGGTCAGGTGTGTCGTTCCGACGAATTTCATGGCATGTACGGTGATGTCCTTAATCGGAAGTTTAGTACAGATTCCGCTGATGTGCTTATATGGAGTGCTTCTTGCAATGGCTGTCGATTATAATGAATGGAAATACGACAAGAAGCTGGTAGCAGTATCTTCAGGAGCAATCGGATTTGGAAGTAAAGTAGGCGGCGGACTGGGAAGCATTATTTTATCAGTCTTTCTTGCAATCGGAGCCTATGATGCTACATTGGAAGTTGCAACTACTTCTATGAGATATGCAATTTACGGGTTCTCAAATTATCTGCCGTTAGTGATGAATTTGCTGATGTTCTTTGTATTTACAAAGTTTGATTTGGAAGAGAAGCTTCCAAAAATGAGAGCGGAAGTTGAAGCACGTAGAAAGGGTCAGAATAACTAAATAAAAATATATCAGGTATGGAGCCGGCCATTTATGACTGGCTTCATGCTATATCAGAAATTAAATGGAAAGTGGAGAGATGATAAAATGAGCGACAAATATCAGAATACAGAATTGATACCGGAGGAAAGGGCGGCATATCTTTTAGAGGAACTGAGTCTGGATGAAAAAGTGGCTCAGTTGAACTGTGTTTTTCCATTTGACAAGGCGAGTTATGATTTTGCCGGAATCAATGAACAGACAAAGCATGGAATCGGACAGGTAAGTACGCTGGAAATGCGGAGAATGGAAAGTCTGGATGAAGTGGTCCGGTGGCAGAGAAAGGTGCAGAGAATCGTTATGGAAAACAGTCCGCACCGTATTCCGGCAATTTTTCATATGGAAGGACTCTGTGGAGCATTTATTCAGGATTCCACAAGCTTTCCTTCCGGAATTGGAAGGGGTGCCGGATGGAATCCAAAGTTGGAGGAGAAAATTGCAGAAATTGTAAGCCGTCAGGAAGCTGCTTGTGGTATTACGCATGTCTTTGCCCCTGTGCTTGATATTTCCAGAGATTCCAGAATGGGACGGCAGGGAGAAACGTATGGAGAGGATCCGGTTCTTACAGCCAGCCTGGGATCAGCTTATACAAAAGGGTGCCAGAAATATGAGACAGCAGGACGCAGAACAGAAAGTGTAGCCAAGCATTTTCTGGCATTTCATAATTCAGCAGCAGGTATTCATGGGGCCAATAGTGATACACCGGAACGTTTGTTAGAAGAAATCTATGGAAAGCCATTTCAGGCAGCCATTACAGAAGCAGGTTTAAGAGGAATCATGCCCTGCTATTGCCTGATCAATGGAGAGCCGGCTTCCGCATCGCATCATCTTTTGACAGAACTGCTGAGAGAAGAGATGGGGTTTGACGGACTTTGCGTCAGTGATTATGGCGCCATTAATAATGCATTTATGTTTCAGGGAATCGGGGAAACCAAAGAGGAAACAGGACTGTTATGCCTGGAGGCGGGAATGGATATGGAGCTTCCAAGTGTTGAGGGCTATGGGGAAGCATTTAAGAATCTGTTTGCGTCAGGCAGGGCAGATATGGACATTCTGGATCGGGCTGTAAAAAGAGTCCTGACGGCAAAGTTTCGTATGGGGCTGTTTGAACATCCTTTTGCTTTGGAAGGAGAAGAGCTTCGCAGAGTTTTTATGAATAAGAAGGATAAAGAAATTTCCCTGCAGTCTGCAAAAGAATCTATGGTACTGATTAAAAATAATGGTGTGCTTCCGATTCAAAAATCCGTAAAAAAGATTGCACTGATCGGACCTCACGCAGACAGTCCGAGAAAGTTTTTCGGAGGATATACGCATATGTGTATGATGGAATCTACCTATGCAATTGCCAACTCGATTGCCGGGGTCAGTGGAAGTGAAAATGTGGACAACAAAGAAATCGTGACTGTTCCGGGAACCAATATTCAGTCAGATGAAACGCCGGAATTTGACGTGATTCTGAAACGTCAGAAACCGGACTGCCGAAGTATATTGGAGGAACTGAAAGCTCAGATGCCGGATGCAGAGATTCGTTATGCTTATGGATACCCGATTGCAGGAGCGGATCAATCCGGTTATGCCCGGGCGCTTGAAATTGCAGAGGATGCCGATATTGTGATTCTTACTTTAGGAGGAAAGCACGGAACCTGTTCTATGGCCTCCATGGGAGAGGGTGTGGATGCGACAAATATCAATCTTCCGGAATGCCAGGATGCATTTATCAGGAAGGCAGCAAAGCTTGGGAAACCGCTGATCGGAGTTCATTTTGACGGACGCCCTATATCCAGTGATGCGGCAGATGCACATCTGGATGCAATACTGGAGGCTTGGAATCCGTCCGAGATGGGGGCGGAGGCAGTTGTGAGCACTCTGCTTGGCAGGTATAATCCTGGAGGAAAAATGCCGGTAACGACAGCTTATACTTCCGGTCAGATTCCAATTTATTACAATCACCCGCATAATTCCGCATGGCATCAGACCGGAAGCATCGGCTTTTTGAATTATGTGGATATGCCGCATACACCGAGGTATTATTTCGGACATGGTTTGTCTTATACAAAATTCGAATATAGCAATCTGCAGTTATCCAAGGATTGCATTATGCCGACAGAAAGTATCCGGATTCAGTGTGATGTGGAAAATACAGGAGAATACAAGGGGGATGAAGTCGTTCAGCTTTATCTGAAGGATATTCATGCAAGCATGGCAAGACCGGTCAAGGAACTGGCGGGATTTAAGAGAATTACGCTAGTGCCGGGAGAAAAGAAAAAAGTAATCTTTGAGATAAAAGCATCACAGCTTGCATTTCTGGATAGAAGGATGAAATGGAAGATTGAGAAAGGAACTATTGAGGCAGAAATAGGAGGCTCTTCAGAGGATATCAGACTAAGCGGCGCTTTTGAGATTGTAGAAAATGGATGGGTTGCCGGAAGAGACAGAGCGTTTTATGCAGATGTGACAGTGGAGTAAAGAGAATGGTTAAAAATAGAAAATTGCTTGCAGAGCAGCTGGTAGAAGAATCGGTTGTTCTGCTGAAAAATGAGAATCAGCTTCTTCCGCTTCAGGAAGGACAGACAGTTGCTGTGTTCGGACGATCAGCACTTGTGACCTATGTTTCCGGAAATGGTTCCGGAGCGGCAAGAGGAGCAGAAAGCAGTAATATCATAATAGAACTTGAGAAAGCAGGAATCTCTGTATGTGAGGAGTTAAAACAGTACTATCTGCAGCAGCGGGAAGCGGAAGCAGCGAATCCGCAGGAAGAATTCGATTTTTCCCAGATGAAGGAGGCAGTAAACAGCGGCCTGATGTATGAGATATTTGGAACGTACCATGCGCCGGTTCCGGAGTATCCGATTCCGGAATGTCTGCTGACTAATGTGAGAGACAAGACAAACACCGCAATTCTTGTGCTAGGAAGAAATGCAGGCGGAGAGGAATGTGACAGAAGATTGGAAGGAGATTATTATCTTACCGAAGAAGAAAAGAAGCTGGTCAGCCAGGTGTGCGAAAACTTCCCGGAAGTCATTGTAATCCTTAATGTAAATGGACTTATTGACCTGGAATGGACAACAAAGTATGCTTCCGTAAAAAGTATTCTGTTCCTTGGTCTTCCGGGAGAGGGTGGTGCAAAGGCTGTTGCAGAAATCATTAAAGGTAATGTTTCCCCTTCCGGAAAGCTGGCATTTACAATTGCACACAGGTATGAGGATTATCCTTCTGCAAAGCATTTTTCATGGGACAAGGAGAAGGAAGAACATATTCTGACTTATGAAGATTATGGACTGGATGCGGAAGAAAACGGGAGCTTCGGTTTCCGAAAAAGCCCGGTGACCGTATATCAGGAGGATATCTATAACGGCTACCGGTATTTCAGTTCTTTTGGGAAAGAGGTACTATTTCCATTCGGACATGGGCTTTCCTACACAAAATTTGCATTAGATGCGGCCGCTGTTTCAAAAGAAGAAGACGGGATAACTATAATAATTGATGTGAAGAATGTCGGACTCTGTGCAGGCAGGGAAGTCGTGCAAATCTATGTTTCTATGCCGGATGGAAAAACAGAAAAAGCAGAGAGAGAATTAAAGGGATTCGCCAAGACAGAAGTTTTGAAACCGGGAGAGAAAACAAGTGTGTCAATCCATATACCATGGGATGGACTTTCGTGTTATGAGGAAAAATCCTCCGTATGGCTGATTGAGAAGGGACGATATAAGCTCAGAATGGGAACGTCCTCGGAAGAGACCGTCTGCATCTGTGAGTTAGATGTTTCGGAGGACATTATATACAGCATTTGTCGTTCAGCGCTTGGGTTGAAAGCATGTAATGATGGAAAACTTACGTTTTTAAAGAAAAATTGCCTGAAAGACCAGGAGTTGCCGAGTGATGCATGCGGTGGAGTCTGTGAAGAAAATCCAATGTATAAACTAACGCTTTCAGGAATTGATGTCAAACCGGAGAAAAGAGAGGCGGGGCAGGGAAGGCAGGTAAGAGATTTTTCAGATTTCACAGAGGAACAGCTTGCGGCACTTCTCGTAGGCTACGGTTCCGGAATTCCCTTTGCAGGATTTCTGGATACAGCGTTTCCGGAGACCATCTGTGATAAAGAAGGAAAGCCTTTGACCTGCAATGATCATCCGGCAGGGCATAATGGATATGTGTCACCAGCAATCAAAGATAAAGGAATCCATTCTGTTTTCTATATGGATGGACCTGCCGGAATCGGGAGAACTGCGTGGCCGACGGAAATGCTGCTGGCATGTGCGTTTAATAAAGAGGCGTGGTACAGATTTGGAGAAGCAGTGGGGGCAGAGTGTGAGGAAGCACAGGTTGATGTGTGGCTCGCACCTGCAGTAAATCTTCACCGAAATCCGTTGTGTGGTAGAAACTTTGAGTATTTTTCAGAAGATCCTTTTCTTACAGGAGTGTGTGCCTGCGCAATTACAAAAGGCGTACAGGAAAATCATCAGGTACTGGTGTGTCCAAAGCATTTCGCAGTTAATGAGCAGGAAACCTACCGCAGGGGAAACGCAAAGAAACAGTATGACGCAGTAGATTCTGTTATTACGGAACGGGCAGCCCGGGAACTGTATCTGAAACCATTTGAAATGCTGGTAAAAAAAGCAAATGTACGCTGCATTATGACTTCTTTTAATAAAATTAACGGGATATTTGCAGGTGGAAACAGCGACCTGTGCAACCGGATTCTGCGGGAAGAATGGGGATATGAAGGATTTCTGGTGACTGACTGGGGGGATATGGATATTGTGGTGGATGGCGCGGATGCAGTTGCGGCCGGAAATGATGTTGTCATGCCAGGCGGACCGCCGGTGATTAAACAGATTCTGAATGGATACCGGGAAGGGCGAGTGACACGCAGGCAGCTGGAGACAGCGGCGAGTCATCTGCTGCGGGTAATCAAGAGTTTGAAAGGAAGAAATGGAAAGAATGGAAAAGAAGATATATGAATTTACAAACGACGGCAATTCCTGTGTGATTTATGATGCAAAGCCGCCAAGATACTGGTTTAACTATCTGTGGAATGAAAACGGCTACTGCGCGCAGGTTTCCCAGAACGGGCATGGACGCAGCTATTACCTGAATGAAAGAGCAGATATGTGTATGATCAATAACAATGATGCAAGATATTTCTATATCCGGGATGATGAAATGAATAAAAGCTGGAATATCGGTGCGGCACCGCTGAATGAACAGGTAGAAAGCTATCAGTGTGAGCACAGTATTGGATTTTCCAGACTTCAGTCCGAGTGTCAGGGGATAGAAAGCTCCTGGAGAATTTTTGTGCCGCAGACCGGATTCCAGGAAGTGTGGACGTTTCGACTCAGGAACAAGAGTGACAGAGCCCGTATGCTCAGTACATTTTCAGCGGTAACTTTTGAACTGGAGGGGTTCTCATATCCCCGTTATTATGAAATGTACCGTTGCCTTGAAACTTCCTTTGACAGGGAATTAAATGGAATATATTGTAGATCCGCTCATCCGTTTGC
>JABLTP010048199.1_pt1 | contig 11486 bp, 8 predicted proteins | sample 7160111 | NCBI WGS metagenome assembly JABLTP01 (sample SAMN14651227, study PRJNA627086) | human gut metagenome | isolation source: feces | host: Homo sapiens
CTCATGTTTTTCCACAAGTTCATCCAGTTTTTTTTCAAGATATGGGGTTAATTCCTGTACATGAGTAAGGTTCATATCCTTCTCATAAATGTCAAAAACCTTGCTTACAGCAGCACATACAAACGGATTTCCTCCATAGGTTGTACCATGGTCTCCCGGCTTCAAAGAAGCCTGTGCAACCTTCTTACTCAACACAAATGCACCAACAGGAACACCGCATCCAAGCGCTTTTGCACAGGTCATAATATCCGGCTGTACACCATATGCCTGCCATGCAAAATAATATCCAGAACGTCCCATTCCACACTGGATTTCATCCAGAATAAGGAGAATATCTTTCTCATCACACAGTGCGCGAACGCCCTCCAGAAACTCTCTTTCCGCTGGATAAATACCGCCTTCTCCCTGTACGGTCTCCATAATAATTGCACATGTTTTATCTGTAACCTGGGCTTTTACACTCTCAAGATCATTGAAATCAGCAAATTTCACACCACCCATGAGCGGCTCAAAAGGCTCACGGTAATGTGCATTTCCAGTGACAGAAAGTGCTCCAATAGATCTGCCATGGAAAGAATGATTCATGGCAATGATCTCATGATCTGCATGTCCGTCACGTTCATAAGCATACTTTTTCGCAGCCTTTAATGCACCTTCAATAGCCTCTGTACCACTGTTTGTAAAGAAAGCCTTGTCCATGCGGCTTGCATTTACCAGCTTTGCGCCAGCTTCGATAATTGGCTCATTGTAATACAAATTAGAAATATGAGTCAGCTTGTCAATCTGATTTTTCAATGCTTCATCATATCCCGGATAGTGATATCCAAGCGAATTTACAGCAATTCCTGCTGCAAAATCCAGATATTTGGAGCCTTCAGAATCAAAAAGGTGCACACCCTCTCCACGTTCAAAAACAACAGGAAAACGATTATATGTATGAAGAATACTGGACTCCGCTTCTTCCATCTGATTATTCATGTTCATGGTAATATTTCTCTCCATCCTCTCTTAAAATAGCAGTTCCGATACCTTTGTTTGTAAAGATTTCCAACAGTAAACTATGAGGAATTCTTCCATCAAGAATATGAACCCGGTTAACACCATGCTCAATTGCTTCAATACAGTTATTCAGCTTCGGAATCATTCCGCCGCCAACATATCCATCCTCGATCAGTTTTCTGGCATCCTGAATATGAAGCTCAGAAATCAGAGATGACGGATCATCTTTATCCCTATAAACTCCCTCAATATCAGAAAGAAATGCAAGCTTCTCTGCATGTACAGCCTCTGCAATTGCGCAGGCTGCATCATCTGCATTAATGTTATAGCTGTCATAATTATCATCAAATCCGATTGGAAAAACAATCGGAAGAAAATCTTTTTCCAGCAGATCATAAAGAATTTTCGGGTTTACTTCTGTAATATCCCCTACAAATCCAATATCCTCTCCATTGGAATATTTCTTCTTACATTTCAGCAATCCACCGTCTTTTCCACTGATACCAACAGCCTGTACGCCAAGGGATTCCACATGGGAAACAAGTTCTTTGTTTACTTTGGCAAGGACCATTTCTGCTATTTCCATTGTCTGGGAATCTGTTACCCGAAGACCATTGATAAACTTAGCCTCCATGCCTACTTTTCCAACCCATTTGCTGATTTCCTTGCCGCCACCATGTACGATAATTGGCTTAAATCCAACCAGTTTCAGGAGAACTGCATCCTTAATTACATTCGCCTTCAATTTTTCATCCAGCATAGCACTTCCGCCATACTTTATTACAACAATTTTACGGTTAAAACGCTGTATGTAAGGAAGCGCCTCAATCAGTACCTCTGCCTTATCAAGATATTTCTGATTTACCATTTTCTCTTAACCTTTCTTTCCTATATCTTTATGTTACAAAAGTCCTACAACTGCATGCCTTTCAGTCTTCCTCTGGCATCTAATTTACACACTCTCAAGCTTTAATATCAAGAACGATAATCTGCATTAATTTTCACATAATCATAAGTAAGATCACAGCCCCATGCAGTTGCTTTTGCGTCACCCATCTTCACATCTGCAATAGCTGTTACCTCATCCTCAGACAGGATTCTGGTTGCCTCTGCTTCATCATATCCTGTTGAAACACCGTTCTCAATAATCTTTAATTTTCCTGCGCGGCTCTCAAAATACAGGTCAACTTTTTCCGGATCAAACTGTACTCCAGAATATCCCATAGCGCATAAAATCCGTCCCCAGTTTGCATCGTGACCATAAATTGCAGCCTTTGTAAGAGAAGAAGTTACTACGGATTTGCTAAGCGTAACTGCATCTTCTTTTGTCTTAGCGCCCACAATTTTCACTTCAAAAAGTGCAGTCGCACCCTCTCCGTCACCTGCAATTTTCTTTGATAAACAGGTATTAATATAATTCAAAGCCTCCATAAATTTATCAAAATCAGCACCCTCTTCTGTGATCTCAGGGTTGCCTGCCATGCCGTTTGCAAGGAGCAAAACAGTGTCATTTGTGGAAGTATCGCCATCTACAGAAACCATATTAAAGGTATCTTTAATATTTGCACTTAGTGCTTTTTGAAGCATTTCCTTGGAAATTGCAGCATCTGTTGTGACAAATCCAAGCATGGTACACATATTAGGATGGATCATTCCGGATCCCTTGCACATACCGCCAACTGTTACTGTTTTTCCACCAATTTCGATCTGTACAGCAACCTCTTTTTTTACGGTATCTGTAGTCATGATAGCCTTGGCTGCCTCTGTTCCGGCCTCTAAAGAACCGTCAAGCTTCGGAGCCATAGCCTTTACACCATTTACAATTCTGTCAATCGGAATCTGCATTCCAATCACGCCTGTAGATGCAACCAGCACGCTATCTGCAGGGATTCCAAGTATCTCAGAAGCTGCATCAGCAGTCGCCTTACAATAGCCATATCCTTCTGCTCCGGTACATGCATTTGCAATACCGCTGTTGCAGATCACAGCCTGTGCAGATGGGTGATTATAGACCACATTCTGATCCCATTTTACCGGAGCTGCCTTCACCACATTTGTTGTAAAAGTGCCAGCTGCAACACATGGAACTTCACTGTAAACCATGGCCATATCTGTACGGCCTTTGTATTTAATTTCTGCTGCCGCCGCAGCTGCTTTAAACCCCTTTGCTGCGGTAACACCACCTGTAATTATTTCCATATTGATACTCCTCCTTTGCCCGATCAGGCAAATTATATGTTTATTTTTCAATGTAACTCAGTCCTGAAATCAGGCCCGGAGCCTGTCTCCAATTTCACTTTTACGGATACATCGGAACCTGTAATAATCCTTCCGCTTCATCAAACCCAAACATCAGATTCATATTCTGAACTGCCTGTCCGGCAGCACCTTTTACCAGGTTGTCAATAGCTCCCATCATGATGATTCTGTGGGTTCTCGGATCGATCTTGAAATTCACATCCACGTAATTACTGCCCTCTACCCACTTTGTCTGCGGACACACATCCTTATCCAGAACCCTCACAAATGTCTCATTCTCATAGCATGCATCATAAGCAGCTTTTACTTCTTCGTAGGTCACATCCTTTGTCAGGGAAGCGTATGCTGTAACCAGAATGCCTCTGTTCATTGGAACAAGATGCGGGGTAAAATTAATGGTCACTTCCTGTCCGCAGGCATATCCTAACTGGTCTTCGATCTCTGGTGTATGTCTGTGTGTGGCAACACCGTAAGCCTTGATATTTTCATTTACTTCACAATAAAGATTATCAACCTTAGCCCCTCTTCCAGCACCCGTCGTTCCGGATTTAGCATCAATAATAATCGTGTTCGGATCAATCATTCCAGCCTTTAACAATGGGTAAATAGAAAGTGTAGAACAAGTTGGATAGCATCCCGGATTCGCGATCAGACGAGCTTTTTTGATGTCCTCACGGTTAATCTCACATAATCCGTACACAGCTTCATCAATAAACTGAGGGGATTTGTGCTCAATTCCGTACCATTTTTCATATTTCTTCACATCTTTAATACGGAAGTCTGCACTTAAATCAATTACTTTCGCTCTGGAAAGGATTCCCTCATTTACAAGAGAAGCACACAGCCCCTGCGGTGTTGCAGTGAAAATCACATCAACCTCATCTGCCAGAGCTTCCATGTTATCGTCCATACATTTTGCATCTACCAGCTTAAAAAAGTTCTGATAAATTCCTGCATATTTTTTATCAATGTAGCTTCTGGATCCATACCATGCTACTTCCACATTTTTATGTCCCAGAAGGAGACGTACAATTTCATTTCCCGCATAACCGGTTGCTCCAATAATTCCAGCTTTTATCATTTTAGTGTCCTCCATTATTATGGTGTCAAAAGCATGCTTTTTCAAACAGGCTCTGGAACTCATACTTGTTACTCTGTTCACTGGCAACAATGTCCGTTTTGTGAACGGAGTGAACAGTAACATGTGCTTTATAAACAATGATGAATGAATTATACATCTTCTTTGCATATTATGCAATAGTCATTTTTTCCTTATTTTCCATTCAATCTATCTTTTTTTGTGCATTTCAGCGCGTATTTACCTATTTGTATGATGCATTTTTATGCAAAGTTTTTATAAATTTTTTTCAAATTTACTATTGCATATTTATGAGTATTGTTGTATATTATTCTTTGTGAATAACGTACAGAACGTAAGAGCCGTTATCATGATGAATATTTATTCAAAATTTAATATGCTTTATAACCCTATCTGTTTCAGAGGGATAAAAGAAAAGAGGTAAATATTATGAAAGAAAAAGTTGTACTTGCATATTCAGGCGGACTTGATACCACAGCATTGATTCCGTGGCTGAAAGAAACATTTGATTATGATGTTGTCTGCTGCTGCGTTAACTGCGGACAGGGAAATGAGCTGGACGGACTTGAGGAAAGAGCAAAGCTTTCCGGAGCTTCCAAATTATATATTGAGGATATCGTAGATGACTTCTGCGACAACTATATTATGCCGTGTGTTGAGGCAGGTGCTGTATATGAGCACAAATATCTTCTTGGTACTTCCATGGCACGTCCTGCTATTGCCAAGAAACTGGTTGAGATCGCAAGAAAAGAGAACGCTGTTGCAATCTGTCACGGCGCAACTGGTAAAGGAAATGACCAGATCCGTTTTGAGCTTGGAATCAAAGCTCTTGCACCAGACATCAAGATCATTGCTCCATGGCGTATGACAGACGTTTGGACCATGCAGTCCCGTGAAGACGAGATCGCGTTCTGCCAGGATCATGGTATCAACCTTCCATTCGATGCAAAACACAGCTACAGCCGTGACCGTAACCTGTGGCACATCAGCCATGAGGGACTTGAACTTGAGGATCCGGCGCAGGCTCCAAACTATGATGATATGTTAGTACTCAGCGTAACACCTGAGAAAGCTCCGGATAAAGAGACCGAAATCACCATGACATTTGAGGCAGGTGTTCCAAAGACCTTAAATGGAAAGGCAATGAAAGTTTCCGAGATCATCACAGAACTGAACAAGCTTGGCGGCGAGAACGGAATCGGCATTATCGATATCGTTGAGAACCGTGTTGTAGGTATGAAATCCCGTGGTGTTTATGAGACTCCTGGTGGAACAATCCTTATGGAAGCACATGAACAGCTTGAGGAGCTGATCCTTGATCGTGAAACTCTGGAAACCAAGAAGAAACTTGGCAGCCAGCTGGCTCAGGTTGTTTACGAAGGAAAATGGTTCACACCACTTCGTGAGGCAATCCAGGCATTCGTAGAGTCCACACAGAAATATGTAACTGGTGAAGTAAAATTCAAACTTTATAAAGGCAACATCATCAAAGCAGGAACCACTTCTCCATACAGCCTTTACAATGAATCTCTTGCTTCCTTCACAACAGGTGATATGTACGATCACCATGATGCAGACGGATTCATCACTCTGTTCGGTCTGCCGCTGAAAGTTCGTGCAATGAAGCTTGCAGAAGTAGAAAGTCAGAAACAGACCAACGACTGATCTTCATAAAAATAAGCAAAAAATATCTCCGGAAGTTCTTAATCCTCCCGGAGATGTTTTTTACAACTTTTTTGTTTTATGTAAACCAATTATTTTCCAGCGCTTATTTTATTTAGCAACCAGCACTTATTAAAAATTTTCTCAACTGATTTTTACCTTCTTCTGCTCCAGCCTCTCAGACACCCATTCCTTAAACAATGTATAAATTACAGACACCAACGGAATAAAAATCAGCATTCCCACAATTCCCATAAGATTTCCGCCCAGAGTCACTGCAACCAGTACCCAGATTGCCGGCAGTCCCACAGAGTTTCCAACTACGTGAGGATAGATCAGATTTCCCTCAATCTGCTGCAGGATCAAGAACAATATAAGAAATGCCAAAGCTTTCAGAGGACTTACCATCAAAATCAGGAAAAATCCCACCCAGCATCCAATAATTCCGCCAAACACAGGAATCAGCGCCGTAAAACTGATCAGCACTCCGATCAGCATTGCATATGGAAATCTTCCGATCGTCATGGAAACAAAGAACATGCTTCCCAGGATCACCGCCTCTATGCACTGCCCGGTAATAAAGCTTGAAAACACCTTACTTGCCAGTGTACAAACATGTCCCAGATATTCCACTGTTTTCACAGGTAAGATCGCATAAGCCGCTTTCAGGACCTGCCTGCCCAGCTTCTCTTTCTGAAGGAGCACATAACAGGAAAACACAAAACCAATTGCAAAATTCATAGCCATACTCACCAGTCCCATAGTCACGGTAATAGTGGATGATACCAGATTGTCCGCCCCACTTCTCAAAACGCTCACAATAGAATCAATAATTTTCTGCGGATCAATTTCTATGGTAGATGCCCATTTCACAATTTCAGAATCACTCTGGAAGGTATCTGTCAGCCATTTCTGAACTAACGGAATATCTTCTTCCACCTTTTTCACAACATTTACCAGAGTTCTTCCAAGCTCCGGTGCCACAATCAGTACTACAACGAGAATCGCCAGCACCACCAGAACAATGGAAAAGATCAGGCTCACTGGTCTTGCAAATTTTGCTGCTGCACGTCCCCTCCTGTTTTCTTTTTCCTTTGCTTTTCCAAAAACATGCCGCTCAATAAATGCCATAGGTACATTCAGCACAAACGCCATAGCTCCACCCAACACAAATGGCAGAAGAAGTCCCCACACAATTTTCACATACTTCAGCACCACATCCAGATTCTGCACTCCCAGATACAGAAGCACTGAAAAAGCGATCAGCCACCTTATCTTTTTCATATTTTCCTTATTTAGTTCCACTATTTTCAACCTCCTCCTTTCTTTCTCAATACACTTTTGTTCTGCATATCTTACCACAAAATCCACTTTTTGACCAGTTATCCCTTTCTTTTTTCCCACCTCTTTTAATTCAACGTGTTACTGTTCCCTCCGTGACCAGTAACATGCTTCGCGATGCAAAAGAATCATGCTTTGTATGATTTCGCGCCGCAATTCTCTGGTTTTCTGTGAACTTTATTGACACTTTTCCACGTTAACGCTATAATATTGATTAAATATCGTTTGCTCTAGAGCGTGTTTGAAAAAGGCTTTCTGCAAGATGTGCGTCACAACTTGTGGAAGATTTTTTTATAATTATATTGTGGGGTTTTTCCCCAGCGAAAAGGAGGTATCTTCACTAAATGAAACAGATATCAGGCAATAAGCTGCTGGTAAAAGCACTGAAAGAAGAAGGTGTTGAGTACGTTTTCGGTTATCCCGGAGCATGTACCATTGATATCAGCGATGAATTATACAAACAGGATGATGTCACCGTAATCCTTCCACGTCACGAGCAGGCACTGGTTCACGCAGCCGATGCTTACGCACGTACCACTGGAAAAGTTGGCGTATGTCTTGTAACAAGCGGTCCTGGTGCTACCAACCTTGTCACAGGCCTTGCTACAGCCAATTACGACAGCGTTCCTCTGGTGTGCTTCACCGGTCAGGTAGCACGTCATCTGATTGGAAACGATGCATTCCAGGAAGTTGATATTGTAGGAATTACCCGCAGTATTACCAAGTATGGAGTCACTGTACGCAACCGTGAAGATCTTGGACGTATCATCAAGGAAGCCTTCTATATTGCACGTACCGGACGCCCTGGACCGGTTCTTATTGACCTGCCCAAGGATGTAATGGCTGAACTTGGCAGTGCAGAATATCCAAAGAGCGTAAATATCCGCGGCTACAAGCCAAACACCAGTGTCCACATCGGACAGCTGAAACGTGCGATCAAAACACTTTCCAATGCAAAGAAGCCTCTCTTCCTGGCAGGCGGCGGAATCAATATTTCCCATGCCAATAAGGTATTCCAGGAAGTAGTGGAAAAGACCGGTGTTCCGGTTGTAACTACTATTATGGGACGAGGTGCAATTCCTACCAACCATCCGCTTTTTATCGGAAACCTTGGCATGCACGGTGCCTATGCAGCCAATATGGCTGTAAGCAACTGTGACGTACTTTTTTCCATTGGAACACGTTTTAACGACCGAATCACAGGAAAGCTTCATGAATTTGCCCCTAATGCCCAGATTATCCATATTGACATTGACACGGCCTCTATTTCCAGAAACATCCAGGTAGATATTCCAATCGTTGCAGATGCAAAAGATGCCCTTGCAAAAATGTCCGAATACGTTTCCGACTATGCCAGCAAAAAATGGAACAGTGAGATAAACAGCTGGAAGCAGGAACATCCTCTTGTAATGCGTCCAAATGACAGATTAAGTCCGGTTGACATCATTAACCAGATCAACTGCCAGTTTGAAGAAGCCATCATTGTCACGGATGTCGGACAACACCAGATGCTGGTTTCCCAGTATGCTGAGATCACACCAGGCAAACAGCTTGTTATGTCCGGAGGACTTGGCACCATGGGATACGGTTTTCCCGGTGGTGTAGGCGCAAAGATCGGTAATCCGGACAAACCGGTTATTGTTATTTCCGGCGACGGTGGAATGCAGATGAATATTCAGGAATTTGCCACAGCTGTTCTGGAAGAGCTCCCACTGATTCTTTGTGTATTTAATAACGAATATCTTGGTATGGTTCGTCAGTGGCAGAAGCTTTTCTATGGCAAACGCTACAGCATGACCAATCTTCGCTCCGGTGCCCTTTCCCGCCGTACAAATGGCGAGGAATACCCGAAATATACACCGGATTTTGTAAAGCTGGCAGAAAGCTACGGTGCCAAAGGGATCCGGGTTTTCAATAAAAATGAGGTTGCCGCAGCCTTTGAAGAAGCAAAGAAAAATACCAAAGTTCCGACTCTGATCGAGTTCATCATTGATCCTGAAGAAATGGTTTATCCGATGGTAAAGCCTGGCGGAACACTGGAAGATTTAATTATGGATTGTTAATTAACAGGAGGTTTATCCAATGGCAGATAAAGGCATGAAAAAAAGATGGATTTCCCTCTACGTAGAAAACCAGGTAGGTGTTCTGTCCAAGATTTCCGGACTTTTCTCCGGCAAAAGCTATAACCTGGACAGCCTCACCGTTGGTACTACAGAGGATCCTACCGTTTCCCGAATGACCATCGGAACTGTAAGCGACGATGAAACGTTCGAACAGATCAAGAAACAGCTGAACCGAATGGTAGAAGTCATCAAAGTTATTGATTTCACCAATATGTTCGTCCGCATGAAAGAGATTCTTTACATCAAGGTTTTTAACTGCTCTTCTGAGGACAAAGTTGAATTATTCCAGATTGCTGAGACTTTCAAAGCCAGAGTCATTGATTACGGTAAAGACAGCCTGCTTCTGGAATTCGTACAGACAGCGACCAAAAATGATGCAGTTGTCAAACTGATCAAAGAAGAATTCGGCCGCATCGAAGTAGTCCGAGGTGGAAGTGTAGGAATTGAATCCATCAGCATGATGGAAAGATAATTTAAACGATGATGCCCCTCCTGTTAAAGGAGGGCATTTTTGTAAATTTTACGAGGGGATAATTCATTATGAAAAAACAACAAATACCATTAAAAAATTCACTGATTCTCCTTTTGACAGCAACGATCTGGGGAATCGCCTTTGTAGCACAAAGTGAGGGCGGTGAAGCTGTCGGCCCTCTCACTTTCAATGCCACAAGAAACATTATCGGTTCTCTGGTGCTGATCCCGGTTATTTTACTGCTCAATAAAATAAATCCACAGAGCAATTCAGCTGATTTCACAGAATCCGACAGACAGCCAATGGCATCCAGCGGTTCAAATCCATTTTCCCGCAACAAAACCTTAATTGCCGGCGGCATAATCTGCGGTATCTGCCTGTGTCTTGCTTCCAACTTCCAACAGTTTGGCATCCAGTACACCTCCGTTGGAAAAGCAGGTTTTCTCACTGCATGCTACATTATCATCGTCCCGATCCTTGGACTTTTTATGAAAAAGAAATGCAGTCCTTTTATCTGGGTTGCGGTTGTAATGGCACTGATTGGTCTCTATCTGCTTTGCATCACAGACGGCTTTTCCATTGGAAAGGGAGACTTTCTGGTCCTGATCTGTGCTTTCCTGTTTTCCCTGCACATTCTGGTCATTGATTACTTTTCACCAAAGACAGATGGAGTAAAAATGTCTTGCATCCAGTTTCTGGTCTGCGGAATCCTCACTGCTATCCCAGCCATAATTCTGGAGCATCCCAATCTTTCTTCATTCAGTGGTGCCTGGGGCGCTACTCTCTATGCCGGCGTTATGTCCTGCGGTGTCGCCTACACCCTCCAGATCGTGGGCCAGAAAAATATGAACCCAACCGTAGCCTCCCTGATTCTCAGTCTGGAATCCTGCATCTCTGTCCTCGCCGGCTGGATTATCTTAGGACAGAAATTAAGCACCCGGGAAATCATCGGTTGTGTGATAATGTTCGGGGCTATCGTTCTTGCCCAGCTGCCGCAGAAAGAAACTGCCAGTGAAAAATAACGCGCTCTAGAGCCTGTTTGAAAAATTCTTGCAGAAAGCCTTTTTCAAACACGCTCTAAATCTTCCAAAACCCAAAGTAAGAGGTAACGCTTGAACCTTCCAAACGTTACCTCTTACTTATTTACCCCTATCACCCATTATACAACTGATAATACTTACCTTTCTGCGCAATTAACTCATCATGAGAGCCTCTCTCAATAACACGTCCCTGCTCCAGAACCATAATACAGTCGCTGTTTCTGACTGTGGATAATCTATGTGCAATAGCAAATGTAGTTCTGCCTTCCATCAGCTTATCCATACCATCCTGTACAAGCTTCTCTGTACGGGTATCAATAGAGCTGGTAGCCTCATCCAGGATCAGAACCGGCGGATCTGCTACTGCCGCCCTGGCGATTGCAAGCAGCTGTCTCTGTCCCTGGCTTAAATTAGCACCATTATTGCGAAGCATAGTATGATAACCATCCGGCAGTCTTCGGATAAAGCCATCCGCATTCGCCAGCCTGGCA
>JABLTP010012560.1_pt1 | contig 11446 bp, 8 predicted proteins | sample 7160111 | NCBI WGS metagenome assembly JABLTP01 (sample SAMN14651227, study PRJNA627086) | human gut metagenome | isolation source: feces | host: Homo sapiens
CGGGGGGCTGGGCGCGGCAGCCATTGCGGCGGCGGTCATTGCGCTGCCGGAGCTGGTGCCCTACGCTACGGACCGGCTCGCGTCGTGGCGCGACCCCTTTGCCGACCCGCTGGGCGAAGGTCACCAGACGATCCAGAGCCTCTACGCCATCGCGTCGGGCGGGCTGGCCGGGCTGGGGCTGGGCAACAGCCGACAGAAATATCTGTACGTGCCGGAGCCGCAGAACGACTTTATTTTTTCGATTTTGTGTGAGGAGCTTGGTTTTATCGGGGCGGCGCTGGTCGTGGCGCTGTTTTTGCTGCTGCTCTTGCGCGGCATGTCGATTGCGGTGCGCGCGCGGGATAAGTTCGGCGCACTGCTCGTCGTCGGGTTCGTCGTGCAGGTCACGCTGCAGGCAATTCTGAACATGGCCGTTGTGACGAACACGATCCCGAACACCGGCATCAGCCTGCCGTTTTTCTCGTCGGGCGGCACCAGCTTATTGATGCTGCTGGGGGAGATGGGCATCGTGCTGTCGGTGTCCAGGCAGACGGATATGGTGTAGGGAACATTCCCTTGGCCCCCTCTGCGAGAGAGGCAAGGACGTCCCAACATTTGTTCAACCTTTTTTCACACTCCCACCGTTGCAACGGCGGGAGTTTTGTTTTATAATTAAACTGTATTTTTGTGTGAAAGGGGTGCCGCATGGCAAAACCAAAAAACCAAAAACCACCCTTTGCCCTGCGGGCGCTGGCGGCGTTCGCCGTGACGCTGGCGGCGCTTTTCGTGCTGCTGCTGGCGGCCTACGCCCTGCCCGGGGAGCCGGTGCGGGACCATGTTTACGACTCAGCGGTGAAAATCGCCGGTGAAGGGCTGTACCCGGAATATCTGAACTTCAAGCTGTTCCAGATGGACAACTACACCGACACGATCATGCTGACCGAGGCCGCGTCCGCCGACGAGGCCCCGCCGCTGACCGCCATGATGACGAATACGGCCTACAACGTCGATAACTTTGAGACGCTGGCCGACGACCTGCAATGGTACATAGAAAGGGACTGGGCCGCGGGCGCACAGCGCACCGACGCGCCCGCGCTTGTGCCGTTCTCCTACGCGCGGTACTGGCACGGCTACCTGATCTGGCTGCGGCCGCTGCTCTGCGTTATGCCCATCACCGGTGTGCGCGTGGTGCAGTATTTGGTGCTGTTTGCGCTGCTGGCGGTTATTTTGTGGCAGCTGCGGTGGCAGTGTGGGCTGCGGGCCATGGTGTGGTTTGCCGTCAGCCAGCTGGCGGTTACCGTGTTCTGGGTGCCGCATCAGGTGCAGTATTTTACCACTTTCTGTATTGCGTATGCGGGCTGCGCGTGGGTGCTGGCCAGGCCGCGCCGCGCCGGGCAGCTGAGCATTGCCCTGGTGGTGCTGGGTACCTGTACGGCGTTCTGTGATTTGCTGGTCACCCCCATCATCACGCTGGGGCTGCCGGTGGCGGTGTGGCTGTGCTGCCTGCCGCAGCGGGCGGCATCCGGTGCCAGGCAGTGTCTGCCGGTCATCGGCGGCAGCTTGTGCTGGGGGGCAGGCTATGCCATGTGCTGGGGCCTGAAATGGGTGCTGGCCACCCTGATTACCGGGCAGGATATCATCGGCGATGCCATCCACCAGGCCGGGGTGCGCACCACGGCGGATACCTGGCACGGCATGGAGCTGAGCTGGGGGAACATCTTCCGCTTTGTGGGGGATACATTAAGCCAGCGCGGGCTGTTGTGGCCGGTGGTGCTGGTGGTTATTTTGTGCATTGCGGCGTTTTTGCTTTGCCTGCGCAATAAGGAAGCTTTGCTGCGCGCGCTGCCCATTGGCCTTACCGCCCTGATGGCACCGGTGTGGCTGGCGCTGCTGCGCACCCATTCCATCCAGCACGGGTGGTTTACCTGGCGCAGTTTAACGGTCAGCATTTTTGCGGGGTTGGCTTTTCTCTATTATTCCTGTGGGATACGGGCGGGCCTGCGGCGTTTGCGCGGCCAAAAACAACAAGGGTGAAAGTAGTTATGAAGGACGAAGAAAACAAGATGCAGTCTGCTGCCCCGGAGCAGCAGGCCCAGCCGGAGCAGACGCAGCCGGAAAGCGAACCGGCCGCGGATGCGGCCCAGCCGGGAACTGAAAACGAACCCAAGGCGGAAACCACAGCACCGGAAACGCCGGACAAAAAGAAACGTCCCCTGTGGCTGAAACTGCTGGCGGTGTTTGCTGCGGCGCTGGCGGTGCTGGTGCTGCTGGCGGTGCTGTACATTAACGGCAAGTTGGATCTGATTCATTACGATGACGGCACGGTGGACAGCGTTGGCACCGTTGATGCCGAGGAGGACCAGGACCTGGATACCACCGGCCTGACCCAGGCCACAAATGACGAAATGGAGATGCCGGAGGGCAGCCCCTTTGCGGACGAAGATGTGCTGAACATCTTGTTGGTCAGCACTGATGAACGCACCGATGCCGTGAACGACTGGGATGCGTTTACCCATCTGAACGAGCTGGACGGAACAAAAGCCACCACGGAGTTCAGCTCCGATGCCCGCGCGGACAGTTTAATTCTGTGCTCCCTGAACATCAAGGACGATACCATCAAACTGGTTTCCATTGAGCGCGGCACCGGTGTGCCGATTCTGCTGGATGGGTACGAGGGCCAGTACGACTGGATCACCCACACCTTCCGTTACGGCGGTGTCCGCCTGACGATGGATACGGTGGAAGACTGCTTCAACGTGCAGGTGGACCACTATGTGCGGTTCAATTTTAACTCCTTTGTTCAGATTGTGGATGCCGTGGGCGGCATCGACCTGAACCTGACTGAGGACGAAGCCAAGGCGCTGAACTGGGAGGTTCCCTCCAACTCGATGCTGATCGTCAAGAAGGTGGAACCAGGCTGGAACCACTTTGACGGCTATACCGCATTGCAGTATGCCCGCCTGCGCGCCATTGATGATGACTGGCACCGCGTGGCCCGCCAGCGCACCGTCATCCAGGCGGTGCTAGACCGGATCAAGAGCGCTTCGGTCACCGAGCTGAACGACCTGCTGGACACCGCCCTGCCGGTGGTGCAGACCAACTTTACAAAAACTGAGATCGCTGCCTTGATGGTGCAGCTGCCGAGCTTTTTGGGCGTGACAGCAGACCAGATGACCATGCCGGTGCAGGGCACCTATGGCGTGCGCAACGGCATGGATGACCGCCCCATGATGGATCCTGATTGGGCTGCCAACATTGCGGTTTTGCAGAACTTTTTGTATACTGATATGACGGCAGAGGAAGCCATTGCCGCCGGTACCGCTACCCCGGAAACGGCTGACGGTGAGGAAACCGCTGTGCCCGAAACCGTGGAAGTGCAGAGCAAAAAGAATGACACCGTCCACACCTACCTGAAAGACAACACAACACCCATTTACTGGGATTACCCGCTGGAAGATGCCGATTTTGGTAATGCGGATTACCGCGTGTTTCTGGCCGGAGAGACCCGCGGACAGCCGCAGAACACTGCCATGCGCAAGGCGCTGTTCCAGTACCTGCACGAACAGCAGGGGGTGAATGTTCAGCTGGTGGAAACCGGCGTGGGCGAAACCCAGGTGCTGGAGCAGTACCTGCGCACGGGCGATGAAAACTGGCTGAACCACTACCTGAAGCTGCAGGGCAGCTGTGCGGATGCGGAAGCCGAATACTGGCGCTGGCTGTACCAGTATAACCGCCAGCAGGGCGGCACTATCTATGTGGCAGGGCTGGGCACCGAGCGCAATACCGTAGTTTCGATGTATGGCCTGCTGGCTTTGGCAGATACGGAGATCGAACCGGCAGAGAGCATTGCGGACTTTGTGCAGGCCCTGCGGGATGAGGATATGACAACTGCCCTGCAGCTGTTCAAGACCGCTATGGAGGAACAGCCCGATGCGATGGCAGACTATTTTGGCGATGCCTATGCCCAGGTACAGCAGCTGTATGCCAACCTGCAGGTGAACACCACCTATAAGGGCAGGCTGGACCGCGACGACCTTGCCATGATGGACAACATGAACTTTGTGCTGCGCCAGTACCCGGACGATAAGTTCTTTGGCCAGCTGAGCAACGGCCATGTGACCCAGAGTGCCTGGAAGGACGGCAATTATATTGCCAACTACAGCCGTTTCGGCATGCTGCTGAACGGCGAAGGCTCCCCCGTGCAGGGCGAAGTCTGCTCCATGCTGACGATCTATACCCAGCGCGGCAGCAGCGGCCTGCTGGGCGATGATGCCGAGAACGACTATTACGATCTGAACGCGCTGGCGGAAGCTGCGGGCAAAGAATTTATTGCCACAGGGGCGGATTTGTTCCTGGCGCTGGACAACGAGGACACTCCTTACACCGAGCAGAACGGCCTGATCAAGCCCGAAGTGCAGGCCGAAGAAAAGCCGCTTATGGATTATTGCCAAAAACTGATTGTACTTTTTGACACAGAAAATTAAAATTCCCCGTTGACAAGGCCGCGCCTTTGTGCTATAAATACTTTAAACCAATGAAGCGAAAGTAAAACCACAGGCGCACGCACAGAGAGCCCCCGATGCTGGGAACGGGGTGGTAAGCGGAGTGGATAAATGGTTCGCCGAGGGCACGGGGAAAAGCTGGGCTGAGTATCCGTTGACGGAAGCCTCCGTTACAGGGCAGGGGAATGTTAGTTCTCCGCAGAGCGGCTGTGCAGTTTATGGCACAGCAAGCAAGGTGGCACCACAGATTATTTGATTGATCTGCCCTTGCACAGAAAGCTATTTCTGTGCAAGGGCTTTTTGTTATACCCGGCACAGACCACAAACAGGAGTAACACCATGAAAAAGCAAAGCATTACCACCATGCGGGAGCGATGGCGCCGGGCAAACTGATTGCCCGCCCCGGCACTGCCGGGAACAAACCGCCGATACACCTTAAATGTGAATGATAAAAAGGAGCTTTTACCATGAAAAAGTTTGTTGCTGTTCTGTCCGCCGCCGCTATGCTCGCTACCCTCGCCGCCTGCGGTTCCACCGCCGCCACCACTTCTACCGCTGCCTCCAGCGCCGATACCGCTGCATCCACCAGCAGCGAAGCTGCTGCCGCAGATGATACCGCAAAGTCTTACAAAATTGCGGTGGTCCAGCAGCTGGATCACGCCAGCCTGGATGAGATCCGCACCGCTGTGGAAGCAGAGCTGGACGCCAAAGCCGCCGAAAAGGGCATTACCATTGAGTACAAAGATTTTAACGGCCAGAACGACGCTACCACGCTGAACCAGATCGGCACCCAGGTGGTTTCCGATGGATATGATGCTGTGGTGCCCATTGCCACCCTGGCAGCTCAGTGTATGGCCAATGCCTGCGCCGAAGATCAGATTCCTGTTGTGTACGCCGCTATCAGCGACCCTGCCGCTGCAGACCTCACCGGCCTGGATTATGTCACCGGTACTTCTGACGCGCTGAACACCCAGTTCATCCTGGATATGATGCTGGCAATCAACCCGGATGTCAAGACTGTTGGCTTGCTGTACTCCAATTCCGAAGCCAATTCCACCACCCCCATTGCCGAAGCAAAGGCTTACCTGGATGAAAAGGGCATTGCTTATGTGGAAGGCACCGGCAACACCAACGATGAAATCATGAGCGCCGCCGCCAATATGGTGGGCAAGGCTGACGCTGTGTTTACCCCGACCGATAACGTGGTTATGGCCGCCGCAGCTGCTGTTTCCGAGACGCTGACCGAAGCGGGTATCCCGTTCTACACCGGTGCCGACAGCTTTGTTACCGCCGGTGCCTTTGCAACCTGCGGAGTCAACTATACCGAACTTGGCACCTACACCGCTGATATGGTGCTGGATATCCTGGAAAGCGGCAACGTTCCTGAATACCATGTAATGGATGGCGGCATCATCACCGTCAACACCGAAACTGCCGCCGCTCTGGGCATTGATTACGCCGCTTTCAGCGATATGGCCAGCCAGGTTGTGGAAGTTACCACCCAGCAGTGATAAAATGAATAGAGAATAATGAAAAAAGAATAATGCAGGTGTGGTGCCTGCGGTACCACAATAAAGCAGGAAATGCAGCTCCGGCAAGCGAAAACGCCCGCCGGAGCTGCATACCTGATTAAAAACGCCGCCGCGGGCGGCGTACAGCCATTATTCATTATTCTTTATTACTTATTATTTATACGCAAAGGAGCAACGCTTATGTTTACCCTTGCCATTGTGCAAAGTGCATTGGAGCTGGGCTTTATTTACGCCCTTGTGGCCATGGCACTGTTTTTGAGCTTCCGTGTGCTGAATATTGCCGATATGACCACCGATGGCGCGTTCACCCTTGGCTGTGCCGTGTCGGCTACCGCCGCAGTGGCGGGGCATCCATTCCTTGGTTTTGTGCTGGCCATGCTGGCCGGTGCCTGCGCCGGGTTTGTCACCGCGTTCCTGCAAACCCACCTGGGCGTGCCGTCCATTTTGGCGGGTATTATTACCAATACCGGGCTTTACACCGTAAACCTTGCCATCATGGGCTTTTCTTCCAACGTTCCCATGCTGAAAACTGAGACAGTGTTCACTATGGCCCGCGCCCTGTTTGGCGAAAAATCTCCCTATAAACTCATTGTTGCCGTCACGGTCACAGTCGTGGCCTGCGCGCTGCTGATTTTATTCCTTGGCACCAGGCTTGGTCTTTCCATCCGCGCTACCGGCGATAACCCGGATATGGTGCGCGCTTCCTCCATCAACACGGCGTTCACCATCACGGTGGGCCTTTGCGTTTCCAACGCCATGACCTCGCTTTCCGGCGCGGTTCTGGCTCAGTACCAGAAATCCGCCGATATCAACCTGGGCACTGGCATGGTGGTCATCGGTCTGGCTTCGCTGATTATTGGCGAAACGCTGTTTGGCCGCGGCGGTATGTGGGTCAAAGCGGCTGCGGCTGTGGCGGGCAGCGTGATCTACCGCTTTATCATTGCGTTGGCCCTGCGTGCCAATGTTCCCAGCGAGTGCCTGAAGCTGATTTCTGCCGTCATTGTGGCGCTGGCCATTGCGGCCCCGGCCCTGAAAAAGAACCTTGCGCTGCGCCGCCGCCGTGCCGTCAGCCAGAAAGGGGGCAAGGACCCATGCTTGATCTGAACCATGTCAGTATGACCTTTAACCCTGGTACGGTGAACGAGAAAAAAGCGCTGACCGATATCAATCTGCATATGGAAAGCGGCGAGTTCGCTACCATTGTGGGTTCCAACGGCGCGGGCAAATCCACCTTGTTCAATGCCATTGCAGGCAGCTTTATTCCGGATACCGGCAGCATTCTGCTGGATGGGGTGGATATGACCTTCCAGCCGGATTTCCGCCGCTCCAAGGCGATTGGCCGCCTGTTCCAGGACCCGCTCAAAGGCACTGCCCCCAACATGACCATTGAGGAAAATCTGGCCCTGGCCTATCTGCGCGCTTCCACCCATACTTCGCCGTTTTCCCGCATTACCAAGGCGGACCGCGAACTGTTTACCGATCGGCTGGTCCAGCTGGGCTTGGGGCTGGAGAACAGGATGAAACAGCCGGTCGGCCTGCTTTCCGGCGGCCAGCGCCAGGCGCTGACCCTATTGATGGCCACCCTGGTTACCCCCAAATTGCTGTTGCTGGACGAGCACACTGCGGCCCTGGACCCCGCCACCGCAGATAAGGTGTTGGAGCTGACCAAGAAAATTGTGGCCGAAAACCACATCACCTGCCTGATGATTACCCACAACATGCACGCCGCCCTGGAATTGGGCAACCGCACGCTGATGATGGATTCCGGCCACATTGTGCTGGATATCAGCGGGGAAGAACGCGCCAACACCACGGTGGACGGCCTGCTGGATCAGTTCGCCAAAAATGTGGGCCGCCGGTTGGATAATGACCGCATCCTGTTGAGCAGGCAGGAAGAGACGGCCCAGTAAAATAATAACAAAAAGCAGCCCCCGCGGAGGCTGCTTTTTGTTATATATAATCAGGGAAAAAAATCAACCGGCGATTGCACCAAAAGCGGAAATGCCCAAAGTGCTCAGTACGCCCATAATGCAGCCTGCCAGCAGAACGCCGCCCATGCAGGCCAGAACGCTTTCCTTGAAATCCATATCCAGTAGGCTGGCGGCCAGGGTGCCGGTCCATGCGCCGGTGCCGGGCAGGGGAATGCCCACAAACAGCAACAGAGCAATAAAAAGGCCGCGGCCGGCGGTAGCTTTCAGCTTTTGGCCGCCCTTGTGGCCTTTTTCCAGGCAGAAAGTGAAAAACTTGCCGATCACCGGTTTGTCAGCGCCCCATTCCAGGATCTTGCGCGCAAACAAAAAGATGAACGGCACCGGGATCATGTTGCCGATGATGGCAATGATGTAGGTGCTCCACAGCGGCAGACCAAAAATTACGCCATAGGGGATTGCGCCGCGCAGTTCGATCAGGGGAACCATCGAAACAAAAAATACAGTCAGGTATTTCTTAAGCATTCCAGTACCTCGCAGTTGATTGATGTCAAATTTGCATACAGATTCTATTATACAAGAATCCGCGATATGCCGCAAGACCTGCACCACAGGTTTTGTGTAAAATTTATGTCAAGCGGGCAGGATGCCGGTTTCCGGCATAAAAAGGGTGCAAAGCCCTGCGGGATATGGTATAATTACAACATACATGCCCACAGAATAAGAAAAAATGACGGAACCACAACAGCAGGAGGAGGCACAGGATGCAGCGTATAGAAGCCATAGAAGTATACAACCGCGCTCAAAGATTGGGCATGCGCGATTACCGTGAAAAGACAGCGGCAGGCAAATACCCCTATCTGCCTGCATTGGATGAACTGCTGGAAAAAACAGATACCGAAAGCCAGATACCGCTTGGCACCATTGAAATACCGTTGGATTATGTGGTAGGCACCAAAACCACCGGCCGCACCATGGCGTTTGCTTCCAACTTTATGCCGCTGCTGCCCGAAGACACTGAGTTTGCCAGCAAGTGGCTTTCCCTGTGCATGGCCCATATGGAAGAGGGCATCCACGATGCCATTAAAGCGTATGAGTACATGGGCCGCTTTTATGTCCAAGAGGGCAACAAACGTGTCAGTGTGCTGAAATATTTTGGCGCGGATTCTATTTTTGCCACCGTTACCCGCGTTGTGCCGCAGTTCAATGATACGCCGGAAATTCGTGAATATTACGAGTTCATGGATTATTACCCTTTGTGCGGGCTGTACCGGCTGCACTTTACGCAGGAGGGCAGCTTTGCCCGCTTGCAGAAAGCGCTGGGCAAAGCGCCGGATGAAAAGTGGACCGCAGACGATAAGGCGGAAGTTGTCAGCCTGATGAACTGGATCACCAAGGCTTATAATGCCCACGGCGGCGATAAAATGCGCACCACCCCGGCGGATGTTATGCTGCTGTTGCTCCGCTTGTATAAGTTGGATGAGCTGAAAACCTATAGTCCCGCCCAGTTTGCCGCAGCTATTGACGCTGTGTGGGATAACGTTCTGGCGCTGGAGCGCCCGGAACCGGTCAAGCTCAGCACCCAGCCGGCCGCCCCGGCCAAAAAGAACAGCCTGCTGGACCGCATCCTGCCGGGGATCCGCAGTGAGCCCAGCCACTTGAAAGTAGCGTTTGTCAACGAGCGCACGCCGGAAACTTCTACCTGGACCAGCCAGCACGAGTTTGGCCGTACCCAGCTGGACCAGGTGTTTGCCGGCAAGGTGGAAACCGTGGCTTATCATGGCGCAGAGCCGGGCAAAAATGCCGATGAACTGGTGGAAAAAGCCATCCAGGACGGCGCGGATATGGTGTTTACAACCTCGCCAAAACTGGTGGGGGCTTCGCTGCGCGCGGCGCTGCGCCACCCGGATGTGCGCATCCTGAACTGCTCGGTCGATATGCCGTATGCTTCCATCCGCACCTATTACAGCCGCGTGTATGAGGCAAAGTTCATCACCGGCGCCATTGCTGCCGCTGTGGCGCGGGAGGACCGCGTGGGCTATGTGGCGGATACGCCCACCTTTGGCGTTCCGGCCAACATCAATGCGTTTGCCCTTGGCGCGCGGATGGTCAACCCGCGCGTTAAGGTCAGCCTGCAATGGTCCTGCCTGCCGGGGGACCCGATCCAGGCCTTCCAGAAGCAGGGCATCACGGTGATCTCGGGGCGCGATACCCCCACGCCGTTCCGCCCTGCGCGAGAGTTCGGAACTTTCCGCATCAGCCCCGGCGGCACGCTGATGGATCTGGCTTCGCCGTTTTGGCATTGGGGCCAGTTCTATGAAAACGTGGTGCGCACCGTGCTGGATGGCGGCTGGACCCGCGATAAATCCGGCACCGACGGTACTGCCGTCAACTATTGGTGGGGCATGAACAGCGGTGTGATGGATGTGCTGCTCAGCCGCGAGCTGCCCCATGATGTGCGCCACCTGGCCAACATCCTGCGCAGCGGCATTATTGCGGGCAGCATTGACCCGTTTGCCTGCTATATTACCGCGCAGAACGGTACTGTGATGAACGAGGGCCGCACCGGCTTTACCCCGGAGCAGATCCTGCATATGGACTGGCTGTGCGATGCGGTGGAGGGCCACCTGCCGGAATTTGACGAACTGATGGACTGTGCCCGCCCCATGTACCGCATGCAGGGCATCCATCGCGACCGGCTCCCTGCAGAGAAAGAGGCTGATCTATGAAAATTCTGGCAGTGGCAGACGAAGAGAGCAAGTACCTGTGGGAATACTATGAGCCCAGCAAGCTGCGCGATATCGACCTGATCATCGGCTGCGGGGACCTGAGCCGGCATTATATGAACTTTTTGTCCGATGCAGCGCCGGTTCCGGTGCTTTATGTACACGGCAACCATGATGCCAGCTATGATAGAGAACCGCCCCGCGGTGCGATCTGCATTGACGATGACCTGTACTGGTACAAGGGCTACCGCATTGTGGGCCTTGGCGGTAGCTGCCGTTACCGCGCCGGTGCCTGGCAGTTTACCGAAGCGGAAATGAAACGCCGCATCAGCCACCTGCGCAGCAAGATCCAGCACGCGGGCGGGGTGGATATCCTTGTTACCCATGCGCCGCTGCACGGCTATGGGGATTTCAGCGACCTGCCGCACCGCGGGTTTACGGTGTTCAATGAAATTTTGGATACCTATCACCCGGCTTTGATGCTGCACGGGCATATCCACCTGACCTATGGAGCCAACATCCCGCGGGAGCACCAGTACGGCCAGACACGCATTGTGAACTGCTATGAGCGCTTTACGCTGGACCTGCCGGATAAGCCGGATCCGCGCCGCCACTCTTTGATTGAGAGGTGGAAACAGTTTAACCGCACGGGGCACTTTTAAGGTGTAGCTTGAAGGCGTACCTGATACCATAGGCAACACCGCACAATTCCCGCCTTGCGGCTTAAGCACCGCTCCGGCAGCTGCGGCACGGCATCTGCGTTGCCAAAATGCTCGATA
>JABLTP010017880.1_pt1 | contig 11422 bp, 8 predicted proteins | sample 7160111 | NCBI WGS metagenome assembly JABLTP01 (sample SAMN14651227, study PRJNA627086) | human gut metagenome | isolation source: feces | host: Homo sapiens
AATTAATGTGGAGTTAGACAATGAAAAGAAAATTGCATTATTTGCCACGTGGTCACCTGTTTTATCATCTGCCACTGCTGATGCACCATATCTTACATAGTTATACAAATCTCCATCTTTTTCAGAGCTATACCCTGTTTTAGAGTCATCAGTAATAACTGCTGTTACATCATTGGTTGCCGTAATGGCCGCATCTGCCTTAACATTTTGTGGCGTAATAGTCACTCCTGTTAAAACCATGGCAACCGACAAAATCACGGCTACACCTTTTTTCCAAAATAAACCTTTCAACCCTTTCAATTTTCTCTCCTCCCAAAGTTTTTTCCTCTGTTTATTTTTTATTTTTATTTTTTTACTAACATATATACCAAAATCAGGCTGTTTGCATATATAGTCTACGCAAACAGCCTGTGAATTGTTTAATTATTATGAATTTTAACTTTAATTTCTGTTAATGTCAAATACTTCCCATGCTCCGGCAACAGTTTCACTTGTAGCAAAAAGTTTACCACCGTCATTTAAGTTTGCCTGAACATATTTTCCATTTGCCAATGAGTAAAGTGCATACTCTCCATCTGAAATCTTTTCAATAATGAATTTCTCCCATGTACCTACACTTTCACTTCTTGGCAATAACTGATTGTTTTCATCAATTACAGCACATACATATTTTCCATTTGCAATTGATTTCAATGAAACTGTTCCATCATTGTTATTTACAATCTGGAATGTTTCCCATGCACCTCCACATGATGAACGGTTTGCCACTATTGTTTCACTTCCACCATTTTCTGCACAAACTACCTGTCCGTTTGCTATGGATGTAATATATGCATTTGAATTATTAAAATCTGCCTTTTCTACTTTTTCAATTACGATCGCTGAAGTTTTATCATTAAAATCTCCAAGGCCTGATGCATCTGTGAATAATGTTTTTTTACTTCCTGCAAATCTTTCATCGTTATACAATGTAACCTTGTAGCCATCTGCTACCTTAACTGAAGAAATCTGATCATTTTTAATTCCCTTAGAAATCATTGTGCCATAATCATATCTTCCTTCACTTAATGCTACAGACCAACCACTGTAATTTGAATTTTCATAAAATGTTGCTTTTGCAGAAGATGTCTCATCTCCCAACTTTTCAATATTAAATGCTTCCCAAGCTCCTGCTATGGAATCACTTCCTGCTATTAATTTGCCTCCATTATCCAAGTCGGCCTTTACATATTTTCCGTTTTCTGCACTCTTAAGACCGTATTCTGTATCGCTTATTTTGTAGATTTGGAATTTCTCCCATGTTCCTACGCTTTCGCTTCTTGGAACAAGTTGATTTTCTTCATCTAATACTGCACATACATATTTGTTATTTGCATCTGCTTTTAAACTTACTGTTCCGTCATCATTATTTATCAGATAAAATGTTTCCCATGAACCGCCGTAACTGTCTCTGTTTGCTACTATTGAATCACTTCCACCATTTTCTGCTACAACATATTTTTCATTTGCAACAGATTTGATACTGTATTTTCCATTTGATAATTTAACAGTATTATATGTAACACTTGATGAACCATCCCACTTTTCAATTTTAATGGATGATGTTTTGTCATTTATCTCATTTCCTACATATGATGCATCACCTGTAAATTCCTTTGATGTTCCTTTAAATCCTGCATTATCATACAATGTAACCTTGTAACCAGAACTTACTTTCAGTGATGATATTGCATCATTTTTAATACCTTTTGCAATGATATCTCTATAATTATATGTACCTTCCGGTAATGAAACTGACCATCCACCATAGTTTGAATTTTCATAGAATGTTGCTACATTATCATTTGTTGTTGTATCACCGACTTTTTCAATGTTAAAAGCTTCCCAGGCTCCAGCTATTGAATCACTTCCAACTATTAATTTGCCTCCGTTATCCAAGTCAGCTTTTACATATTTTCCGTTTTCTGCACTTCTAATGCCGTATTCACTGTCATTTATTTTGTAAATCTTAAATTTTTCCCATGTACTAATGCTGTCACTTCTAGGTGTCAGCTGATTTTCTTCGTCTAATACTGCACATATGTATTTATTATTTGCATCTGCTTTTATACTTACTGTTCCATCATCATTATTAACAATATAGAATGTCTCCCATGAACCGCTATAGTTGTCTCTGTTTGCTACTATCGGATCACTTCCACCATTTTCTGTTGCAACATATTTTTCATTTGCAACAGATTTGATGCTGTATTTTCCATTTGGCAATTTGACTGTGTTATATGATGTTGTAGTTGATGTCTGATTGTTAATCTTTTCAATTTTAATTGATGAAGTTTTGTCATTCATTTCATCTCCAACATATGACGCATCACTGGTAAATTCTTTTGATTTTCCTTTAAATCCTTCGTCATCATATATTGTAACTTTGTATCCGTCACTCACTCTAAGTGATGAAATCTGATCATTAACAATTCCTTTTGCTAAAATATCTTTGTAGTCATATGCACCTTCTTCCAATGAAACTGCCAATCCACCATAATTTGAATGTTCATATAATGTTGCCACACCTGATGTGCTGTTGTTATCACTATCATCTGTTGTGCTTCCACCTGTAGATGTTACTGTTCCCGAAAGATATGGCTTTACCAAATTGTAAATCTTGTCATTTTTCCATCCGTTTGCTGTACCTACAGCTGACCATTTATTTTTAATTGTGTCTGCTGAGTCGTTATAAATATCAACTTTTTCAGGGTTATGATTATAAATACCCCATGAGCTGTTTCCTGTAACTTTGTATGACCATGTTGTCCAATGCCATCCCTGACCGTTGAAAGTTGACATTGCTGCCTTCCAGCCTTCTGCCTGTTCGAAGCATGTAAACTCGCCTACAAATGTTGGCACTCCATAATTGTGATTTGCAATGTCTGAAACTTTACTTGAAAAGTATGACTTCTGTGCATCACTGCTATTTTGTGCACTCCACGGATAGTAATGGTATTCATATGCTACATTTGTCCAGCCATACTGTGAAGGTCTTGGCAAATTGTCTGCATCCCAACATGATTCCATTATAATAATATGATTGCTATCCTTTGAACGGATTGTATTGTAAATTTCATTATAAAAATCCCAATGTAAACTATATGTTGCAGCTGCCTTAATTCCCGGTTCATTTAAGATATCGTAAGCTGCAACTGCCGGATTGCCTTTGAAATGTTCTGCAATCTTTTTCCATAAATTTAAAGTTTTATCTTTATTGCTCTGATTGTAATATAGCTGTTTTCCATCATTAATCTCTCCTGAATGGTCCATACCATTTTGAGAACCAAATGCTCCGTGCATGTCTAAAATTACATACATACCTCTCTGGCTACAGTTTTGTACAAACCAGTCTAATCTGTCAAAAGCATTAGATTTAAGATTTCCATTGTCATCACAAAGATTCATATATGTAAATGGTAATCTTATAACACTCATTCCCATTTCTGCACAATTATCAAAATCCTGTGTTGTCCAATAATTATTTTCATATGTTGAAACCAACTCATCTCTCTTTGATGCTCCAAATCTATTTGCCAATGTGGTCATCATTGTTTTCTGGTCAGATGCATTGGTTGGATTCATCCAGTCTTCCTGAACAAGCCATCCACCTGCATTTGTACCTCTTAGATATACAATATCTCCTGTTCCTTTTTGTTTTCTTATCTGTGTTCCGTTAACCTTCAAAAAATCATTGCTTCCAAGAGCCTCTCTGGCACTAACCTGGGTAATGCCTGTAATTTTTCCTGAAATAGCCACACTAAATGTCATTGCAAATACCAATAACATACTGACCAGTTTTTTAATTTTTTTCATAAACGCCTCCTTATTAATACTATAAAAAAAATTTCCATCTATTATATTATCAATATAATACCACATAATGTTAACGGTATCAATTCTCCAAATTTTAGAAAAATCGTTTTATTTTTTTCTAAAAAAAAATAAAACGATTTTTATGATAATGGTATGTTGTTTATACATTTTCTAAAAAATGTATAAATAAAAAATATCCCTATACCTGACAAAGAACATTATAAACTTGGGTTACCCACATGCTTGACAAAGAGCCGTAAAAAATCCCGAAAAGCTTCAGAACTATTAACATTCTTTCCACTTTCCGGGATTTTTATTATCCTATATTTTAATTTTATTATCTTATGCTAATTCATAACCCTTTTCAAAGGCTGCCACGTTAATATCAATAGTCTTTGGTGGAACTGTTTTCTTGATTACTTCAATCCACTGTTCCTTTGGAAAATCCATATTCTTTGCAGCAATTCCAAGAATAATAACGTTAAATACTCTTGAATTGCCCATCTTTATGGCTTCATCCATTGCATCAACTGATACAACACGGTATTTCTTTGAAAGTTCTTCAATAATTCCGTCAGGATATTTTGCCACACCTGTAACTACAGGCATTGGGTCGATTCTCTGGTCATTTACAATAATTACTCCATCTTTCTTAAGAAAATGAGCATATCTTAACGCTTCTAATCTTTCAAAAGCGATAAGTACATCTGCCTGACCTTCTTCTACTATAGGTTCTGCTACTTTTTCGCCGTAACGTACATAAGTAACAACGCTACCGCCACGCTGTGCCATTCCATGAACTTCTGAGAGCTTAACATCATATCCGGCTTCAACTGTAATTCCACCTAAAATACGGCTTGTAAGAAGTGTTCCCTGTCCACCGACACCTACTATCATAATATTCTTTGTTTCTGCCATGACTATTCTCCCTTCTTCTTTAATTCAATTGCATCGAAATGACAATTCTGCATACAAAGTCCACAACCATTACATAATGTCTGGTCAATTGAAATAGTTCCATCTTCATTCTTTGTAATTGCAGGACATCCTGAAGCAAGACAAAGTCCGCATTTTTTACATTTTTCAGGAATTGCAACGCATTTACCCTTTGGAACATATGACTTAAGCAATGCACAAGGAGACTGAGCTATAATAACTGATACTTCATCTCTTGCTACTTCTTCTTTAATAACATTTTCTAACTTCTTTGTATCAAAAGCATCAACAATCTGTACATTCTTAACACCTAAAGCTCTACATAAATCATCAAGAAGAACTATATTGGCTTTTTCACCTGACAATGTTTTTCCTGTTGCAGGATGATCCTGATGTCCTGTCATACCTGTTGTTGAATTATCAAGAATAATAACTGTTCCTGTAGCCTTGTTATAAACCATGTTCATAAGTGAATTAACACCTGTGTGAAGGAATGTTGAATCACCTATAACAGCTACCCAATTCTTAATGTAATCTTTTCCTTTAGCCTTTTCCATACCGTGAAGTGTAGAAATACTTGAACCCATACAAACTGTCGTATCTACAACACCTAGTGGATTAACTGCACCAAGTGTATAACATCCAATATCACCTGCTGCATGAATTTTTAACTTCTTAAGTACTGAATATGTAGCTCTGTGAGGACATCCCGGACAAAGAATAGGTGGTCTTGCAGGAGCCTGTAAAGGCTGTTCAATTTCAACCTTTTCACCTAAAACTACCTGTTTAAGCATATTAGCACTATATTCGCCCTGCACAGTAAAGATGTTCTTTCCATCGCATTCAATTCCCATAGCTCTAACCTGTTCTTCAATTACAGGTTCAAGCTCTTCAACTATAATAAGTCTGTCTACCTTTGAAGCAAATTCCTTTATAAGTCCCTTTGCCAAAGGATGAACCAAACCAAGTTTTAAAACTGATGCATTAGGAAGTGCTTCCTTAACATACTGATAAGGTATACCACTTGTAATAACACCAATCTTTGTATCATTATATTCAACTTTATTAATATCAAGGTCACATGCATCTTCTGCCATCTGTTTAAGACGCTGTTCAACAATAACATGACGTTTAATTGCATTTCCCGGCATCATAACGTTTTTTGCAATATTTCTTTCATATGGCTTGTCATCTACCTCAACTCTATCTTCAAGATTAACAATCCCCTGTGAATGTGCAAGACGTGTAGTTGTTCTAAGAATAACCGGTGTATCATATTTTTCAGATAATTCATAAGCCCTCTTTGTAAAGTATCTTGCTTCTTCACTATCAGAAGGTTCAACTACCGGAACCATTGCAGCTCTTGCAATCATTCTAGTATCCTGTTCATTCTGTGAGCTGTAAATTCCAGGGTCATCTGCAACAACCAAAACCATACCACCATTTACACCAATGTATCCTGCTGTAAAAAGTGGATCAGATGCTACGTTAAGACCTACCATTTTCATCATTGTCATAGATCGAACACCTGCCATGGATGCACCAATGGCAACTTCTGTGGCAACCTTTTCATTAGGTGCCCATTCAGCATAAATTTCTTTATATTTTACTACGTTTTCACTTACTTCAGTACTTGGAGTACCAGGGTATGCTGATGTAACCTTAACTCCCGCTTCATAAGCTCCCCTTGCAATGGCTTCATTACCAAGCATAATCTTCTTATTACTCAAAACTTCTTCCTGCCTCTCTTATATATTTCACAGTAAAAAACAGTAGTATCACCATTATATTTAACTTTTTGTGATACGGGCAATGTTTAATTTACTGAATTAAAGTCCTAAAATTAATTATAGTTTATTGAAGCTTTTTAGTCAACAAAAGAGAGCCACCATACAATATTAATTGTACGATGACTCTCAACGTTTTTTTCTAAAAATACATATAAAAAAGTGCTAGTAAAAATTATTTCTTAATTTTACCCTTGAATCCTGCCTTCTTTAAGTTCTTCTTTAATTTCTTAAATTCTTTAGCTTTCATCTTCTTGTTAACCTTAACTGTAATCTTCTTTGAGTTAACGTTCTTGAATGCACCCTTCTTTACTGTAAAGCTCTTTGTTCCTTTAACAATAATTGTCTTTAATTTCTTAGTACCTGTAAAACCTTTTTTGTTTACTCTCTTAATTGTTGCTGGAATTACAATCTTTTTAGCCTTTTTAGCCTTCTTAGCAAATGCTTTAGCCTTGATAACTGTTACTGTGTATGTTACACCCTTAGCTGTTACCTTGCTAGGTACTGTAGCTGTACTCTTCTTAGCTGATACTACTCCAACTTCAGCTGTTCCGTTAGCCTTTGTATCAACTGTATTTCCGTTTGATACAGCAACATTCTTAGCATTAACTGGTACTAATGATGATGTTGGGCTCTTAACTGCTGCGCTTACACCTGTTACAGATCCTACTGCTACTGCTGCTGCTAATGCTAAAACAGCAACGTTCTTCATTAATTTTTTCATTATAAGTTCCTCCTATTATTATGTTTTTGAGTTTTAATTATTTCTGCTTATCCCCACAAGTATTGAAAATAAAAATGTCCTCATAGCAAACTTATAATTTATAAAACTCGCTATGTTGTTTATTTTACTACTTTACGGAATAAATTTAAATACTTTTTTTGTTATATTTTGCTTTTTTGACTATATTTGACAAAATATGTCACTGATAATTATATACTATTACTTGCCATTGTAGTATTTCTTCTTATTTTTCTTGCCTTTTGCGTCTGTTGCACGGTTTAGAACCACACCTAATATCTTACATCCTGATCTTTTGAGCTGCTTAATTGAACTTTTCACTTCAGATTTTGATGTTTCTCCACTTCTAATTACAAGAATTGCTCCATCACACATACTACCAATCTTTTCAGCATCTGATACAAGACCAAGAGGTGGTGCATCAACAAATACATATCGGTAATCTTCCGCAAGTTGATTGAGCATATTGCCAAACTTGTCACTTTCAAGCAACATTGATGGATTAATTATATTTTCCACGTTTGGTATAATATCTCCATCTTCAAGTGGTGTATTATATACAACATTTTCAAGTGGAAATTCTTCTGCCAAATAATGTGCAAGCCCTTCCATTTCTGAGCCATCTTCTTTTTCTATGCCATATTTGTTTACTATGACAGAGTTTCTCATATCTCCATCTACAAATACTGATTTGATTCCGGCACTTGCCATCTGTTTCCACATCTGTAAAGTAACAAAACTCTTTCCTTCATTAGGCATTGTACTTACAACCATGATTTTTTTAATTTCATTTCCAAGGAAACTAACATTTATACGAAGTCGGTTTATAGATTCCTCAACAGCATAAGGAAGTTCTTTGGTTAAATCCATTTTAATTTTATTCATTTCTATTTCTCCTCAAGCTTATTATTTTGGTGTGTAATATTTCTTTCCCTTATAATAATTGTATTTAGAATATGCTCCGTATTTAACGTTTCCATCAGGAATAACTGTTAAAGGAATAATGCCTAAATACTTTTCAACATCTTCTTCTGTCTTAATTGTATCATCAGTGATAAATAAGAATGTGAAGATAGCTAATACCACAACCATTCCTCCAAATGCACCCATCATTACATTTTTCTTCAGACTAGGTGAACTTTTACCTTTAGGAGTTATAGCTCTTTCAGCAATATTAGGTGACGATGTTCCCATTAATTTAGGAATTTCAGTAACTGCCTTTTCAGCTAAAGCATTTGCTATTGTTTTTGCTTCCTCCGGCTTTATGCTTGTTGCTGAAATTTTTAGGATACGTGTATCTTCAACTGTTGAAATGTCAATCATTCCGTTAAGTTGCTCATATGTATATCCTAAATCGTTTTCCTCATTTATGGCCTCAATGATAGGTCTAACATGCAACAACTCTGCATAATCTTCTGATAATGATGTACCTATACTTAAATCAGCAAGATCGACCACTGAGTTTTTTGATGCTGAAACCATATAAACTTTCGCTGTTGCAGTATATTTAGGTGTAATGCCAACTTTAGTCCATACACCTGCAATTATTGCTCCAATCAAAAAACCTGCAATAATAAATAAAATCTTCTTACGATAATAGTTAAACAAATCCAAAAGGTTGATTTCTACTTCATCTTCTTTTTCGTTAATTTTTATCTTTTCTACCTGTTGTTTCATCTTTCAATTCCTTTACTCTTTGTTCTTCTGTTCCACTATGCCAAACAGTTCTGACATTGTGCTAACCATTGCTTTCTTGTTAACATAAAATTCCATATGATCAATTTCATCTCCAAGAGCCTGACCAATCTTAGACTTTCCTGCCAATTCAAAAATCCCCTTGGCTGTTCCACTAGCAAAAATATTACTAATATTAGAAATCTTTCCTATAGTAATATCTGTTGTGGAAACATCCTGCAAACTTTCAAAAACTTCATTGGCATAGTTTGGATTAGCCTTAACCTTCTCCTGAAGTTTTTTAAAAAACCCTGTCATGTACTGTTGTTGTCTTTTCATTCGTGATGTATTCTCTTCATCCCCAACTCCATAACGGTCATGAACGTATGCATAAGCCTGCTCATCATCAAGGTTTATTGTAGCTCCCTTCTTCATTTTTGGATATTTCTTTGAGAAATCATCCTCCAATGTTACGGTAACTCCATCTACCATGTTGTTAAGTTTAGGTATTTCACTCATGTTAAGTTCATAATAACCATCAATCTGAATACCTCCTAACAATTTCTTTACGGATTTAACTGTATTTTCGCAGCTTTGCTCTCTGTTGCCTCCATACCAATGAGCTGTACACAACTGAATATTAGCTGTTGCCTCACCCTCGCCATTATGATCAATCAATGCAACTTCTGTCATGGTGTCTCTGTTAAACTGAAGAAAACTATATGTATTCTCTGTCTTGTCTACAATTACAAGCATAAGGAAATCAGCCATACTTCCCTGGTAATCTGCTCCGTTATTGTTATTTCCCGTAGCATCTGTTCCTATTAACAGATAATTTTCAAAATCATGGTAATATTCGTATTTATTTCCATTAAGTTTAATCTTTCCTCTTGGAACCTGAATCTTCCAATCATTTATTGAACTTTCATCAGATACATTAGCCTTCTCTGTCTTATTATCAACATACTGTAATCCATAGCCTAAAACTGCTATAAACAGTATAAAAGCTACTACTTCCACGGTAATTTTTATGTATTTTTTTCTTTTCTTCTTCACTTTACTTATCCCCTAATCATTATTTTTCAAGTATCTCCACGGACACTTTTTCTATTTCATCTACAGCATTCTGTCCAATTTTCTCTCTGATAAAGGAATAACCCATATCAAGGTTAGGCTTTCTTCTGTCAGTATTATGGCAGTCACTTCCAAGTACAACCGGTCTGTTTTCTTCAACCAGCTTCTTTATAAGTTTTCTTTTCTTCCTACCATCAAAAAATTCTGCATTAACCTGAAATATAACCGGCAAATCAAGGACTTCTTTCCAAATCTTCTTTCTTTTCTGGCAAGCATAAAATCTTTCTATATGTGCGAGCATAACTGAAACATTCTGTTTCTCCATTAGCTCTTCAACATCCCGTAAAACCTCTTCATCCCACTGTCTAAAGGGTAATTCCACCATAATAACCCTGGTTCCCTCTATACATAATTTTTCAATCTCTCTAGCCCTCCCGATTCCTCTGAAATAGCATACTTCAGCTCCCAATCTTATGTCAGGGCAGTCAGAATCATCCATACACCGTTTCAATGTGTCATAGGCTTTCTTCCTCTTTTCGAGAAAATGATCCACTGAAACATCTTGAGCATAAAAATGTGGCGTAGCCAACATCGTACTAACTCCTTGATTTTTTGCTGTATGAAGCATCTCTAAAGATTCCTCTACGCAATCGCTTCCATCATCTATTCCGGGCAATACATGTGAATGAAAATCAATCATTCTGCCTCCTTTTATATCAAAAACCAAGTAATCCATACACTTTCGTTAAATCAATACCCAAAGTACTGACCATACATTTATCTATGATATAAAAAAAAAGGATAACTGTCAATCTTATAACCCCTTTTGTTCGTCTTTTTATTCCATTTTTTCCTTTAAAAACGGCACTCTGACAAGTTATGTCATTGGTGTCACTGACATTTTTGTCACAAAAACGTATTTATTAGTTTTTGCAAAAAAGCTGTCGGATTACTCCAACAGCTTTTTAAAATCAAAAAACTCATACTAATAATATTTTTTCATACTATTCTGTTACTGACATTTTTATGCCTAATCTTCCAACGATTCTTTCACCGGCACTTCTACCATTGTCTCGTAGCACTGGAACATATTGTCAATTTCTTCTTTACTTTGTTTCTTTGTAATCAAACTTATTACAGGAACTATAATAAGTCCGCCTACCATTGCAACTACACCTGAATTAATTGATGATTTGAATATGTAACCAAGAACTGTTCCCCAGCCTGTAACATCTATTCCGCAAAGTGAAACAATAAGTTGCAACACGGCAACTGCACATCCCCAGACAAAGCAGACAACCGTAGCCACCTTTGTTACGCCTTTCCAGTATAATCCATACAAGAATGGTGCAAG
>JABLTP010098299.1_pt1 | contig 11398 bp, 8 predicted proteins | sample 7160111 | NCBI WGS metagenome assembly JABLTP01 (sample SAMN14651227, study PRJNA627086) | human gut metagenome | isolation source: feces | host: Homo sapiens
AAGCAATGAATCGCATTTCCTAACCTTATATAGGAGGGACGAAAGCCCGCTTTAGAAGTGCCTACATGATGAGCTTCATCTATCACTACAAAACCAATAGAAGAAATCTGCGCAAATTCGTCTTTATGGAAATCCAAGTATTCTGGAGTGGTAAGTATGATATCGAGTTCACCATTCGCAAGATCGGTCATTATCTGAGCACGCTCTGGAAGCGAAGTTGCACCCGTCAGTACGCCAATCGTTATCCCAAAAGAACCCAAGGTGCGTTCAAGATGAAACGCTTGATCAGCAACGAGCGCGCGGAGAGGATATACAAATAAACTTGTCGTTTGCTTACCCAGCGCTAATTCAGCCGCATGAATCTGAAAAATAAGAGGCTTTCCACGCCCGGTACCCATTATCGTCAGAACCGAATGCCTAGCATCGAGTAAATCAAGTGTTTGCTGCTGCGAATCATGCAATACTCCATCACCCAGAAACGCTTGAATTAAGTCTTGTCTGAAAGCCTGCGGGGTCGTTTGTGCACGTTGCTGCCACATCATTCGATCAGATTCCGGGCTTTCCCATTCGGGCATATCGCACATATCGCGCTCTGTCATTCCTGCTGCAATGAGCCCGGTAACAAAGTCCTTATCCGCATCTTCAAGACAAGCCTCCAAGGCCGCACAAGGAGATAAAGGTGTCAGCGAAGTGATCACCGCTTTTACCGAACGACGTCCCTTCCACGTATCAACCTGAAGTTCGAATACCGCCTCAAGGGCACAACCACAGTGAAGCAAGGCTTGTACGTTAGAACAATGAAACATAATGCAATTGAGCGAATGCATGCCATCGGTCAAAGTGCACGAAAGATGATTTTTATCCACTCCTACCGCGCGGCCGCCCGCCATCATGACACCGTGTGCCAAAAAATGAGGGCTTACATTTTCCTGCCCAAAAGGAGCAAGTAGATCAAGTTTTTCTACATTTGAAAGAGTTAGTTCGCTAAGGTCAACCGAAGCATCTACTTCAACACGAGGAATAAAATCCTCAGGAGGCAGTTCGTCCATATAGCGACACAGGCGTTCGGTAAATTCTGGAATTTTATCAGCTTTAAGGGTTACACCCACTGCTGCATGGTGGCCACCAAAACGCACCAAAATATCCTGACAGCTAGAAACTGCCTGAAATAAATTTACCTCTCCTACACTTCTTCCTGAACCATGGGCTTCGTCACCTTCAATGGTAAATAGAAGGGTTGGCACACCATAGCGGTTCGCCAAGCGTGAGGCAACAATTCCTTTTACTCCCTCATGCCATCCTTCACCCGCTACCACAAGTGCTCGCTGACCTTTAAAAACCTGTTCCGCCTGAGCAGAAGCAACCTCTGCCAACTCTGCCTCTATAGTTCTACGGCGCGTGTTGGTATCTTCAAGCTCCGACGCTAAATGAGCAGACTCCGCGAAATCGTCACTGAGTAGCAAATCAAGAGCAAGCTGAGCGTTACCCATACGTCCTGCCGCATTCAAACGAGGTACCAAGGTAAAACTTAAATTGGATGAAGTAACTGGCTTGTCAGCAAAACCAGACTCCCCTAGCAATGCAGCGATACAGGGTCTGGGGTTTTCGTTTATCATACGCAGACCTTCACTTACCAAGGCGCGATTTTCTTCACGCATAGGCATAAGGTCTGCCACCGTACCCAACGTTGCCAAGTCAATCAGTTCACGCCACAGATTAGGTTTTCCAAAACGAGAACCAACTGCTTGCATCACTTTAAGCGCAACCCCCGCGCCCGCCAAAATGGCACTCGGATTATCATCGCACTTCGGATCAACAACGGGCACGCCCTCAGGAACCAGATCGGCTGGTTCATGATGATCGGTGATAACAACATCAATTCCTCGATCAAGAAGCAGCGCTACTTCCCGCTTCGCTGCTATGCCATTATCAACCGTAACAACCAAATTTGGATTATACGAAGCAACACGTTTAATCGAAGCATCAGAGAGTCCATATCCTTCTTCAAAGCGAAGAGGGATAAAGGGAGTTACCACCGCAGCCCCACAAGCGCGAAGTCCGCGCGTCATGAGAGTGGTTGCCGAAACCCCATCGAGATCGAAGTCGCCATACACAAGAATATGCTCTTCGTTTTGTATAGCTTGAGCAATTCGATCGACTGCGACATCCATGCCTTCTATCAAATAAGGATTACCCCAAACGCTCTCAAGATCGGGATATAAGAAAGCCTGTGCCGCTTCGAGCGTGTCTATACCACGAGCCACTAAGGTAGCTGCAATAAAGTGTGGTAGATCCAATTCAGTTGCAAGACGATGAACTACGGCCTCATCTGCCGTAGCTAAATTAATACGCGCATTCATATACATTCATACCTTATCGAATTATTTTTCTCACGCATTATTGTCGCACAAGAAAAGGGTTTCTCCCTGCACGAGAAACCCTTTGATGCTAAGTGGTTATGAATGTCTATCTATTGAACAAATTTTGCGTTTTCTCAAGACCTACTTTAAGCAGCGACTCAACTGCATCAGCTGCCTCAACACATGCCGCTTCGAAGTCGTCTTTAGCTTCTTTGCGGGGCGCCTGCAAAACAAAGTCGACCACACTCATTCGTCCTGGAGGGCGACCAATGCCAGTACGGACTCGTAAAAAATCACGAGTGCCTAATTTTTCGATAATGGAACGCAGCCCATTATGCCCAGCGTGACCCCCGCCTTTCTTTACGCGTACCGACCCAGCGGGAATATCAAGTTCATCATGAATAACGATAAGCTCACTTGGTTGCTCGTCGTATTCACGACAAAGATGAGACACCGGACCCCCTGAAAGGTTCATAAAGCTTTGTGGTTTTGCCAAAATGACTTTTTCTATGCTTCCATCCGACTGACGAACCTTAGCTTCGCCCACCATCGCGCCACACGTATTCTTCCAATAACTAACCCCCCAGCGTTGCGCCAGGAGGTCAATTACTTCAAAGCCAGCATTATGGCGTGTATGAGCGTATTCGTCGCCGGGATTTCCTAATCCAACAATTACCTGCATGGATTACAGAGCAAACTCGGGATCGAACAGAGAAGCGACCGACTCATTAGAGTAAACATTGCTGATCGCGCTTGCCAAAAGAGGAGCTACAGAAATAACCTTAATATTGCCAGTCTGTCGCTCGAGAGGAACTGCAATAGTGTTGCAAACTACCACTTCCTCAATCTGGGAGTTTTCCAAACGCTCATAAGCAGGGCCAGAAAATACAGGATGGCTTGCACATACAAAGACACGCTCTGCGCCCTTTTCCTTCAAAGTTGCTACTGCAGCACAGAGGGTACCAGCCGTATCAATAATATCGTCGTTAACGATACAAATCTTTCCTTTTACATCACCAATAAGAGCAGTGATTTCTGCCTTATTGTGACCAGGACGGCCCTTATGCATGATTGCCAAATCTGCATGCAACATATCGCAAAGTTTCTTGGCAGCCTTTGCGCGACCAACATCAGGGCTTACCACACAAAGCTTTTCTGGATCAAGATCCTTCTTCCTGAAGTAATCAGCAAAAATAGGAAGAGCCGTTAGGTGATCTACCGGCTTATCAAAAAAGCCCTGGATCTGTCCCTGGTGCAAATCGATAGTAATCATACGATCGATACCCGACACGGTCATTAAATTTGCAACAAGCTTTGCCGTAATAGGTTCACGAGCTGCGGCCTTACGATCTTGGCGAGCATACCCATAGCAAGGAACTACCGCGTTTACTGTACGAGCAGAAGCGCGCTTTGCAGCGTCTGCCATAATCAGAAGCTCCATCAATGCCTCATTGACATTAGGAGTAGAGGTAGATTGAACAATAAAGACGTCTGCGCCGCGAACACTTTCCAAATAACGCGCGTATATTTCGCCATTTGAAAACTTTTCAAGCTTTACATTACCAAGGGTAGTTCCTAATTTTGTCGCAATTTCCTCAGCAAGCTCGGGGGCGGTTGAACCCGCGAAGATCGCCATGGTTTTCGTCATATTACTCATTTGCTCTTTTTCCTTTCGTTCCAATGCTCGATCTCCGTCTGACGGGCGCGCCCTAAGCCAAGAGCTCCCGCAGAAACGTCCTTTGTAATTACTGAACCCGCACCAATGAGCGAGTTTTCACCAAGATTAACCGGAGCAACCATCATGACATCGCTGCCCACGAAGCAATTATCGCCAATAGTAGTAGGCCACTTCTTTTCGCCGTCATAGTTGCAAGTAATGCTGCCCGCGCCAATGTTGACGTTACTGCCAAGCGTCGCATCTCCGATATACGATAAATGAGGAACCTTAGAACCTGGTCCAATAGTGGATTTTTTAATTTCTACATGGGTACCTGCCTTGGCATGCTCGCACAGATAAGTACCCGGACGAAGATAGGCGCGCGGACCACAGGTAACACCTTGTTCCATGGTGGTTTCGATACCTACCGTTTCCTCTACAACACAGTCCTTACCTACCACTACATCGGTAAGGCGAGTGTTAGGACCAATTACGCTCCCTGTTGCAATTGAGGTAGCACCCAGTAAAAACGTCATAGGAAGAAGTTCTACGTCCTGTTCAATTGAAACATCAGGACCAATCCATGTAGTAGAAGGATCCATCATAGTAACGCCAGCCGCCATATGAGCTTCATTGATGCGCTGCTGCAAAATACGGGTAGCTTGCGCAAGCTGAATGCGCGAATTAACCCCTAAGCATTCCGTTGGGTCTTCAGCTTTAAAGGCCAGAACACGTTGACCGCGTTTACGAGCAATTCCTAATACATCAGTGAGGTAATATTCGCCCTGCGCGTTATCAGTTGAAACTTCCTCAAGTGCTGAAAACAAAAGTTCAATATCGAAGCAATAAAATCCAGAATTGCATTCTGTTATAGCAGCCTGTTCTGGTGTGCAGTCTTTTTGCTCGACGATTTCAACCACGTCGCCCGCATCGTCACGAACAATGCGCCCATATCCAAAGGGATCCGATGCTTCCATGGTAAGAACTACCACTGCTGCATTGTTTTCCTCGCGCGTGCGAACAAGATCCTCAATCGTGGAAGGACGAACGAGAGGAGAATCCCCCGTTAGAACGACCAAGGAGCCGCTTTTTCCTGCAAGCGCCTCACGGGCAACCAATACCGCGTGAGCCGTACCAAGTTGCTCTTCTTGTACCACCATAGTAGTGTCAGACAAAAGAGGTTCGACCTGATCGCGACCGTGTCCTACGATACTTACCACCGAATCGATACCCGCCGAATGTGCTGCATCAACAACCCAACGAACAAGAGGTTTTCCTAGAATCTCATGAGCAACTTTGGGTTTCGACGATTTCATGCGAGTGCCTGCACCCGCTGCAAGAATAAGTGCTGAAGCTTGCAAATGAACGCCTTCCCTTCATAAAGCGATACTTCACGCATCGATTCGCTAAAGCAACCCGCAAACTATTTGCAAAAGTATTTGCAAAAGTGCCCGTCTTGGACACTTGGCTACCTTTTGTCGATGCGTTCCACAGTATAACAGTCCTTAGGCCTTGATGTGCGATACCAACAAACAAAAACCCCTTCACTTTGAAGGGGTTTAAAACTACTTATGATTGCTGTTCAAGCACGAGCAAAGCACTACAGAGCGCATCAAGCAAAACGATTGCATAATGCTGGGCAGAACGAGCTGCTCCTGCATCCTCCCATCCTTCATTCGAAAGCCGAACGGCAATGCGACGATCATGATGCTCTGTTGCCTGGATCGCTTGAGCAATACGTACACCCAAGCTGTCCTCATCTTCAAATTCAACTACAGGGATAACTGATGCGGGCTTTTCTTCCCCGACAAGGATTTGCACAAAAAGCGTGCTTCCCTCGGGAGGAACCAACAGAGAATCTGCACTCATTACCTTTGAAGTGGGATTTGTTGCGAGAGCAAGATTGGACATACGAGCAGCAACTGAACGAGTAAATTCATTGACTCCATAAAGACAAATAAACGTCGACTCCAAAACATCTGCTGCGCGCGCAAAACCGAGATGCGGCATTGCCGTAAACGAATCTTTTCCCTTCCAAGAATGCTGTAAGTGATTAAGCGCACGAAACGTAAAAGCGCCTACAATACCATCGGAAGGCAGACTCATGTTGAGCTGAAAGCGACGAACTGCATCTTCAGTGTGCGCGCCAAAAATGCCGTCTTTTTCACCACACGAAAACCCTAAAGCAGACAATGCCTCCTGAAGAGTACGCACATCGCGACCATGGAAGAATGGAACGCGCAAAAAGAGATTACGATCGCCCAACTCAAATGATTCATCAACGAGCTTGTTCCATACAAGTTCATCTACTTCTTGTCTGGGATCAATGCCACAGGCAACGCAAAGCTGCGCCACTGCGTTGGCTGTTTTCGCATCAAAGGTTCCTGTAATTGCTTCTTCAGCTAAATAGCCTGCCGTAACCAGTCTTCTCTGAACGTCTAAAACGGCAGCTCCAGAATCATTCCTACGAATTGGATCCATATATCACCACTACTTCAAACGATCAACAAACCAATTTGCCATAGAGACAAGCAAATCACGCGCAGGAGACGCAGGGAGAAGCGCCACCAGACGCTCTTGCGCATTCGCGGTAAGACGCTCTGCATAGGAGCGCACATAATCGATGCTTCCCGACTCACGCATGATTTCAACTGCTTCCTCTAAAATAGCAGGATCGGTTTCCTTTGAAGAAAGAATTTCAATTAAACGATCGCGTTTAGGCGAATGTTGAAGCGCATGTACCACCACAAGAGTACGCTTACCCTCGGTGATATCGCTACGAAAATCTTTTTCTTTAGCTTCTTTAGTGCCTACCAGATTTAACAAGTCGTCCTGAATCTGGAAAGCTAAACCTGTATCAAGTCCATAAGAGCGAAGACCTTCAATTTGCTCTTCGCTGCCGCCTCCTACTAGTGCACCGACTGCAAGAGGAACCGCACCAGAATAATGCGCAGTTTTATGAATAGCCATAGCAAGGTAGTCTTCAGGCGTAATGTCATAACGGCTATCGCGCGCCCAACCGATATCGAGCGCCTGGCCCTCAACCGTATTTTGAGCCATGGATACCAACTCTATTGCCACGCGCACCTTTAAGGAATCTTCCAGTTGAGGATCACGCATAACAATACCGTTGACAATAGAAAGGGCAAGATCGCCTGCGTTGATAGCGAGACCAATGCCTTCGGTAAGATGCATACAAGGCTCACCGCGACGCAGTGAAGCATCATCGGCAATATCATCATGAATGAGTGCTGCCGTATGAAAGTGCTCGATCGCTGCCGCCGAGGAAAAAGCACGAGAAGGAACGCCACCTACCGCTGCACACGCTGCAACACAAATCAAAGGACGATGACGCTTTCCTCCGTTTTCACTATATTTACGCAAGGGAGCATACAGATAAGTTTCCATATCAGGATGCGAGCCAGAAGGAATATAGTGATTGATAATATCGCCCGCTTTTTGAGCATAGCGGTTTAAATACAATTCAAAAAGTTTAGGAGAATCTGCTTGCGCATCTACTTCATGAGTGAGCGCTTCAAAATCATCAAAATTAATAGTTGAAACGTTTTGAGCTTCCACAAAAGAGGAAATATCTGACATATCAAACGCTTTCCATGAGAAAAGTACTTATACCTTATTTCGCATGACAAAGCTCAGCAAGTTGGAGGATAAGCCTGTTATGCAGCTCGCTAACACGAAGAGAACTGGTAGGAGCGGTGGGACTCGAACCCACAAGCCCGAAGGCGGCGGATTTTAAGTCCGCTGCGTATGCCAATTCCGCCACGCTCCCATGATTCCTTCGTAACGAACGCCTATTATCATAGCAAAAATAATAATTTGCAAGGCTTTAACGCCGAAGTTGTAAGAAAGTCTTAGTTTCTTACGGGCGAAAATCTTGTTCTGTGAGAAGAACTCCTTGTAATATATCAGATTCACTCACCGTAAATGAAGAACAATTTGCCAAAGTTAGAACTTCAAGCAAAATTGCCAGGCCCGCCACAATAACGCTTGCACGAGCGGGTTCTAATCCTACCACGCCTTTTCGTTCTTCTAAAGACATTGAGCGAAGATTATTAAAAATTCGTTCAAGAGTTTCACGCGGTACCACCGTATTATGCACCTGAGACGAATCATATACTTCCATACGTTTTTCAATAGAAACAACGCTGGTAGCTGTTCCAGCAACTGCAATAATGCGATCTATGGCGCATCCTCTTTGGGCCGCCTTGGCAAAGTAAGATTCCATCTGATCATGAACAAATGATCGAAGCTGATTACACTCTTCCTCACGGGGAGGATCGCTTGCTAAAAATCGCTCAGTCATTCGGCGGCATCCAATATTAAACGAATGCGAAGTAAGAGGATCTTGTCCCCCTATTCCAAAAACAAGCTCCGTGGAACCGCCCCCAATATCTGCAACAAGCAAGTGTTCGCCTTCATGCCCCTGCGCAGCACCCCTAAAAGAAAGCGCCGCTTCGCGAGTTCCTTCTATGATTGAAAGGTTCACACCTAGCTCTTTAAGGCGCTCAACCAACAGTGCAGAGTTCTGAGCATCTCGAGCTGCGCTGGTGGCAACAGCCCTGATTGGGATTTCGGGAAATTCTTCAGTCTTAAAAGAATTAACCACTGAAACATATTGGGCGATCTGCTGCACTACTCGTTCGATTGCTTCATCTTGAAGAAGATGAGTTTTATCTACTCCAACTCCAAGATTCGTTATGGCAACGCAGCGCTTTAGTTCTTCACAATCGTTTTGAAAAACGTCAGCAACAAGTAAGCGACAAGTAACGGTGCCAATATCTAACGATGCAAGCCGCTTTGGTTTTTTAGGCGACAAATCACATTCGATCGCCGCTCTCTGATCGTTTCTATTGTCCATAACCAAAAAACACATCCAAAACGCCCGAATACCAGGTATCAGGAGCAGGTATGTCCTCATTGAGGGGAGAATGCGTCGTGCTGGATTTTGTTGAGCCATCAACAGACGACTCAACACCCTCAACCGTAACCATATGCTCATCCTGACGAATCCAGCCCAGTTCTGAGCGGGCATATTCTTCTAAGCCTTCATCGGTATTCAAATAATCAATCTGAGATTGCATCTGCATGTTGTAATCAGTAAGCGCCTGATATTGCGCCTCTAGCTGCTGGAGCTGTCTTGTTTCGTTGTAGTAATTCTGACATGAGGGATACAACATAAACACCGTAAACACCACCGCTGCAAGCGCCACGATACCACGCGTTGCTGACACCGAGAGCGACTTGCCGCCTCCGCCAAAGGGAAGCGCAAAGCCAAAACCACCAAATCCGCTCTTTTTACCCTCGTTGTTTTGCATACGAGCGGATTTGCGATGGGTAGCACCCATACGCATTTCATACACCGCAGCCCTGCTAGCCTGCGCCTGTTCCGCATCAGCTTGCGCCTTACGCTCACGCGCCCCTATAGTTTGATCGAACTGGCGTTCTGCTTTCGCAGAACGAAAGCGCTTCTGCAATCCGCTGAAAAGACCCTCTTTTTCTGAAGTTCTTCCCTGATGCATGGCGCGAGAGTTTTGTCGCGCATCATGAGAAGCATATCGAGAGGACCGTGAACTCGTTGTCTGATTTCGAGAGTCATGTCTGACAACATCACTCGAAGCAACACCCTTATGGGGATATCGAGATGCTACGCCCTGAAAACCCGTTGCTGAAGTTACTGACGCATTGCGAAAATCCGTTGCAGGAGCACTGCGAAACCCGGAATTAAAACCGCGATAGTCGGCAGCAATACCCGAAGTAAAATCGTCGGAAGCAAAACGGGAAGATTGATAAGCATGTCCTCCGCTACCACGAAGGTTAGCACCACTACGAGAAAAGGAAGAATCGGCCTGATAGGCATGTCTAGCACGAGAAGTCCGCTTAGATGAAACGGTACGCGGCGCGGAAGCCCCACGGGCTTTGACCTCGTTAAAAGAGAGAATGTTCGCATTTTGCGTCACGAAAATAGCCCCTCGAGCATCGTAGTGTGTTTAAGTAGTGCGATTAATGCTTTAGTCATCACACTATAGCACGCCCAAGACGTCAACTTCGCACTAAACAACAAAAAGTTCATGATGATTGAAATAAAAAATGCTGCCCAAGTAATTTGAGCAGCATTTTTAGTAATTATCCAGCTATTTTAGTCTAGGCTTAGTTTTCTAAAACTATTCTTCTTCCAGTGCTTCTGCGATTTCGTCAGTAATATCCATGGTGTGATAAACGTTCTGAAGATCTTCAAGCTCTTCAAGCTTATCGACCAAACGCATAACCTTTTTAGCATCAGCAACAGAAACCTCTGCAGGAGTGGTAGGCTCCATGATGAACTCAGCACCCTTTACTTCAATGCCCTGCTCGGTAAGACCGTTCTTAACAGACATCAAATCAGTAGGTGCGGTATAGACAATCCACTCATCGCCCGCATCCTCATAATCGCTGCCACCAGCTTCAGCAACAGCCATCATGAATTCATCTTCATCAACCGCATTTTCTTTATCGGCAACTTTTTTCTCTTCAGACTTGATTACTTTTTCAACCAAGATCTGACCTTTGCGCTCAAATTGAAAAGCAACGGAACCCGAAGTACCCAAGTTGCCGCCATGGTGATTAAATGCAGCACGAACATCAGCAGCGGTACGGTTGCGATTGTCGGTCAATGCTTCGCAATAAATTGCAACACCACAAGGACCATAGCCCTCGTATACAACCGTTTCGTAATTAGCCGCATCTTTTCCAGAACCAAAAGCTTTATCGATAGCAGTTTTGATTTTATCCTTTGGCAGAGAATAGCTTTTTGCCTTATCGATTGCGGCCGCCAAAGAAGCATTGTTATCAGGGTTAGGGTCGCCGCCCTCCTTTGCAGCTACCGTAATATTACGGGAGAGCTTGGAAAACAGAGCGGAGCGCTTAGCGTCCTGAGCTGCTTTACGATGTTTGGTGGTTGCCCATTTTGAATGCCCTGACATATATGCACCTTTCGACTCATTGTCACATTCGGTTATCTTCCGACCGAATATATTAGCACATACGCACGCATGATGCAGAAAATGCAGGTCGCCACGAAAAGAGCATAAACCATTTAAAAGAATCGTTTAATGTATTGCTGCATCAAAGATGGTGCACTATTACAATTTGCTTATGATTATCTCTCTTCAAGAACATATCAATGATCCTATACTGCGCGTTTTTTCACGCATGACCGATTCTGAACTTCGAGATCCAAAGCAATTGATTGGACTAAGTCGCGCAACCGGCATCCAGTTTAACAACGAAGGTATTTTTATCGCAGAATCAAGTAATGTTATACAGCGCGCACTCAATGCGGGGTTAAAACCCTTTGCCCTGATCAGCGAAAAACGTTGGCTTG
>JABLTP010090676.1_pt1 | contig 11371 bp, 9 predicted proteins | sample 7160111 | NCBI WGS metagenome assembly JABLTP01 (sample SAMN14651227, study PRJNA627086) | human gut metagenome | isolation source: feces | host: Homo sapiens
ACACCATCGCCGAGGGCAGCCGCACCAGCAAGGGCAGCAACATCGTCAACCTGCTGCAGCTGGCCGAGGGCGAAAAGGTCACCAACATGCTCTGCTACCCCAAGGACGAGGACAACAAGGGCGGTTTCGTCACCATGGTCACCAAGCAGGGCCTCATCAAACGCACCCCGCTGGAGCAGTACGCCAACATCCGCAAGACGGGCCTCATCGGCATTGCGCTCAACGAGGGAGACGCGCTGGCATGGACCCGCCTGACCACCGGCAATGATATGCTCATCGTGGCTACCCGCAACGGTCAGGCCATCCGCTTCAACGAGGCCGATGCCCGCCCGATGGGCCGCAGCGGCCACGGCGTCCGCGCCATCAAGCTGGCCGAGGGCGACGAGGTCGTCGGCGTCTGCATCTGCCGCGAGGGCGGCACGGTGCTCACCGTCACCGAAAACGGCAAGGGCCGGCGCTCTGACATCGACACCTACCGTATCACTGCCCGCGGCGGCAAGGGCATCCGCAACTACGACGCCTCCAAGGACAAGGTCGCAGCCGTCAAGATCGTGGACGACATCGACGATGTGCTGCTGAGCAGTCAGGAGGGCATCATCATCCGCCTGCACGCCAACGAGATCCCCGTCCAGAGCCGCTACGGCTCCGGTGTCCGGGTCATGCGTCTGGGCGAGAACGATAAGGTGATGGTGCTGGCCCGCACCGACCACGACGACGAGGCACAGACCGAGAGCATCGAGGCCGATACCGAGGACGAGCCCACCGCCGAGCAGCTGGCGGAGATGGAAGCAGCCGATGAGGCATCGGCCGCCGAAGCTCCCGAGGCTGACACCGGCGACGAGGAATAAACCTTATTTCCACACATAAACTGACCCTGCGGGGGAGTACACGCTTTCTGCGGTGCTCTCCCGCAGGTTTTTTGCAAAAAATCACGGTTATACTGGACAAATCCGCTGTTTGTGTGGTACTATAGCCGGACAACAAGAAAGATCCTCATGGGGGAGTAGCAGGCGCTGTTTTGCAGGCAGCGCAGCAAGTCAACACAATGACGGCCCGGGCGGCTGTCTGGCTTGCTTTCATTTGCGAGACTCATGTGCTTTGGTGCGAGTACCACGCCCATTCCACATGGAGTCAGTTTGTAAAAATCCGACCCGGAATTGGCGAAATGCGCGCCGATCCCGGGTCTTTTGTCTGCCCGCCAATTGAGGGCCTTGCGCATTCCATGCTCCGTCTCGTCCTGCTCGACGATGCTCTTTTTGAAACGGAGGCTGCGGTAGATGATCTCGCCGATCTGCTCATCGATGTCGCCCTTTTCAAAAATGGCGAACAGTTCCGGGTCGGCCAGCAGACTGGCCTTCACCGACTCGGCCAGACCGTTGATGTACTGGCGGCGGGGCAGGGTGGCGAGGGTGCTGGGGTCTACGATGACCAGCTTGGGCTGCCAGAAGGAACCGACGATGTTCTTCGTCTCCCCCAGATCCACAGCGGTCTTGCCGCCGATGGAGGAATCGATCATCGAGAGGGTGGTGGTGGGGCAGTTGATGAAGTCGATGCCGCGCATATAGATGGAAGCGGCAAAACCCGCCAGATCGCCCACGACGCCGCCGCCGACGGCGATGACGAGGTCGCCGCGGCCCATGTTGAACTCCAGCATCTGGCGCAGGACGCTTTCGAGGATCTTCATGCTCTTGCTGGCCTCGCCCTGCGGGACAGTAATAATTTTTGCGTCGCGGCACTGGTCGGCCACACGCTGTGCGTACTCGGCGGGAACGCCTGCGTCCGTCACCACCGCCACCCGGCGGTCGAGGCGGGCAAACTGGTACAGATTTTCCAGTGCGCCGTTTTTCAGGATGATGTCATAGCTGCGCTCACCCAGATTCATGGTGAGCTTGGTGCCGATAAATCCACTCATTTTGTATACACTCCTAACAGCCGCACCGTGCGGCAGGTATGGTCCAGCTCACGCAGCAGCGCGGCGGTCTCGTCGGCGGAGGGGTCGCCCACCAGCTCGACGTAAAAATAATAATCAAAGGGGACATGGGGCAGCGGACGGCTCTTGATGGACTCCATGTCGTAGCCGAAGCGGCCAATGACCTGGATGACCTCAGCCAGCTTGCCGGGTTTGTTGTCCAGTGTGAACAGCAGCGAGAAGCGGTTGCCCACGGTGGGCTTTTCACGGCTGAGGACGATGAAGCGGGTGGTGTTGTCGCCGTCGGTGTTGATGCTGGGGACGAGGACTTCCAGCCCGTAGAGGGCGGCTGTCTCGGCGCTGGCGATGGCGGCTTTGGACGGGTCGCCCGACTCGGCCACGAACTTTGCGGCCATGGCCGTGTTGGGCATGGCCGTGGCGGGCAGACGGAACTGCTTTAAGAACGTCTCACTCTGGGCGATGGCCTGCTGATGGCTGTAAACGTGCTTGAGCTGGGCCAGCTGGGTGCCGGGCAGGACGAGCAGGTTCTGGGAGATGGGCAGGTCGTAGACGTCCACCACCCACAGCTCGGGGTGGTTGTAGCACAAGTCGAGGACAGCGGAGACGTCGCCTGCGTGGCTGTTCTCAAACGGCACAACGCCGTGGGCGGTGTCGCCCCGGCTGACGGCATCGAACACCTCGTCCCACGTCGGGTAGCTGACGGCCTCCGCGTGGGGGAAGAGCGCCCGCAGCGCGATGTGGGCGAAAGCGCCTTCCACGCCCTGATAGGCGGCGCGGTTCCGGCCCAGCACCTCAGCTTCGTACTGCTTGGCGACATCCATCATGTTCTGGACATGGTCTTTATAGTAAGGCCGGAGGGCAGCGTTCTGGATGCGGGCCGCAGCCTTTTCCAGCACCACCGCCTCCCGCGCGGCGTCAAAAATCGGCAGGCCGTGGGCCTGTTTGTATTGGGCGACGCTGAGCACAGCGGCCATCCGCCGCTCAAACAGGGCGGCTAGCTGCGCGTCCACCGCGTCGATCTCGGCGCGGGCTTGTTCCAGTGTGTCCATCTTTCCACATCCTTTGGGTAAAATTTCAGTTCCTACAGCAATGATACCTAGTAAGTATACCATAACCCGGATGAGGAAACAACAAGCCCGGCTCTCTTTGAGGGTAGATAATATTTCAAATCCGGGGCCGTCAACGCGAAGAGATTGCAACCAAAACGCCCCCTCCGGCATTGCCGGAGGGGGCGTTCTTGCTTATTTGCGCAGGTCTTCCATGCTGCGGGGGGTGCCGAACACCCGGCCATAGGGGTTGTCAAGGTCGGCAGCCTTCAGAGATGCAGTTTTTTCGGCAGGCTTTTCAGGGATGCTGAGATGCTTTGCCTTCCCCTTGGAGAGAACACGGTACCGCATGGCTCAGTCCTCCGGAGCTGCCGTGGAGACAGCGCCTTCGGTCAGCTTCTGCCAGAATTCTTCGCCTCCGGCGAGGTTATCCGCAGTGCCGCTGTTCCACGCGCCCCGCATTCCCACATAGAACTGGGACATATACTCCTGACTGGAACCGCTCCTGCTCTGGGTGGTGTCGGGACCGTAGTCACCGAGGTCGAGGCCAGCCAGGACCGGGCAGTCGTCCCACTTGTACACCATGTTCCACCAGTCCTCGTCGCTGTCGGCGGCGGGCAGAGTGCCGTCAAGATACCGCAGCGAGCCGGTGCTTTCTTCAAAGCCCGCCGGGTCCCAGAGCAGAAAGACAGAGCTGAGGCCGCCCTGTACGTCGGTGGCCAGCTTGGTAGTTCCAGCCATGGTCAGATAGGCGGCGCTCTCGGTCTGGGTCTCAGTGTCGGAGTAGTCGAGGGTGTAGACGTTGAGGGTCACGACCACCTTGCCGTCGCCGTTGCGGTCTTCGCCGTAGGCGGCCAGTGCATCCTGCAAAGCGTTCACGGTGTCCTCGGGCAGATAGTAGGGGGCCACCACGGCTACGTTATAATCGGGCTTGGTGACAAAGAAATACTGTCCGATGAAGTTGTAGGCCACAAAAGCCGCAGCGATGCCGATGATGATGACCCATTTCAGGTTATAGTCCCACCAGTTGGCCCAGCGCTCCTTGCGGGTGTACTGTCTTTCCTTGCGAGGGGCAATGTCCTTCGGGTCGATGTCGCGCTCGTAACGGTAGCTTGCCATGAGGCAGTGTCCTCCAAAGTCTTAAAGCTCTGCCAGAATGGTCTGGCGGACGGCGTCGGGCAGCTGCTTCTGCTCGGCCCGGCTCATGCCTGCCGTCTGGATGGGCGGCAGCACCCGGACGTATACCGTGCCGGGGGTGGCACGGTTGCCGTGGGCCTCGAACAGGCCCCGTGCGCCGGAGATGGCCACCGGCACCACCGGCGCACCGGTCTTGACCGCGATGCGGAAGGCACCGGCCTTGAACTCACCGGCGCCGCCCTCTTCGCCCTTGTAGCGGGTGCCTTCAGGGAAGATGATGAAGCTCCTGCCGCTCTCCACGATGGCGGTGGCGTCGTTCAACGCGCGCACCGAGGCGCGGACATCGTCGCGCTGGACGAAAACGCAGCCCAGCAGCTTCATCCAGCGGTTGAGCAGAGGAATTTTTCCCAGCTCTTCCTTGGCGAGGATGCCGTAGGGCTTATCAAGGCCGGCCAGCAGCAGCGGGATGTCATAATAACTGCGGTGGTTCGCCACAAAGACGCAGGGGCCATCCTTCGGGATGTTGTCCAGTCCCTCGACGCTGAGCCGGACGCCGGTGACATTCAGGATGCCTTTGCTCCAATGGGGGATGTGCTTTTTTACCAGCTGGCGCACCGTCTCGGTGTCACCTGCGGCCAGCGCACGCTCGGCTTTGCACAGCACACTGTAATGGACGATCATGTACCCGAACAGATAAACGAATAACGCAATGGTGCGGAAAATGCTCACAGAGCGATACCTCCTTCTGGCTCAAAAAGCCGTTTCTATTGTATCACACTCCGCCCCAAAAAGGGAGAGGAAATACTTTTTTTACATTTAGAGGGCTTTGCGGCTTGCAAAATCCACAAAATCCGGGTATATTTATAATCAGAAAGCCAGCACAATGGCGTTTCCTGCCAAAACCGTGCTGCGCAATGTAAGCCGTCTTTCGGGACAGCGAGAGAGGATATTCACACAACATGAGTCTGTTCCCTTCTGCAAACGATTTCAAGTCCGGGCCGGGCGTCGAAAAGGACGCCCCCCGCAAGACCGGCGTAGGCCGCTTCTTCGAGCTGGTGGGCCGGGATATGAGCGGGATGTTCCTTGCAAACCTGCTCACCTGTCTGGGCTTTCTGCCCGTCATCTGTCTGGTGTACATCGGCTTCCTGATGAACAGCCTGCCCGTCATGGTGCTCAGCGCCGCCGTGGGCGGCATCCTGGCCGGTCCGGTGCTGGCAGGCATGTACGACACCGTCCTGCGCGCTCTGCGCGATGAGGCCGGTTACTGGTGGACCACCTACCGCAAGGCTTTCAAGCAGAACTTCAAAGCCAGCATCCTGCCGGGCGTGCTCTACTGCGTCGTGGTCACGGTGCAGATCTTCCTCGTGTACTTCTGCTTCAACCTGCTCTACCACGGCACCAACGTCGGCGTAGGCATGTGGGTGGCCACGGTGCTCAACCTCGTCATCTTCCACATGCTGTTCTCCTACATGTGGCCCCAGGTGGTCCTGCTGGACCAGCCTTTCGGCCAGACGCTCAAGAACAGCGTCAACTGCATGATCGCTTTCCTGCCCCACGCACTGGCTGCGTCTCTCGTGACGGTACTGTTCTGGGGCCTCGTCATCCTCTGTATGCCGCTGGGCCTGCTGCTCATGCTGGTGTTCGGCTTCTGGTTCCAGGTGGAGATCACCAGCCAGATCGTCTACGGCGACCTCGATCGGGTGTTCCACATCGAGGAGAACATCCGCAAGCTCCACGACGCCGAGTATGAAGCCGAGATGGCCGAGGAGCGCAGCGACGACGAGGAATAAACGACACACCGACGCGGAAAGGGGATGCGTGCAATGGAACAGCGGAACAATCTGGTGCTGCAGGGCACGGAGACATTTTCCCGCGGACAGCTCGATAATGTAGCGCTGGACAACGGCAGCGTCGTGCTGGACAGCGTGGCCGGGCGGTACCTGCAATACGGCAGCTACACGACGCCCGAGTTCGCCATGCCGGCCTTCTGCAACCTGAACGTCAGCTGGAACGCCCACGCGCCCCAGAACACGATGGTGGAGGTGCGCTGCCGCGTCTATGCAGGCGGCAGCTGGACGGGCTGGATGAGCTTTGGCAAGTGGGCGCCGGATTACCCCCGGGCCAGCATCAGCACCCACAGCGACGACGGCCTCATCTTCCTGATGGGCGACACCGTGACGGTGGCGCTGCCCGGCGGCGGCACCGGCGTCCAGCTTCAGGTCAATCTTTCGACCAACGACGATAAAGTCACCCCGGCGCTCCGGCTGCTGGCGGCGGCGGTCCGCCCCCTTGCGTGGGATAAGCAGAGCGGCCACCCCATCAACCGCCGCCTGTACTTACCGGAATACTGCCTCTCGGCCCATGACCCCAGCTTTGGCCGGGACATGGACCTGCCGCTGGTGATGGCGGCCCTGATGAACCGCTGGGGCGAGGACATCCTGCCCGAAGAGGTGGCCTACGTCATGGAGGACAAGACCACCGGCAGCACCAGCAACGGCGCTTTCGCCGCCGCGGCAGCGGGCTGCTGCGGTTTTCCCTGCTGGCAGGCGTGGATGGACCTGCAGGACCTGCGGGAGCAGATCCACGACGGCTGTTCCGTAGCCGTACGCATCGAGCGCCGTATCCGGGGCCAGCGGGACCCCATCGGGGTCTGGATGGGTCTGCGGGGCTTCGGCCACGACGACGCGGTCCTCGCCGATTATGTCCTGCTCAACGACCCCACCGCCGACAGCGACGGGGCCGTGAACTGCACGATGGCAGTGACGGATTTTGCCCGCTACTTCACCGGGCGGGCCATCGCTCTCCGCCCCAAGCCCCGGGACACCGAGGCCAACCGCCCCCGGCGGGTCTCTTGCGACTTTGTGTACAGCGCCGAGGATGACTGCTGGTATCTGGCCCAGAAGGGCCAGCGGCAGCTGCTCCCGGCAGAATTTTCCGGCTGGGCGGCCTGCAGCCCTCACGACGGAGTAGCCCACGCCACCACAGCCCACCGCACCTTCCGGCGGATGGAGCGGACACGGACAGGCGGCTTCCGCTTCCCGTCCGAGCAGACCGACGCAGGCGGGCGGTGCAGCGTTTACATCGTGGACCAGACCGGCACCATGCAGTTTGCAGAGGTCCGTCTGCCAGCCCCTCCGCCGCCCACGCTGCCGCTATCGGAAGCAAACCAAAGCACCGAGCCTTCTGTCTCCTGAGAGGCAGCACAGCCAAGAGCTTTTTGGGATAAATCATCAACATGGGAGGAACATATTATGGCAAAGACGATCATCACTTTGGGCCGCGAGTACTGCACCGGCGGACGCTACATCGCCAAGGACGTGGCACGCGCACTGGGCATCAAGCTCTACGACAAGGAACTGATCACGATGGCTGCCAAGAATTCCGGACTGTCCGAGGAGGCCGTGGCCGCCAGCGAGAAGCGGCACACCCACAGCCTGCTGTACAGCCTGTATACGATGGGCAATGACCTTCCGCTGGGCGATCAGGTCTTCATCCTGCAGAGCCGCATCATCAAGCAGCTGGCCGACGAAGGCCCCTGCGTCATCGTGGGCCGCTGCGGCGACTACGTCCTGCGCGACCGCAAAGACGTGCTGCGCGTCTTCGTCTACGCCCCCAAGGAGTGGCGTCTGGCTTACGGCAAGGAAAACAACATGCTGCAGGCCAAGGACGAAAAGGGCATCAAGGACGAGATCGACAAGACCGACCGCAACCGTGCCGCCTACTACAACTACTACACCCAGAACCGCTGGGGCGATGCCCACAACTATGACCTCGCCATCAACGCCGCACTGGGCCATGACGCCTGTGTGAACATGATCCTTGCCGCCGCAGAGGCCAAGGAGAAGGCCATGGAGGGCTGATGCCCGCCGCCCCGGAAGGGGCAAAATAAATAATGATGCTGCGTGGGTGGGGTGCTTTTGCGCTCTGCCCACGTTTGCGGCATAAAAGAACTCTGCATCCCCAAGTTATCAACATCAAAAGGAGAAATCGTGGAAAACAAGCAGTCCTTATCCTCTCCCGCCGGTGAGCGGGAAAACATCATGGGTACCATGGACATCAACCCTCTGCTCATCAAGCTCAGCGTGCCGATGATGGTATCCATGCTGGTGCAGGCCCTCTACAACGTGGTGGACTCGATTTTCGTGTCCCACGTCAGCGAGAGCGCCCTGACCGCCGTTTCGCTGGCGTTCTCTTTGCAGAACGTCATGATCGCCGTGGGCGTCGGCACCGGCGTGGGCGTCAACGCCCTGCTGTCCAAGAGCCTCGGCGAAAAGAACCAGGAACGGGCCAATAAGACCGCCGAGAACGGCATCTTCCTGTCCCTGTGCAGCTACGCCGTCTTCCTCGTCATCGGCCTCACCTGTATGAAACCCTACTTCTACGCACAGACTTCGGACATGGACATCGCCCGGCAGGGCATCCAGTATCTGCAGCTCTGCTGCGTGCTCAGCCTCGGCCTCTTTACCCAGACCATGGGCGAGAAGCTGCTGGCCGCCACCGGCCGCACCCATCTGAGCATGATAAGCCAGCTGGTGGGCGCTGTCGTGAACATCGTTCTCGACCCCATCTTCATCTTCGGCTACTGCGGCGAGGCCCTGTCCGGCACCACCGGCGCTGCCGCGGCCACCGTCATCGGCCAGTTCTGCGGCGCGGGCATGACGCTGTACTTCAACCTCAATAAGAACCCCGACATCCAGATCAGCTTCCGGGGCTTCCGGCCCAGCGCAAAGGCCATCGGCCGCATCTACACCGTCGGCCTGCCCAGCATCGCCATGCAGTGCGTGGGCAGCGTGATGACCTTCTTCATGAACCAGATCCTGATGGCCTTCTCGGCCACGGCTGTCGCCGTCTTCGGCGTCTACTTCAAGCTGCAGAGCTTCGTGTTCATGCCCATCTTCGGTATGAACAACGGCATGGTCCCCATCATCAGCTACAACTACGGCGCACGGAAGCCGGAGCGGGTCAAAAAGACCATCCGCCTCGCAGTCTTCTACGCCGAGTGCATCATGCTGGTGGGCTTCTGCATCTTCCAGTTCCTGCCGGATAAGCTGCTGAGCCTCTTTGCCGCCAGCGACGCCATGCTGGCCATCGGCGTCCCGGCGCTGCGCATCATCTGCCCCCACTTTCTGCTGGCGGGTGCCGGCATCGTGCTGAGCTCGGTGTTCCAGGCGCTGGGCAACGGCGTGTTCAGCCTGACCGTCTCCATCTGCCGTCAGCTGGTGGTGCTCATCCCCGCTGCATGGCTGCTGAGCCGCACCGGCGAGGTGAACATGGTCTGGTGGGCCTTCATCATCGCGGAGGTGGTCAGCCTTGCGCTGAGCCTCGTTTTCATGGCCCGCATCAACCGTACCGTCATCGTCCCGCTCTCCGAAAAGCAGGACGCGGCCGTATAACCTGAAAGGAACGTGAACTCTATGGCAAAAAAGCTGAAGTGGAACCTTATCCTCATGAGCCTGCTCTATCTGGCGCTGGGCATCTTCCTGCTGATGGTGCCCGGCACGGCCCTCAACGTGGTCTGCTACGCGCTGGGCGGCGTGGTGCTGGCCTGCGCGGCAGTGCAGCTGGTGCGGTATTTTGTCGTAGAGCGCGGCGTGTTCCAGAGCCAGCTCACCCTCATCTCGGGGCTTGTCTGTCTGGCGCTGGGCGCATTCCTCATCATCCGCAGCGATGTGGTGGTGCGGGTGCTGCCCATCGTGTTCGGCCTGTTCGTCATCTTTGACAGTCTGGGCCGCATCCAGAACGCTCTCGAGCTGCGCCGGTGCGAGTATTCGAGCTGGAAGGTCTTTCTGCTGCTGGCCGTGCTCAGCGTCGTACTGGGCATCGTGATGGTGGTGGACCCCTTCGGCACCATGGAGACGCTGGTGATGGCCATCGGCCTCATCCTCATCCTGGAAGGTGCACTGAACCTGCTGAGCGCCCTGTACACCATGCTGGCCGTCCGGCGCTTTATAAAGCTGCATCCGGAGACCCAGTCCATGCTGGAAGCCATTACCGGCCAAGATCTGAACGGCGACGGCGTCATCGCCCCGGATGTCTCCCACGCAGATGTGGAGTCCACCGCTGTGGAGCTCGACTATGTGGATGAGAGCGCCGAGGTGGAGCAGGAGAACAAATAACTTTAGCGGGCTTGCCCTCTCCGTCTGCTCCCGATAGGCGAAAGGCTAACCCTCTGCTGAAAAACGAAACCCAAAATCAATTCAATATAAAGGATAAAAAGAGTTATGGAAAAGTACGATCTCATCATCGTTGGTGCCGGCCCTGCCGGCATCTTCACCGCTGTGGAGCTGCTGCGCCGCGGCAGCAAGAAGCACATCCTGCTGGTGGAAAAAGGCAAGCCGGTGGAAAAGCGCCACTGCCCCAAGGCCGAGATCGGCCACTGCGTCAACTGCCGCCCCACCTGCGCCATCACCACCGGCTTCTCCGGTGCAGGCGCCTTCTCCGACGGCAAGCTGAGCCTCTCCTATGAGGTCGGCGGCGACCTGCCCAGCCTCATCGGCGAAGAGTTTGCACAGGAGCTCATCGACTACACCGACAAGATCTACCTCGAGTTCGGCGCTGACCCCCATGTGGAGGGCATCTACACCGGCGAGGACATCAAGGAGATCCGCAAGAACGCCATCCACGCCGGTCTGAAGCTGGTGGACTGCCCCATCCGCCACCTCGGCACCGAGAAGGCACAGCAGCTCTATCTCGCCATCCAGAACTATCTGGCTGACAACGGCGTGGAGATGCTCTTCTCCACCGAGTGCGAGAACATCATCCTCGAAAACGAGGAGTGCAAGGGCGTGCTGCTGCGTCAGGGCAACGGAGAGCCCCGCGCCGTCTACGGCGACACCGTGGTCATCGGCACCGGCCGCCGCGGCGCAGACTGGCTTGAGAAAATTTGTGCAGAGCACCATATCGCCCACAAGCCCGGCACCGTGGACATCGGTGTCCGCGTCGAGTGCCGCAACGAAGTCATGGAAAAGGTGAACAAGGTGCTGTATGAGTCCAAGCTCATCGGCTACCCGAAGCCCTGGAAGAACAAGGTCCGTACCTTCTGCCAGAACCCCGGCGGCTTCGTGGCACAGGAGAACTATGACAACGACCTGGCCGTGGTCAATGGCCACAGCTTCAAGGAGAAAAAGAGCGAGAACACCAACCTCGCCATCCTCGTCTCCCACAACTTCACCGAGCCCTTCAACCAGCCCATCGCCTACGCCCAGAAGGTGGGCGAGCTGACCAATATGCTGGGCGCAGGCCACATCATGGTGCAGCG
>JABLTP010052039.1_pt1 | contig 11352 bp, 10 predicted proteins | sample 7160111 | NCBI WGS metagenome assembly JABLTP01 (sample SAMN14651227, study PRJNA627086) | human gut metagenome | isolation source: feces | host: Homo sapiens
CGGACGCATCATCGGCACGCTGCTGCTGGTGTTCGTGCTTACGGCGTCCATCTTCGCCGGTCTGGTCCACAGCGTAGACGCTGCAGCGTCCACCCGCCGCCAGCTGCGCCGCCGGGAAGCGGATGCCGCCCTCCGGCGTGCGCTCCATGCGGCAGAAGGTGCGGTGGGCCGTGGTGGCGTGGGCCACCCCGTCGTGGGGGGCGCAGGCGATCCAGCCGGAAAAGCTTTCCGGCAGCGGGTCGCGGGTGCCGTGCTGTTCAAAGAAGTAAACACCGTCTTCGCCGCCGGGCACCAGCTCGCAGCGCAGCCGCCGCGGGCGGTTGGCCTCGATGTCCCGGGGCTTTGCCCGCAGGGCGATGGCGCGGCCGGTGAAGTAACGCATGAAATCCACCAGCGCCATGGTGCAGTTCACTGCACCGTTGGAGTCGGCGGTGGGGTCGTTCAGCAGCACATAGTCTGCCATCACGGCGTCGTCGTGGCCGAAGCCACGCAGGCCCATCCAGACCCGCACCGGGTCCCGCTGGCCGCGGACGCGCCGCTCCACCTGCACTGCCACACAGCAGTCATCGTGGATCTGCGCCCGCAGGTCGGCAAGGTCCATCCAGGCCTGCCAGCAGGGGTAGCCGCAGCAGCCCGCCGCTGCCGCCGCAAAGGCCGCGTTGGCGGTGGTGCTGTGGGCCATGTCCTCCATGACATAGGCCACTTCCTCGGGCAGGATGTCCTCGCCCCAGCAGTTCATCAGGGCCGCCATCACCAGCGGCAGGTCCATGCTGCGGCCAAAGCTGGGGTCGTGGGCGGAAAGGCAGTATTCCGGCAGATAGAGCCGCCGGTTGATCGGGTGGCCGTTGCGCTTTTCCCACGCAAGGGGCCGCACCGCCGCCGCCAGCAGCCGCACGGCGGGCGAGACTTTGTCGTCGTTGGTGGAAAGGTTCACCTGCAGCTGCACGCCGGTGCCGCCGCCGGGCGTGGCCACCGTGACCGTGTCGCCCATGAGAAAGATCATGCCGTCGTCGCTCTGGGAGCTGGTGCTGCACCGGGGGTAGCCCGGTGCCCACTTGCCAAAGCTCATCCAGCCGGTCCAGTTTCCTCCGGCGTACACCCGGCAGCGCACTTCCACCATGGTGTTGTGGGGCGCAAAGGCGTTCCAGCTGACGTTCAGGTTGCAGAAGGCGGGCATGGCAAATTCCGGGGTGGTGTAGCTGCCATACTGCAGGCTGCGCCCGGCCACGCTGTCCAGCACCAGGGCACCGTTTTCCAGCGCCAGGTTGTCCAGCTGCCCGCGGGAGAAGGTCTCGGTGCCCTGCAAAACCAGATTATTCCGTTGTTCCATGGGGCACATCTCCCTTCGTGAAAGCGGTGGGATTTATTCTTCGGTGTCGTCCTCGTCGGGCGCGTAGTCCTCTTTCAGGGCTTCTTCCAGTTCGGCGTCCCGCATTTTGCGGATGTTCTCCTCAATGTGGAACACGCGGTCGATGTCGCCGTAGACGATCTGGCAGGACACCTCGGTGACGAACCAGAAGCCGAACACCAGCATGAGCAGCAGGCCCAGCGGCATGCACAGGATCACCACGCCCCAGAACAGCACCTGCACGATGGCAGCCGCCAGCGCGTGGGGCAGGAAGGCGATCATGCAGTTGATGCTGTTTTTCAGCGTCAGGCCCAGCGGCTGGTCCAGCAGCACGATCTGCGGCCACATGTAGGCGAACAGCATCTGGAAGATGACCAGGTTCAGCACCGTGGCCACCCACAGCGGCACGCCCACGTTGACGCCATGGCTCAGCATGTTGAAGCAGAAATACACAAGAAAAATCTGCAGCGTGACCACCACGCAGTAGAAGATGCCCGGCGCGATGCTGGCCTTGAAGTTGCGCTTGAAGGCCTTGCGGTAGGTCACCCACCAGTAGCCGGCTTCGTCGCGCAGGGCGCGCAGCACGGTGTCGTACATGCCGGCAAGGGCAGGCCCGGCCAGGATGCCGCCCGCCACCGCGCTGATGAGCATGACCGGCAGGCTGTTTGCCAGAAAGCCGATGTACACCAGGCAGATCACCGGGGCAAAGCCCAGGCAGGTGAGCAGGTTCGCCAGGAACATGCTGTTCATATCGCGGCCGACCAGCTCAAAAAAGCGGCCTACGCCGGTCTTGCGGGGGGCGTCCTTCTCGACGCCCTTGCCCTCTTTGAAGTCATTTGCGGAAGGAAACAGACCCATTTTATGCGGTACCTTTCTCTTGATCCTTGAAGCCCGCGGACGGCGTTTCACGCAGAAAGTGCCATTGTGCTGGCTTTACAACTATAAATATACCTGCATTTTGTCAATTTTGCAAGAGGACGGGAACAGTCAATTGTAAAAAAAATTATATTTTTCACCTATTTGCAAAAAAGTGTGATACAATGACAATGGCATATTTTGCCGGAGGGAGGAAACCGCAATGAGCATTTTCCGCACGATTGCGCTGTTTATTTATTTGTTTGGCTACATGATCGTTCACTACGGCGCGCTGCGCCGGGGCGAGCGTGCCCTGGCTGCGGGCGATACGCAGCTGGTGGAAGAACTTGTGAACAAGAACATCCCCCGCTGGAGCCGGGGCATCCTGAAGGTGACCGGCGTCTCGCTGGTGGTGGAAGGGCTGGAGAACATCCCAAAGGACACCGCCTGCGTGTTCGTGGGCAACCACCGCAGCTACTATGACATCCCGCTGCTGCTGGCAAGCCTGGATAAGCCCCACGGCGTGCTGGCGAAGGAAGAACTGGAAAAGATCCCGCTTTTGAACCGCTGGATGAAGCTGCTGGGCTGCGTGTTCGTGCAGCGCGACGACCTGCGGGCATCCGTCCGCGCCCTGAACGACGCCACCGCCATCGTGGAGGGCGGCAAGAGCTTCATCATTTTCCCGGAGGGCACCCGCTACAAGGGCGAAGAAGGCGGTGCCGGGGAGTTCAAGGCCGGTGCCTTCCGCATCGCCGTGAAGACCGGTGCCCCGGTGGTACCGGTGGCCATCACCGGCGCACGGGCCCTGTTTGAGGCGGGCGGCAACCGCTGTCACCCGGGCAGCGTGCACATCAAGGTGCTGCCGCCTATCCAGACGGCCAGCATGAGCAAGGCCGAGCAGAAGCAGCTGCCCGACGCCGTGCGCCAGACGATTCTGGCACAGCTGTAAAAGGTGAACAGTCTCGCGCTGCTCGACAGCTCTCCCAGAGGGAGAGCCAAGAACGTAACCGTTAGGGCCTTGCCTCTCCCTCTGGGATAGGTGGATGCGACCAACGGGAGCAGACGGAGAGGGCGACCCCGCTGCCCGTAAATCATCAAATCAGGAGTTTTTCTATGGCAAGCTACCGTTACGAACGCGACATCGACCCGAAGGACCTCAAGCCCCGCAAGCAGCGCCAGTATACCCGCAAAGAGCGCTGGGCCAACTGGTGGGATTATAACCTCAAGTGGGTGATCATTCTCGGCATCCTTGTGGCGTTTTTCGGCTACAACTTCATCGGGCAGTATTTCTTCACGGTCAAGCCCGATTACCGCGTGGCGGTGGTGGCCCCCCACTACCTGCCGGAAGCCACCCAGACCGCCCTGCAGGACGCCCTTGCCGCCTACGGTGAGGACCTGAACGGCGACGGCAAGGTGGTGGTGAAGCTGAACGTCTACACCATGGACTTCGGCAATGAGGACTCGGACGCCTACCTTGACATGGCAGGCACCACCAAGCTCTCCACCGACATCCAGGGTGCGCTGAGCTCCATCTTCATCCTGTACGACCCGGCGGGATTCCAGCAGACCACCGGCACCCTGCGCTATCTGGACGGCAGCCTGCCGCAGTCCGACGCGGACAGCGACTGGTGGAATATGGTCTACCGCTGGACCGACTGCCCGGTGCTGGCGGGCCTGGACCTGGGCGACTACACGTCCGACGCGGTGCAGAGCGCCAGCGGCTCCAGCCAGGAGTTGCTCAGCCATTACTACATCGGCATCCGGGGCGCATGGAACAAGGACTCTGCCGACCTGCTGGAAGGCGGTGAAGACCTGTGGAACGCCCTGACCGCCGGGGCTGTCTCCACCGTGACGGAGGAAGGCTGAGATGCGGTTCCGGGTGAAGCGCGGCGGGCCTGCAAAGCGGTTCCGCTTTGACCGCGCCGCAAAACCGGTGCCAAAACAGGAGCTGGAAGCGCCGGTCTCGCTGGCCGAAGCGCTGGATAACCCCTATGGGCGGTATTTTGGTAAGGCCCGCAGCCGGGAGGAGCTTTTGGCAAAGCGGCACGATTGAAAATGGCCGCCGCGTTGCTTTGGCCATCTTCAGAGGAAAAATATTTTTTATATTGCAAACAAGCCAGCCCTGCAGGGCTGGCTTGTTTGCTTTTTCACGGGAAGGGCCGTAACGGCAGACGGCATCTGCTGGCACTCGCTCCCCTGCGGGGAGCTGCCGCCGCAGCGGCTGAGGGGCCTATCAATCGGAGAAGCGCGAAAAATGCTTTTAGCGAAGCGGCTAGCATTTTTCCGCTTCGACTTCTGCTTTGGGGTCTAAAAGGGGCGAGCAGCCCCTTTTTCGTCAGGGGTGAGTGGAGTCCAGAGGATGAGAGGGGCGCGTCGAAACGCCCCTCTTGTCCTCTGGCCCAGCGGAGCGTCCTTTGCAATTTTCGTCTTTTTACGGCCAGCTGATTTGAAATATTCTCCCCTTTGAAATGCAAAGCAGTTTGTTGTTTCTCTGTCCCGGTTATGGTATACTTACTGGGTATCTATTATCTTGATGGTATTTATCAACCATACAAAAGGATGTGAACCCATGGACGCACTGGAACAGGCACGCACTGAGATCGACACGGTGGACGCCCAGATGGCCGCACTGTTTGAGCGGCGGATGGCCGCCGTGCTGCAGGTGGCAGAGTATAAGCGTGCCCACGGCCTGCCCATCTACGACGCCGCCCGCGAGGCCGCTGTGCTGGAAAAATCAGCCGCCCGCATTCAGGATGCCGCCCTGCGGCCCTATTATAAAGACCATGTGCAGAACCTGATGGACGTAGCCAAGCAGTACGAAGCCGTGGTGCTGGGCCAGAACCGCGCGGCCTATCAGGGCGTGGAGGGCGCGTTTGCCCACATTGCCCTCAAGGCGCTGTTCCCCCACGCCGAGGCCGTGAGCTATCCCACCTGGGATGAGGTGTTCGATGCCGTGGAACGCGGCGATGCCGCTCACGGCGTCGTGCCTTTCGAAAACAGCCACGCAGGCGATGTTTCCGCCGTGCTGGACCTGTGCTATAACCACCCGGACCTGTGGGTGGTGGATGTGTACGACCTGCCCATCTCGCAGAATCTGCTGGTGCTGCCGGGCACACGGCTCGACCAGCTGCGGCATGTTTACAGCCACCAGCAGGCCATTGCCCAAAGCGAGACTTTCTTGAAGCAGTTCGGCCTGCCTGCCACCGCCATGGCCAACACCGCCATGGCCGCAAAGTTCGTGGCCGAGAGCGGCGACGCTTCCAAAGCCGCCATAGCCAGCGTGGAGACGGCGGCTCTCTATGGGCTGGAAGTGCTGGTGCCCAGCATCAACACCGACGGCGACAACACCACCCGCTTCATCGTGCTCAGCCGCGAAAAGCCCACGGGCGGCAACCGGTTCTCGCTGCTGTTTACCGTGGACAACAAGCCCGGCAAGCTGGGCGAAGTGATCCAGATCATCGGTGCCAGCGGCTTCAACATGGAGTCCATCAAGAGCCGCCCCATGCCCCATGTGCCCTTTGAATATTATTTTTACGTCGAGCTGGTGGGCGACCCCACCGCCGACGAGACCGCCGCGCTGCTGCGCGAGCTTGACCGCACCTGCCGGACCGTGCGGCTGTTAGGAGTGTATACCAAATGAGTGAATTTATCGGAACCAAGCTGACCATGAATCTGGGCGAGCGCAGCTATGACATCATCGTCAAGAGCGGCTCGCTGGAAAACCTGTACCAGTTTGCCCGGCTGGACCGCCGGGTGGCCGTCGTCACCGACAGCGGTGTGCCCGCACAGTACGCCCAGATGGTGGCCGACCAGTGCAAGGATGCCCACATCATCACGGTGCCGCAGGGCGAAGCCAGCAAGAGCTTTAAAATTCTGGAATCCGTGCTGCGCCAGATGCTGGAGTTCGGCATGGGCCGCGGCGATCTGGTGATTGCCGTAGGCGGCGGCGTGGTAGGCGACCTGGCCGGGTTTGCCGCTTCCATCTACATGCGCGGCATCGACTTCATCAACTGCCCCACCACCACCCTTTCCATGATCGACTCCTCCATCGGCGGCAAGACCGCCGTGGACCTCGGCGACACCAAGAACATCGTAGGTGCCTTCTGGCAGCCCAAGCTGGTCATCGTGGACCCGGACACCCTCGCCACCCTGCCCCGCCGCCACTTCATCAACGGTCTGGCCGAGGCCGTCAAGGCAAGTCTGCTGGCAGACCCGGAACTGTTCGCCATCTTTGAGAGCGGCGACGTGGACGCCCAGATCGGCGAGATCATCTGCCGCAGCCTGCGCTTCAAAAAGAACATCGTCGAGCAGGACGAGACCGAGCGCGGGATGCGCAAGGCCCTCAACTTCGGCCACACCATCGGCCACGGCATCGAGGCCGTCAAGGGCATCAAGGGCCGCCGCACCGTGGGCCTGTTCCACGGCGAGTGCGTGGCGCTGGGTATGCTGCCCATGATCGAATCCAAAGCCTTGCAAAAGCGGGTGCGCGCGGTGTACCGCCGCCTCGGCCTGCCCACCCGCACCACTTACGATAAGGAAAAGGTGCTGGCCGAGATGCTGCACGACAAAAAGGCCCAGGGCGGCCAGATCACCATCATCAAAGTGCCGGGCCTTGGCTGCTGGCGCGCCGAGACCATCCCGGTGGAGGGCCTGCGGCCGCTGCTGGGCATTGAGGAATAAGCTATGAAAAACACATTCGGCAGCGACCTTTCGCTGACCATCTTTGGTGAGAGCCACGGCCGCGCCATCGGCACCGTGCTGGACGGCATGGCCGCCGGCGTGCCGGTGGACGAAGAATTTCTCGCCGCCTGCATGGACAAGCGCCGCGCCCGGGGCGACGGCCTTTCCACCCCCCGCGTGGAAGCGGACACGGTGCAGTTTCTGTCCGGTGTGGTGAACGGCCACACCACCGGCACTGCCATTGCCCTGATGATCGAGAACCAGAACACCCGCAGCGGCGATTACGCCAAGACCGCCGACCTGCTGCGCCCCGGCCACGCGGATTACACCGCCTATGCCAAATACCACGGCTTTCAGGATGCGCGCGGCGGCGGGCACTTCTCCGGCCGGGTCACCGCCGCCCTCGTGGCGGGCGGGGCCGTGGTGCTGGGGGCCCTGAACCGTGCCGGCATCGACATCACCACCCACATTGCAGAATGTGCGGGCATCGCGGATACCCGCTTTGCGCTGGACGATGCCGCCCAGCTCTCCGCACAGGTGGAAGCCCTTGCCAGCAAGCCCGAGGGCTTCGCGGTGCTGGATGAGACCGTGGAAGACCCCATGAAGACCGCCATCCGTGCCGCCGGGGCCGAGGGCGACAGTGTGGGCGGCATGTTAGAGACCGCCATCCTCGGCCTGCCCGCCGGCATCGGCGAGCCCTATTTTGACAGTGTGGAGAGCGAAATCGCCCATCTGGCCTTTTCCATCCCGGCCGTCAAAGGCATCGAGTTCGGCACCGGCTTCGGCTTTGCCGAGATGCGCGGCTCCGAAGCCAACGACGCCTTCCGCATGACGCCGGAGGGGGCCGTGGTCACTGCCACCAACCACAACGCGGGCGTCAACGGCGGCATTGCCAACGGCATGCCGGTGGTGTTCCGCACCGTCATCAAGCCCACGCCCAGCATCTACAAACAGCAGGACACGGTGGACTACATCGCCAAAAAAGACGCCCAGCTGTCCATTCAGGGCCGTCACGACCCCTGCATCGTGCCCCGGGCCGCCATCGTGCAGACCTGCGCCGCCGCCCTTGCGGTGGGCGATCTGCTCACAGCCCGCTACGGCGAAGCCTGGATGACCCGCCCCACCACCTTCCGAAAGGAGAACGAGTAAATGGAATACGGACTCATTGGCGCAAAACTCGGCCACTCCTACTCCAAGATCATCCACGAGATGCTCTGCGGCTACCACTACGACCTGTGCCCCCTGCCCACCGAGGAAGAAGCCCGGGCGTTTCTGACCAGACGGCAGTTCAAGGCCATCAACGTGACCATTCCCTACAAAAAGCTGGTGATGGAATACTGCTCCTACATCGACCCCCGGGCCAAGGCCATCGGGGCGGTGAACACGGTGGTGAACAAAAACGGCCTGCTCTACGGCTACAACACCGATTACATGGGCTTCGCCTACCTGTGCGACGCCCACGGCGTGGACTTTGCCGGACGCACCGTGCTGATCCTCGGCACCGGTGGTACGCACAATACCACCAGCGCCGTGGCCCGCGACAAGGGCGCGGCCAAGGTGCTCACCGTCAGCCGCCACCCCGACCCGGAGAAGGGCGAGCTGAGCTATGCCGAAGCCGCCCGCAGCGGCGCGCAGATCGTCATCAACACCACCCCGGCAGGCATGTACCCCAATGTGGGCGTGTGCAACTTGGACGTGGCCGCCATGCCGGGCCTCGAAGCCGTGGTGGACGTGGTCTATAACCCCGACAAGACCGAGATCATTCTCCGTGCCGAGGAAGCCGGTGTGCCGGTGGCCGTGGGCGGCCTGGAAATGTTGGTGGCGCAGGCGGTGTATGCCGCCGAATACTTCCTCAGCCGCAAGTTTGAGGATGCGCCGGGCGAGATCCGCCGCATCACCGCCGCTTTGCGCCGGGACCTGCTGAACATCGCCCTCATCGGGATGCCTTCTTCCGGCAAGACTACCCTTGGCCGCCTGCTGGCAAAGCAGCTGGGCAGACCCCTTGTGGATCTGGACGAAGAGATCGTCAAGGCAGACGGGCGCAGCATCCCGGATATCTTTGCCGCCGAGGGCGAAGAGGGCTTCCGCGCAAAGGAAGCCGCGCAGATTGCCCGTTTCGGCAAGGAAAAAGGGCTTGTGCTCTCCTGCGGCGGCGGCGCGGTGAAGCGGGCAGAGAATGTCCGCGCCCTGCGCCAGAACGGCGTGGTGCTGTTCATTGACCGGCCGGTGGAAGCGCTGGCTGTGGGCGGTGACCGCCCGCTTTCTTCCAGCATGGACGCGCTGCGCGAGATGGAAGCCCAGCGCCGTCCGCTGTACCTCGCGGCGGCAGACGCCGTCATTCCCAACAACGGCACGCTGGACGAAGCCCTGCGCGCCGCTATGGAGGCACTTGATGAAATTTTTGATTCTTAACGGCCCCAATGTCAACATCATGCGCTGGTCAGAGCCGGGCGTACCCGGCGAGCTGGACTACAACGCCATGATGGACTATGTGCAGGCGGGCTGCGACCAGATGGGCATCGAGACCGACTGCTGCCAGACAAACCACGAGGGCGACCTTGTGGACGAAATTCAGGCAGCCGCGGGCCGGGTGGACGGCATCGTGCTGAACCCCGGGGCCTATGCCCACTACAGCGTGGCCATTCTGGACGCGCTGCGGCTGTGCGGCGTGCCCGCCGTGGAAGTGATGCTGCACGCACCCGACGAGCGGGAGCCCTTCCGCCAGACGGACGTGGTGTCCTTTGGCTGTCAGGGCCACTTCATCGGCGAAGGGCCGCAGGGCTACCTGCACGCCTGCCTGTATCTGGCCCAGCTGCTGCGGGCCGACGGCACCGGCAAGGCACATATTGTGATGTAAAAGGAAAGGAAAACACTCTTATGATCATCTCCACCAAAAAAGGGACCCCGAAGCCCGAACTGGAAAAGATCGTTGACAAATTCGAGAAGCAGGGTCTGGACGTGACCCTGATCACCGGCAAGGACTACAACGTGTTCGGCCTGGTGGGCGACACGACGAAAATCGACGAGCGCGACGTGCTGGCAAACCCGTGGATCGACAACGTCACCCGCGTGTCTGCGCCCTATAAGCGCGCCAACCGCCTGTTCCACCCCGCAGACTCGGTCATCGACTGCGGCGGCGTGAAGATCGGCGGCAAGGAAAAGATCGCTGTCATGGCAGGCCCCTGCAGCATCGAGGGCGAGGAGCAGGCTCTGCGCATCGCACAGGGCGTCAAGGCTGGTGGTGCCACCCTGTTCCGCGGCGGTGCCTACAAGCCCCGCACCTCTCCCTACTCTTTCCAGGGTCTGGAGACCGAGGGCATCCTCGACATGGTGAAGGCCCGCGAGGCCACCGGCCTGCCCATCGTCTCCGAGCTGATGAGCGAGGACCGCATCCCTGAGTTTGAGGAGTACGTGGATGTGGTGCAGATCGGTGCCCGCAACATGCAGAACTTCCAGCTGCTCAAGGCCGTTGGCAAGATGCACAAGCCGGTGCTGCTCAAGCGCGGCCTGTGCAACACCATCGAGGAGTGGATCATGAGCGCCGAGTATATCATGGCCGGCGGCAACGAGCAGGTCATCCTGTGCGAGCGCGGCATCCGCACCTTCGAGAAGTACACCCGCAACACGCTGGACCTGTCTGCTGTGCCCATCATCCACGAAAAGACCCACCTGCCCGTCATCGTGGACCCCAGCCACGCCACCGGCAAAGCCAATCTGGTCGAGCCCATGATGATCGCTGCCGTGGCCGCCGGTGCCGACGGTCTTGAGGTCGAGGTGCACTATGACCCGCAGCACGCCTGGAGCGACGGTGCCCAGTGCCTGACCCCGGACGGCTTTGCACAGGCCATGGCAAAATGCCGTCAGGTGGCGTGGGCCATCGGCCGGGATCTGTAACGGCCTATGACTGCAACGATCAAACGCGCTTCCGATCAAATCAGCGGCACCATTACGGCCCCGCCCAGCAAGAGCATGGCCCACCGGGCGGTGCTGTGTGCGGCGCTGGCCGAGGGCCGCAGCCACATTACGAACCTCGAGTTCAGCAAGGACATCTCTGCCACCCTCGGCGCGGCGGCACAGCTGTGCGCCAATGTGCACACCGGCAGAGAGGATGCCGTAGTGGAGGGTCTCGGCCATTTTGTGCCGCTGACGGCCCCGGTGGACTGCTGCGAGAGCGGCAGCACCCTGCGTTTTCTCATCCCCATCGCCAGCCTGACCGGGCAGGCAGTTTCCTTCACCGGCCGCGGGCGGCTGATGGAGCGGCCTCAGTCGGTGTATGAAGCTCTGTACCGGGAGCAGGGCCTGCGGTTTGAGCAGAGCGCTGCCGGGCTGACCGTGGAAGGGGCACTGACCCCCGGCGAATACCGCCTTGCAGGCAATGTATCCAGCCAGTTCATCAGCGGGCTGCTGTTTGCCCTGCCGCTGCTGGCCGGAGACAGCACGCTGCACCTCATCCCGCCGGTGGAGAGCCG
>JABLTP010074920.1_pt1 | contig 11305 bp, 8 predicted proteins | sample 7160111 | NCBI WGS metagenome assembly JABLTP01 (sample SAMN14651227, study PRJNA627086) | human gut metagenome | isolation source: feces | host: Homo sapiens
AAACGAGGTGTATCCTCCGGAGTGGAAATGATCAAAATATCTTTGATCTTGGCATCCATCAATACAGACAATGGATAATAGATCATCGGTTTATCATAAACCGGCAAAAGCTGTTTACTGGTTACTTTCGTCAATGGATACAATCTGGTTCCGGAACCACCGGCAAGAATTATTCCCTTCATTGTGTTACCATTCCTTTCCTATGAAAAACTTAAACTGTTTCTGATGCTCCGGATAACTGAACGTTCTATCCTAACAGCATCTGTCTCTTATTCTGCAATTTATTTTGTCTAATTGCATACTAAAAGGTGACGTTACGTCACCTTCAAGTAGTTTTTTCATTTTTGTGAATAGTATACAATATTGCACGTCTGATTTTGTGGTATTTCACCAAATAATTCTGCACATTACTGCTAACTGTATCAATTGATGCAACTTCTGTATATTGTTATCAATCATTTACCGTCAATCATCTCTCACCGATCATTGCGAATCGTTTGCATCCGATACACTGATAAATATCCCGGCATCCTTTGTGATCGTATATCCATTGCGAATCTGTCCCTCGACATATTTGCGGAATTTATTGTATTTCTCCAAAATATACTGGTTCTGGTTGCCATGGCACGACAATACATATTCGATCAACGGCTCCGCCTGCGTCACGATAAGTGCATCCTCATATTGCTGCCAGTCCACCTCCGCAAAATACGGTGCAAGTGCCTGTGCACCATTTTCTTTACCAAAGTGCTCGTACAAATTCTCGCCGGACAACGTGATCCGATCGTCAAACTGTGTAACAAGCCGGCTCACTTCCTGCATATGCGCCACACCATACGTTCCACAAACAAATCGTCCACCCGGTTTTAACACACGGCCAACCTCACTGCAGACACGATCCACATCTTTGCAATAGAAGAGGACATGATTTGCAATCACCAGATTAAAGGATGCATCCTCATACGGAATCGCATGGCAGTCAAACGCCGCAAAGGAAAATCGGTCATCCTGCAGACTTTGTTCACGACGGACATCTCGAATCATTCCCTCTGAAATATCCGATAAAATGATCTCGCAATCCGCAGGAAGCTTGGCTTTATTCTCTATCCACAGACGTCCATTGCCGCAGCCCAGTTCCAAGATCTTCATGCCTTCTGTGATCTGGCATTGTTCATAGATCCAAGGAAACCACCCCTGCTTGTTGCTGGAAAATAGACGATGTAATCGGATCCTTGCCGATATATTGGTCGAGTTGCGATACTGCGCCTTGAGACTGTTTTCCATGCCCGTCAAATGGATCAATTCCCGCATACGGTTCCAGTCTACATTCTGTTGCTGCCTGATCTCCGTTACCGTCTCACCAATCGCCTGCTCCACAAGCTGCAACTGCTCAATACGGTCACGCACAAGATTTTGCTGCTGTTCCAGCGAATGTTCCAAATACGAATAATCGCTGTCATTCACTGTCAACTCACGAATATCTTCCAACGAAAAACCAAGATATTTTAGCAGCATGATCTGCTGCAGTCTGGCAAAATCTTCTTCCGTATAAAACCGCGCCCCTGTCGGCGTGACAAGGGACGGTTTTAGGATATTCTGTTTATCATAATAACGCACTGTACGAACAGTGATCTGTGCCATTCGTGCAAATTCTCCGGAGGAGTAATACACTCCACCGGATTCTTTCTTTTTGACCATGCTTCTACTCCTGCTTATGCGGTCTGTCCACACAAAACTTTTGTTTGACTGCAGGTTCCCACAATCACATTATTTGTTATCCTGATCCTGTGGCTCTTCCTTGCGGATCTCTTTTGTGCGGATCTCCTTGCAGATCGCATCGATAAATTCGGACAGATCTTTCACGCCCTCATCACCTGCAAAGCGGCTGCGAACAGAAACTTTATTCTCTTCCTCTTCTTTTGCACCAACAACGAGCATATAAGGAAGCTTATCCAGTCTTGCCTCTCGAATCTTGTAACCGATCTTCTCAGAACGGTTATCCACCGTTGCGTCAATACCGTTTTTCTTGAGTTCTGCCAAAACTTTCTCGGCATAGTCTGCGTATTTCTCAGAAATTGGAAGTACACGAACCTGCTCCGGGCAAAGCCATGTTGGGAATTTACCGGCATATTTTTCAATCAGCCATGCAAGGGTACGCTCATAGCATCCAAGAGAGGTTCTATGAATGATATATGGACGTTTCTTATCACCATTCTGATCAATATAATACATATCAAAACGCTCAGCCAAGAACATATCAAGCTGGATCGTAATCATCGTATCCTCTTTGCCATATACATTCTTAGCCTGAATATCAAGCTTAGGGCCATAGAAAGCAGCCTCGCCGGCTTCCTCTGTATATTCCAGACCGATGTCATCCAAAATCTCACGCATTGCGCCCTCAACGCGGTCCCACTCTGCCGCGTCACCAAGATATTTGTCCGGATTTTCCGGATCCCACTTAGACATACGATATGTTACATCTTCCTCTAAGCCAAGTGTCTCCAAGCAATATTTTGCAAGATTTACACAATTCTTAAATTCGTCTGCGATCTGCTCCGGCATACATACCAGATGTCCCTCGGAGATCGTAAACTGACGTACACGAGTAAGTCCATGCATCTCTCCGGAATCCTCATTACGGAACAGGGTAGATGTCTCACCCATGCGGTATGGCAGATCACGGTAAGATTTCTGACGAGCCTTGTATACATAATACTGGAATGGGCAGGTCATTGGACGGAGTGCAAAGATGTCATTACCGGAAATGCTGTTGCCTTCCTCATCTTCATCATCCTCACCGAGAATGAACATACCCTCTTTGTAATGTCCCCAGTGATCGGAAATCTTGTACAGATCGGACTTCGCCATCAGTGGTGTACGAGTACGAACATAACCCCACTCATTATCCTCCAGATCCTCGATCCAACGCTGTAATTTCTGGATCATTTTTGTTCCCTTCGGCATGAACAATGGAAGACCCTGTCCGATTACATCAACTGTTGTAAACAGATCCATCTCACGGCCAAGCTTGTTGTGATCGCGGTTCTTAATATCTGCAAGATACTCTAAGTATTCTTCCAGATCTGCTTTCTTATTGTATGCTGTACCGTAAATACGAGTCAGCATCTTGTTCTTCTCATCGCCTCTCCAATAAGCTCCCGAAGAAGAAGTAAGCTTAAATGCCTTGATCTGCTTTGTGCTCATCAAGTGTGGTCCGGCACAGAACTCAATGAAATCGCCCTGCTGATAGAAGGATAATGTCTCATCATCTCCATGCTCTTTGATCATCTCTACTTTATATGGCTCATCGCGCTCTGTCATCAGCTTGATCGCCTCATCCTTAGGCAATGTAAAATACTCCAGCTTATCGCCTTTTTTGATGATCTTCTTCATCTCTTTTTCAATCGCATCTAAGTCTTCTCTTGTCAGACTTGGCATATCAAAATCATAATAAAAACCGTTGTCGATCGCAGGTCCGATCGTCAGCTTTGCGTCCGGATACAAGTGCTTTACTGCCTCTGCCATAACGTGTGCACAGGTATGACGGTATGCTTTCTTACCTTCCTCAGAATCGAAGGTTAAAATATTCAAGGTACAATCTTTATCTACGGTAGTTCGAAGATCAACGATCTTTCCATCTACTTCTGCGACACAAGCAACACGTGCCAGACCTTCACTGATATCTTTTGCAATATCAATGACTGCCATTGCACTCTCATACTCTTTGAAAGAGCCATCTTTTAATGTAATCTTCATGATTTTCCTCTTTTCTGTGCTGCGTGTTATTATAACTACACCGTCAGGCAGCACACGGACGGCGAAGTTGTAAGCATTGTTCGGAAAGGGCAGAGCTTTTTTATTTTATAGGAAACGAGCAGTTTCCTATAAAATAAAAAAGTCCCTTCTATATCTCTATAGAAGGGACGTAATATCAGCGCGGTTCCACCCTTGTTCAGTGAGCATCTTCTGTCACTGCAACTCATTCGACGATAACGGTGTCAGCCGGACCGGATTGGGGTCACTCCGAGGTAGTTTTCCACTTCTTTGTGATAAGATGTTCCAGCGCCTCGGCATCTGCCGATTCCCATCTCTCTCTGTTATCACGCATGAAATGTACTCGTCTCATCAACGTTTTCACTTCTTCGTATTCGTAATCTTAATACTATCTTTTCACTTTGTCAACAGGTTATTTGCATTTGTATCTATACCATTTTTTATAGTCACTATTATGTTATAAAAACAATATGCATATACAATTGACATATTATATGATGATCTGCTTTGTACATACACCCCAAATACAACAACTAATAATGAAATCACAATATAACTTACAAATTTTAATAGAGCTCTCATTCTTTTCCTTTCTGAGAATCTTAATGCCTTTCTTCAAAATCTTTTCTACTTTTATTTTAACACAATTTTCTTTAAATTTGCATTTTCAGTAAGGGTATTATACGAAAATGATAATGCAGCTAACTTCTCAAAATAGTCTCCTCTTACATTGTATTCACCACTACCTGCCGCTTGATATAACTGATTGTTTTCAGATAATAAAATCGGCGCTGATGAATTTGAATTTTCATCTACTTCATGGAAAATCACAAAACGTGTTTTTTTGTGTTTCAATATGACATCTGTTGTAAAAACATCTAATTTATTAATACTTCCACCTGTAAATTTTCCATTACGATATAACATAGTATATTCAAATATACTTTGTTTGTCTTTAGAAAAAACAAATAAATCAACCATCGTCTTATTGATACTATTGTCCTTTGGTTTCCAATAATAAATAGCGGTTTTAGATACATAAAATTCTTTTTGACCGCTTACCGGTAAATCAGGAGTTTCTTTTGCTAGTGCATCCACAAGGCTTGTTAAATCCTTATATTTTTCATTATCTTCAAAAAACTCATCTACATTCACAAACATTTTTTTCTCTATATGACTTCCTACTTTCTTTGCATCAAGACAGAATGCAGTATTCATATCGTTTCTGTTAGAATAGCTATCGGATTCCTTATAGTTACTTTTTGCTCTTTCATGTGCATTATTATCTACATAATGCTTATGCAAACATACACTTGTCAACACGGTTGCCACCAAAAATATTACAATACAATATGTTCTTTTCATAGATTACCTCTTCCTTTCCTTTGCTCGACATGTTCCCATGTTTTACTAACCATTCCATACGACTTTGTAAACATTTATTGTGTTCATACAGCATATGAAACACTCTGTAATCCACAAAATTCATATCACTTTTTTGCGTTAAATCATCTATTATACTGTCATATACATGATAATCTGCTTTGTCAATCGTTCAGTTCACTTTTTTTCTGATAATATTTTTGTACAATATCTTTTTTATCGCGTTTGCGGATCGGGATCACCATGCCGTTTTTCATATGAAAATCGTAATCAATGACGCCATCGACCTGCTCCACGTTAATAATATAGCTTTGGTTGCAGCGCAAAAAATATTTCATATTGAGTTTTTGCTCGATCGTGTTAAGCCGCTGATATGCACGATATTTTTCATCTCCATGATAAATATATACCACACGCCCCTCCGACTCTATCACACTAATTTCTCTCTGTTTAATGCAGAATTTCTTCTGCTGAACGCTGAAACGCAAAAACTCCATATCTTCATCATGTGTACTGACCTGATTTCTCGAAAAGTAATCACATATCGTTGCACGTACCTGCATAACATCATAGGGTTTCATCAGATATGCAAACGCATGCAGTTCATAGCCTTCCCGCAGATATTGATCACTTCCGGTTGCCAATATGATCTCCACTTTGACATCTTTTTTACGAATCGCACGTCCGGTTGCAATACCATCCATCTCTTTCATAAAAACATCCAAAAAGATCAGGTCATAATCTCCTCTTGAAAAATTACGCTGTAACTTTTCACCTGAGGAAAACTCCACGATCAACACTTCCTGATGTAGTTCCTGTAAAACTGCCGTTACTATTTTGCGAAGTAATCTTCTTTCCACCTCATTGTCATCACATAATGCTATTTTTATCATACTCATCCTCCATGTATCCGTTCATCTACTACCAAAGGAATGGACACATATTTATACTCCCTGCTTTATCTTTTATTCCTGTGCTGCGATCATCATCGCAGGTATGATCTGCTTCTTGCGAGAAACCGTATCCTGCAAAATGATCTGCTTCGTATCTTCAGGCAGATGAAATGCTTTCACTGCCAATTCTCTTGCCCCATTGCCATGATACAATAGCTCTGTCGTACCCTGCAAAATGTCTGTCAGCATAAAGAACAACATCTCCACCTCATGGTTGGCAAGCGCCTTTTCCATATATGGTAACAATTTATCCTTGATCGCAACAAGTTCCTGACGATCCATCGAAGTGATCTGTCCAACCCCAAAGACAAGGTCATTTGCCACAAATTTCTTGAAATCCTGATAGAAAATTTCTTCCGGAGATTTCGAAGATAATTTGCTGTCCGCTGCAAACATTTCTGCCGCATACTGTTCCGTATCAATGCCGGCAATCTCTGCCAGCGCCTCTGCCGCCTCGCGGTCTGTATCTGTGCAGGTCGGAGAACGATAAATCAGCGTATCGGACAAGATTGCGGAGCACAATAACCCGGCAATCTTCTCTGTGAGTTCCACACCTGACTCGCGGTACATTTGATAAATGATCGTTGCCGTACAGCCTAACGGCTGATTGCGGAAAAATACCGGTCCCATTGTTTCAATACTTCCAATACGGTGATGATCAATAATCTCGATGATCTCGGCCTCTTCCATGCCATCTACTGCCTGTGTCAGCTCATTATGATCTACTAAGATCAGCTTTTTCTTACGCGCACCGAGCAGACTTCGACGGGAAATCATACCAAAATAATTCTCATTCCAATCTAAGATTGGGAAATCCCGGTATCTCTTTTTCGCCATCGTGTCACGAATATCATCCAAATATTCTCCCAGACCAAACGTGATCAGATTTTCACTCTTCATAAAGAAACGGATTGGGATACTCTGGTTTATCAGACGTGATGCCGTAAACGTATCATAAGGCGTTTTGATAATATAACAGCCCCTGCTTTCTGCAAGACGGCTGATGGTATAAGAAACCAATGCTCCATCACAGACAATAATACATTTTGCGCCCATCTCAATGGCACAAAGCTGTGACTCATAACGGTTTCCCAATATGACGATATCATCTTTTTCAATATAGCTTTCCATCAGATCCGGGTTAGCGGCTGCAATCAGGCACTTACCGGAAGTAATCTCCTCATCCATATCACCGTGTATCATATCGCCATCTAAGGTTTCTACAATATTATGAAATGGTGTCCCTGCTTTTGAAATGATACGGCTGTCATACACATCCATGTAGGATTTCGCAATATCTTCAATCGTGATCAACCCCAACAGCTTTTGGGAAGCATCGACGATCGGAAGTGTCTGCAGCGTGTCTGTTTTCATCAACTCCCATGCACGTTTCAAAGATATTTCCTGACTAACACCAGTCACTCTCTGCACATCAATATCAATAACCTGTGTCCGGACATCGCCCATATAGTCGGGTGCCGACACACCAAAATGCTTCAACACAAACTGCGTTTCTGCATTGATCTGTCCCGCTCTCTTCAGGATATATTTTTCTCCGGTACTCTGCGACTTCAGATTCGCATATGCAATCGCTGAGCAAACGGAATCAGTATCCGGATTGATATGACCGATCACATTCACAACGGATTCATATTTATATGACATACTTAACCTCCATGCATCTGATATCCTGACTTCAAAATCCAGTCAAGTCTAACTTCCACGATTGTTTATCGATAATCCTGCTCTGTATATTGTGAAATATCAATAATATATTTAAATCTTCTTGCCAACGCCGGAACAAAGCGGAACAACTGATCCAACGTCGCTCCCTCATCCGATAAGATCACTGCAAAGTCACCGTAATATTCATCCATAATGGAGAATATCTTCGTGATCGTTGGGAATAACAGATCTGCCGCTCTGGTAACTAACAGACAGTTTCCTTTGAGCTGTGACTTAAACTGCATCAGATCCATACTATTTAACTGTTCTGCATCAATACGCGCGATACGTCCTGCACTTAAATATCCGGTTTCCCGCATAACCATTGCTATTTTCTTGGATATTCCAAGAATACGTTCTTCTCCATCCCCCATCAAAACAAAATGAGATGGATCCAGTTCTCCTCCGATCAAGATCAAAATATCGGCAAAAGAACGATGTAACGCACGTGTCGTTGGCAAATCCTTTTCCGGCAGCGTTTCTCCGGTCAAAGACTGGCTGATCGCTGCGTCCTGCTGCTGTACTTCTTTTTCTAATTCGTCCATTAATACCGCCTCCGCTGTTTGTTCTGTGCCAGCGATCTGCTGCTCTGGCAGCGGATCACCATCTTCGTTTGGTATTTGTGTTTCCTCTGATGTGTTAATTTCTGACTCGGCAGTCATTGCCGCATCCTGTTCCGTCTGTCCGTTGAAAGCTGCATCAACGACATCGTCATTCACCGGCTGTTCTACACTGCCGGATACATTTTCTTCTGCAGACTGCTCCGGTAAAGATTCTCTCTCTGCCTCCGGTGGAATAACCACTGTCTCCTGAAACATCGGTTCTTCCGGTACATCCACGGTCGGAATGACATTCGTCTGCGCCATATCTGTCTCTTCTGCTGTAACTTCTTTGTTCTGAGAAGAGAGTGGAACATACTCTTTTGTTGGTGTCTGTGCAGATGATTCTGTCATACGCTCAAATACTTCATTTGTTTTATTTGGCAATTCCTGGTATACAGCAACTGCTTTTTCTTTTAACTGTTCATTTTGCTCCGCCTCATAAATAGCAGAGATCTCTGCCGCAAGGTCCTGTGTGATCCCGGTTCCTGACTGTGAAATCCTTGGAAAATCTGCAGGATTGATCGCGCTGTACTTATTGTCTGCCGGTTGGGCTGTAACCGTTGTCTGTGCCGCCCTAGGCTCTTGTGGTTCTTTAGCCGGCTCTGACGCAGTCTCCATTGCAATGTTCTCCGGCTCTGCGTCTACCGGAGCATCCGAAAAGATTTCCTGCGCCTCTTCTGTCGCAGCCGATTCCACCGGAGTCTCTGGTTTCCATATATCTGTAGATTCCTCTTCTGCTAACTTCTCTGTACTCTCTGTCGATGCAGACTGTTCGTCCATCTCCGACTCGCTTTCCTGCTCCTCCTCAGATATTGTCTTAACCATCGTCTCCTCAAACTTCGCAGGATCTACTTTCTTAAGATATTTCATCTCCTGTTCATTTCCCGCCTCCAAATATTCATTCAACGCCGGAAGTGATCCGGTATCATCCGGATTTGGTTTCTCGGTCTTAACCGTAAAATCCTTATCATCCATAAAAGGCAGCGGATTTTTCTCTTCAATATGCTCCAGCAAAAGCTTGGCGCGTTCTACGATCTCGCCCTGACCAAACCATAACTTAATATCTTCGCATTCTTCCGCACATTCCTCGTAACGCCCCGCCTGCTGATACAGTTTTGCTAACTCATATGCCCACTCTTCTATGTATTCTTCTTCTTTGAGACTCTTTAATGTGTCGATCAACTGACTGATCGGCACGCCCGCAGCTTTATCAATGCGGTACCGTAAGATCAAAGCATCTCTATTATTTGGATTCATGCGTACAAATTCTTTATAATAGCTTTCTGCATCGTCCAGTTCATTGGTGCGTATCGCCAAATAGATCAAACGATATAAAATACGGCGTGTTCTAGACTTTTTATAAATCCGCAGATAAGTTGCCTTCGCCGCCTCAAACTGCTCTGTGCGGGTGTACACCTCCGCAAATACCTTGAGGTCACTGATATTACGAACCTGACGCATGTCTAACGTCTGGATGACCGTCAATGCTTTCTTATATTTTCTTTCTTCCGCTAAATGATGCACCTGTGCAATGCGGATCGCTATTTCATATTGTCTCATATCTTCCTCCATGTCATTTACTTTAATTATCTAAAGCAAAATAAGTGCGGTACAGATCTTCTCTGCGATCTGCCCTAGTGCTGAATTTGTGACGCAATGACCACGCTCTGTCATCCAGATCACAAACAAGAATTCCTTCCCTGCCGGACAGCATTCCTAAAATATTACCGATCGAATCTACTGCCATGCTGTCTCCGGAATACACACAGCCATCATGCATTCCCACGCAATTCACGCCGACTACATAAGACTGTGTTTCGATCGCACGTGCCCGCAGTAGTGTCTGCCAATGTTCCCGCCTGATCTGTGGCCAGTTAGCGATCACCAGCAAAACATCCGCTTCCCGTGCTGCGATCTGAAAGATCTCCGGAAAACGTAGATCATAACAGATAAACAGGGCTATCTTCCGTCCCAAAAACGGGACAGTAACAATTTCATTTCCTTTGGCATAACAATCCGATTCACCCCCATAAGTAAACGGATGCATTTTTTTATATTCTCCGACTACCGTTCCCTCTTTGTCCAATAGTGTAAAGCGATTGGTTACAAGCTTTTCTTCTCCCTCCGGGCTTGCTGCCCATCCAAAGCCAATGGCAAGATTGTAAGATTTTGCCAATTCTTTCATTCGCTGCACTGTGCGAGAATCCTTAGGATCTTCTGCCACTTTTGCCGTGTTTAGAGTGACTCCGGTAAAGCTCATCTCCGGAAATATAATGCATTCTGCCGCGGCTTCCGCTGCCTGCTTGATCAACGTCTCCGCTCTATCTATAGATGCATCTGCATTCTCCCACACCATGTCCAGTTGTCCAAGTGCTATCCGCATTTGTAATCACCAAACCTTTCTCGATGCATTTCATTAAGAATCTATCTTCCCACTATCTTATTCAGTATAGCACAACTCCATATGATTTGCGACAGTTTTTGCAAGGAAAATTTGAACAATCTGACAACTCAACATATTAGAGTTCGAAGATCCATGATAAATACATAGTCAAAAAAAAAGATGTGTGCTATAATAATCGAAATACACAAGCTTCGCACATCCGAAGCTGCTGTCAGGTTACATATTGCTTATTATGTCAGCAATAAAGAGGATATTTTGCAGCCAACAAATGAACTTGTTCTGCCGACAGCGAACTAAGATAATTGCCGCAGAACGCAGAGTTTTTGTATGATTTCTTATTTTGTTAAGTCTCTGATGAATACATGCCCGAAGGAGTGTCTGAGATGTCCCGGTTTAGCAAGGTATCATCCATTTTTGGACGGGACGCTTTCGCTACGATGCGCTACGTCACGTTACTTAAT
>JABLTP010057270.1_pt1 | contig 11289 bp, 11 predicted proteins | sample 7160111 | NCBI WGS metagenome assembly JABLTP01 (sample SAMN14651227, study PRJNA627086) | human gut metagenome | isolation source: feces | host: Homo sapiens
CTTCGGCTACGACATCAACTGTGAGGTCGTCTGCGAGAACGGCGTTGTAAACCTGCCGTGCCCGTCCTTCCCGACCGTTCGCTACGCTAACGAAGTTTCCACCAAGATCGAGGACAACTGGATCCTGCGCTTCATCGACTCCTACGACGTCGAGATCCAGGACTGGGTCGACCACGCACTCAAGGGCGAGACCGGCGGCTCCTCTGCATGGGACGGCTACGTTGCTTCCATCACCGCTGACGCGCTGGTCAAGTCCCAGACCTCCGGCGTTCCGGAGAAGGTCGTAACCGGCGGCACCCCGGATTTCTACAAGAAGTAAGACCATATCACCTGCGGAGCGGACAGCGATACCACTCCTGCCCGCTCTGCATATCACCTTGATTAAAGATAAGAAAGAATAAAGGAGTTTCCCATCATGAAAATCGGTTTTAACGAAGGCTGCAACCGTTTCTGCGAAAACCACTCCGTACTCGAAGACCTCGACCTGTGCGAGAAGTACGGCGTTGACTACATCGATATCCAGTCCGAGTGCCTCGACCGCGAGATCGCAGCAGGCAAGTACACCATCGACGATCTGGCCGCATGGTTCGCTGACCCGAAGCACCATCTGAAGATGCTGTCCTACAACGCTCTGATCTTCTTCAACATGAAGCAGACCCAGGAGGAAAAGGACGCCGTTATGGCAAAGCTCGATCAGATCATCGAGGACTGCAACAAGCTCCAGTGCAAGATGATCGTCGTCGTTCCGTCCATGGACCTCACCGTTCCGGCTACCCTCGACGAGATCAAGGCTGACGCTGTCGCTGTACTGAAGGAAATGGTCAAGAAGGTTGAGCCGCACGGCATCAAGCTCTCCATCGAGTTCTGCGGCTGCCCGACCATGTCCATCAACCGCTTCGAGGACGCTTACGCGATCGTCGAGGAGGTTAACTCTCCGCTCGTCGGCATCACCCTCGACCAGTATCATTTCCATGCAATGGCTTCTTCTTTCGAGGCTCTCGAGAAGGCCGACGGCAAGAAGATCTTCGTATGGCACCTGAACGGCATGGAGAATATGCCCTGCGGCGCAGCTTACAACAACGACGAGAAGCGTCTGTGGCCGGGCGAGCCGGGCGACTGCCTCGATCACAAGCGCTACGCTGATACCCTCAAGAAGATCGGCTTCGAGGGTGACGTCTGCACCATGGAGGTGTTCCGTCCGGACTACTACAAGCTGTCCAACGAGGAGAACATCAAGACGGCTGCTGAGGCAACCCGCGCTCACGTTGCAAAGTACTGGGGCGAATAAGCCACGGCATTGCCGCACAGGAATTACCCTGTGTTCCCTTTCTGAAAATGTATAACAGAAAAGCGGCCGTTTGCGGCCGCTTTTCTGCGTTATCTGTTACTTTCTTGTCTTGTATCCGCGCTGATACGGTTCCGGCCAGTCATACGGAACATCAAGCGCGCGCGCTGCGTTCATCACCCAGTACGGCTCGCGAAGCAGTGCACGGCCGAGCGCAACGAGGTCTGCACGCTCATTGCACAGGATCTCCTCCGCGTGATGCGGCTCCGTGATGAGGCCGACGGTGATGGTCGGGAGAGCGCTCTGCTGTCTGAGATATTCCGCGATCCTGACCTGATAGCCGGGGAAAAGCGCCGGAGGAGGCGTCGGCACAACGCCGCCCGTGCTCACATCGAGCACATCGACATATGGCTTTACCAGCTCCACGATCTTCGCCATCTCGTCCGGGTGCATGCCGTCCGGCTCGTAGTCCTCGGCAGAGACGCGCAGCAGCACCGGCTTTTCCTGCGGCCAGACCTCATGCACCGCCTTGAGGACCTCGATGAGCAGGCGGCAGCGGTTTTCAGTCGAACCGCCGTAGGCATCGGTACGAAGATTGGTGAGCGGCGAAAGGAATTCGCTGAGCAGATAGCCGTGCGCCGCATGGATCTCCACTGCATCAAAGCCTGCCTTCTCCGCACGCTCTGCCGCGTCGCGGAAGGCCTTTACAATATTTTTGCAGTCGCTCTCGTCCATTTCATGCGGCGTTTTCGATTTTTCATCGAACGGGATGGCGCTCGGCGCAAGAATGACCGGCTCATCCGCCTCACATTTTCGGCCTGCATGGTTGAGCTGAATCGCGACCTTCGCGCCGAGGCGCCGGCATTCGGAAACGAGCGGCGTGAGCGCGTGCATCTGCTCGTCGTTCCACAGGCCGAGACAGTGGTCCGAGATACGGCCGTTCGGCATGACGCCGGTCGCCTCTATGATGATGAGTCCGACGCCGCCCACGGCGCGGGAAGTGTAGTGCGTAAAATGGAACGCATTCGGCATTCCGTTTTCCGCGCTGTACATGCACATCGGCGGCATGACCACACGGTTGCGCAGCGTCATGTTCTTTATCTGAAACGGAGAAAACAGCTTCATTTTTTCGTTGTCCTTTCATCGGCAGCTGCCGGTCTTTTCCCCTATTATACAATAGAACAATTTCTGATACAAGATAGAACAATTTCTGATACAAGCTAAAAAGACCCGGAGACAAGCTCCGGGTCTTTGGTTTCTGTTCAGCTCAGACAGCTTACTTAGCCATGGATGCAACTTCTGCTGCGAAGTCGTCAACCTTCTTCTCGATGCCTTCGCCCTTCTCGAAACGAACGCACTTTACGAGCTTGATCTCGCCGCCCAGCTCCTTGGCAACAGCCTTGATGTGGTTCTCGACGGAGACCTTGTTCTCCTTAACGAAAGCCTGCTGCAGGAGGCAGTTCTCCTCGTAGTACTTGCCGATACGGCCGTCTACCATCTTGTGGATGATCTGCTCCGGCTTCGGCTTAGCAGCGGTCTTGTTCTCCTCGAGTGCCTGGATGAGGAGGATCTCCTTCTCCTTTGCGAGGGTAGCCTCGTCAACGTCAGACTTGTCGAGGAAGGACGGGTTCATAGCAGCAGCCTGCATGCCGATGTCCTTGCCGAGCTCCTTAACGGTTGCGTTGTCCTTCAGGTTGTCAGAAACCTCCAGAGCAACCAGAACGCCGATTACGCCGCCCATGTGGTTGTAGGCAACGTTAACGGTGGAATCGTCGAAACGGTCAAAACGACGGATCTGCAGGTTCTCGCCAATGGTCAGAACCTTCTCCTGGAGAGCGTCCTGAACGGTGCCCTCGCCCATCTTGCAGGCCTTCAGAGCCTCAACGTCAGCCGGAGCGTCCTTGATAACGACAGCAGCCAGATCGCTAACGAACTGCTGGAAATCAGCGTTCTTTGCAACGAAGTCGGTCTCAGAGTTAACCTCGATGATCGCGCCTACGCCGCACTTGTCGCATACAGTAGCCTTGACCAGGCCCTCAGCAGCGATGCGGTCAGCCTTCTTGGCAGCCTTGGCCAGGCCCTTCTCGCGGAGAAGCTCGATTGCCTTGTCGAAGTCGCCGTCAGCCTCGGTCAGAGCCTTCTTGCAGTCCATCATGCCTACGCTGGTCATTTCGCGGAGCTTCTTTACGTCAGCAGCGGTAAAAGCCATTTTAAATTCCTCCAATTTTGTATTTGTACGATAAAAAACGTAGGGTACAACGACCACGGCGCGCCGGGTCGTCGCGCCCTACGAACAACTCACTTGAATTTATATAGAGTTATGAATTACTCAGCCTTTGCGTCGTCAGCCTTAGCCTCGACCTCGAGCTGCTCGCCCTGCTTGCCTTCCAGAACAGCGTTAGCCATGGTCTGGGAGATGAGCTTGATCGCGCGGATAGCGTCGTCGTTGCCCGGGATAACGTAGTCGATCTCGTCCGGATCGCAGTTGGTATCAACGATTGCAACGATCGGGATGTTCAGCTTGCGAGCCTCAGCGATCGCGTTCTTCTCCTTGCGGGAGTCAACAACGAACAGAGCGCCCGGCAGCTTCTTCATTTCCTTAACGCCGCCCAGGTACTTCTCGAGCTTGGCGATCTCGAGCTGGAGCTTGATAACTTCCTTCTTCGGGAGCAGATCGAAGGTGCCGTCTGCCTGCATCTTCTGCAGCTGGTTCAGACGAGCGATACGGGTACGCATGGTCTTGAAGTTGGTCAGCATGCCGCCCAGCCAGCGAGCGTTTACGTAGAACTGACCGCAGCGCTCAGCCTCTTCCTTGATTGCGTCCTGCGCCTGCTTCTTGGTGCCGACGAACAGGATGGACTCGCCGGAAGCTGCCATATCGCGAACGAAGAAGTAAGCCTCCTCGAGCTTCTTAACGGTCTTCTGCAGGTCAATGATATAGATACCATTGCGCTCGGGGAAAATGTAGGTTGCCATTTTCGGGTTCCAGCGACGGGTCTGGTGGCCGAAGTGTACGCCGGCCTCCAGCAGCTGCTTCATAGAAATTACTGCCATTTTAGTTTTCCTCCTTGGTTTTTCCTCCATCCCAGATCATCTGACAGCAGCAACGGGGAACCGTCACCGACTGCTTTCATTACGGGATGTGCGAATTTCATGCTCTAATAGTATATCCGAACTTCCGCCCGGTGTCAATCATTTTTTTGCATTTTTTCGCCTGTTTTCTCGATTTTCTGCCGCACTCCCGCTTTTCCCTTATTTCGGCCGGTACCGCACGAGGATATAGTCCTCGCCGAGCGTTTCGATGCAGCTCCACGGGATGATGCAGCCCTCGCGCGAGAACATGCCGAACAGCCCGCTCGCGGACGGCACGACGATGGCGCTGATCTGGCCGCAGGCCGGGTCAAAGACCAGATCGCATACCTCTCCCATGCGCGCCCCGTCGCACAGGTTGATGACCTCGCGGCAGTGCAGCTCGGAAAACCGCATACTCTCACTCCCCCAGTGCGCGGCGCAGAAAATCGTCTGTCGACTCGAAGGCGGCGCGGTTGAAGCGGCCGAGCTGATAGAGCGACTCCGGGTCGCGCGTCACCGTATTGATGCGCTCCTCGCAGCCGAGCGTGCACAGAAAGCCCATCTCGCGCAAAATCCTTTCGCTCTCCTCCGAGCATGCGCCGAACGGATAGGTATAGCATTCCGGCACCGGCAGACCGATCTCCTCGATCAGCTGCTGGGTCTGCTCGGTATCCTCGTGCAGCAGCTTTGCATAACGCGCTTCGTCCTCGCCGCTCCGCCGCAGACAGCCGCGCCGCTCGCCGTATTCATGCAGATTCCACGAATGGTTCTGTATCTCGAAAACGTCCTCGGTCTCGCGCAGCTGCTCCGCACGCAGATGCGACCAGTAGGCGTTTTCCTCGCCGTTTTCCGTAAAGAGCGCGGTCTGGCTGCCGATGATCGACACGACCGCCCGCATGCCTCTCTGCCGCAGCAGCGGATAGGCATAGACATAGTTATTATAGTAGCCGTCGTCAAAGGTCAGCATGACCGGCTTTGCCGGGAGCGGCGCGCCGTCCCTTGTGTACGCGATGAGGTCGCGTACCGTCACCGTCTCGCAGCCGCGCGCCCGGAGCGCATCGAGGTCGCGCGCGAGCACCTCGGGCGAGACCACATATTTTCCCTGCCGCGCGCCGTCCTTCAGGATGCTGTGATACATGATGATCGGGAGCGTCACGCGCTCCTCGGAAAACACCGTCCGCATCCTCTCCTGCCGCAGCAGGCCGATGCCGAGGCACAGCGCGAGCAGCGTGCACGCCATCTGCACCGCTGTGCGTCCAAAGCCGTATTTCAAGAAAAATCCCCTCCCCGAGCGCCTGTCATAACAGATTATGCCCGGGAAGGGGAAAATATGAAACTGTTCCAGTTTCTCGCTCGAAACCACGCTTTCGAGCGAATATTGAAGAAAAACCGCGCCCTGCGGGCACATTTTTTCTTCCCTTGTATAAAAACCGAGGTACACGCCCCCGGTTTTTATGAATTTGCTGCGCAAATTCTATTTAATGCGCGCTGCCGCGCGAAGAATGCGCCGGAAAACGCTTTTCCGCAGACTGCCGGCTTAGTCCTTCTTGTACTTCGCGACGCCCTCGGTGTACAGATTGCCGCCGACCGAGTCCTGCGAAACGATAGCCGAGAAATTCTCGACCGTCAGGCGCTTGACCGACTCACAGCCGAGCTCATCATACGCGATGACCTCGACCTTTTTGATGGAAGCAGCCTTTGCTGCGCCTGCGCCGCCGATCGCGACCATGTATACCGCGCCGTTGCGCTCCATCGCGTCCTGCACGTTCTGATTGCGCACGCCCTTGCCGATCATGCAGGACAGGCCTGCGTCGAGCAGACGGGGCGCGAACGGATCCATGCGGCCGGAGGTCGTCGGGCCGACCGAGCCGATGACCTGACCCGGCTTTGCCGGGGTCGGGCCTGCGTAGTAGATCGCCGCACCGTCCAGATCGAACGGCAGCTTTTCGCCTGCGTCCATCGCCGCAACGATCTTCTTGTGCGCGGCGTCGCGCGCGGTATAGACGATTCCGGTCAGCGATACCGTATCGCCTGCACGCAGTCTGGGAGCCATTTCCTTCAGCTCTTCGGTTTTCAGATCATAATGAGCCATTTTAGTTTTCCTCCGTTTTCGGGCGCAGACTGTTCAGCACATCGCGCAGCCCGTTTTTCGATTTTTCCGTTGTATTTTTGCCGAGGGAAGCCGAGATGCGGTCGATCTCGCCGATGACCTCGCCCGCCCTGCGCGCCATCTCCTGCGACTCCTGCTGGCTGCGTGCGAGCATCACGCGGTAGTTTTCCTTGGTCTCCTCGAGCTGGCGGCGCACCTGCTCGATGGTCTCGAGCGACTGGCGGCGCAGCTTCTGAAGCTCGGTTTTTGCGTCCTCCTCGATCTGCTTGGCGCGGCGGTAGGCCGAAAGCTCCATCTCCGCGATCTTGTCCTTGGACTGGTCATACTCGCCGCATTTCGCCGCGAGCTTGGCGTTTTCGCTCGTCAGACGGTCGTTCTCCGCCGCAAGCGTCTCCGCGCGCTCGTTCTGCGCCTCGATCTCGGTCGTCTGGAGCGAAAACCCTTTTTCGATCTCATCGAGCTGCGCCTGTATCCGGTCCATATCGAGCGTCATCGCGCCCAGACGCTCCAGCAGCTCCGCATTTTTCTCCGTGAGCTTTTCGTTCTGCCCGCGCAGCTCGCCCATCGCCGTCTGTGCATCATCCAGACTGCTCCGCAGGCGTTCCGACTCCTCGTAATACTTCGCGTCGGTCTCCTCTATGTAGCGCAGCACATCCTCGCGCCGAAAGCCGCCGAACACCGCGCTCCGAAACCCCTTCGTCTGCTCGTCCATTCGATACGCCCCCTCCGTTTTCGTAGTCTCTTATAAAGTACAGTATACCAAACCGCGCGGTCAATAGCAACTGCCGGCACGCGAAAAAGTCTGCGTTTCGTCAAAAATGCGCGCTCTCGCGCGGCTGATGTCTGTGCGCAGAAGCGGCTTTTGGGCAAATTGATTTTTTCATTTCTCCCACTTGTAAAATCCGCTCGAATTCAGTAAAATAGAAGAGAAAAGAATTTTGAAATCACGGGGGAATGAACGGAACATGAAAAAAATCGGTTTTGACAACGAAAAGTACATTGCAACCCAGTCGGCGCACATCAAGGAGCGCATCGCGCATTTCGGCGGCAAGCTGTATCTTGAGTTCGGCGGCAAGCTGTTCGACGACTACCACGCAAGCCGCGTTCTGCCCGGCTTCGAGCCGGACAGCAAGGTCCGCATGCTGTGCCAGATGAAGGACGACGCAGAGATCGTCATCGTCATCTCGGCCGGCGACATCGAGAAGAACAAGGTCCGCTCCGACCTCGGCATCACCTATGATGTGGATGTGCTTCGCCTCATCGACGCCTTCCGCGGCATCGGTCTGTATGTCGGCTCGGTCGTGATCACGCAGTACGCTGGTCAGGCGGCTGCGGACGCCTTCAAAAAGCGTCTGACCGCGCTCGGCATGCCGGTCTATATGCACTACCCCATCGCAGGCTATCCGGGCAATGTTCCGCTCATCGTTTCCGACGAGGGCTACGGACGCAACGAGTACATCGAGACCACCCGCCCGCTCGTTGTCATCACCGCGCCCGGCCCCGGCTCGGGCAAGATGGCGACCTGCCTCAGCCAGCTCTACCATGAGCACAAGCGCGGCGTGACCGCAGGCTATGCGAAATTCGAGACCTTCCCCATCTGGAACCTGCCGCTCAAGCATCCGGTCAACCTCGCCTACGAGGCGGCGACCGCCGACCTGAACGACGTCAACATGATCGACCCGTTCCACCTCGAGACCTACGGCGTGACCACGGTCAACTACAACCGCGACGTCGAGATCTTCCCGGTCGTTTCTGCCATCTTCGAGCAGATCGCCGGCGAAAGTCCCTATCATTCCCCGACCGATATGGGCGTCAACATGGCGGGCAACTGCATCATCGACGACGATGCCTGCCGCGAGGCCTCCTGCCAGGAGATCATCCGCCGCTACTATCAGGCGCTCTGCGATGTCCGCATGGGTCTCGGCGACGAGAGCAGCGTGCGCAAGCTCGAGCTGCTGATGAATCAGGCGAACGTATCCACTGCGAACCGTCCGGTCGCCGCCGCCGCACTCAGGCGCGCAGATGAGACCGGTGCGCCCGCGGCCGCCATCGAGCTGCCCGACGGCACCATCGTCACCGGCAAGACCACTGCCCTGCTCGGCTCCTCGGCCGCAGCCCTGCTCACCGCGCTCAAGACGCTCGCCGGTCTGCCGCACGACCTGCACGTCCTGCCGCAGCTCATCATCGAGCCGATCCAGAAGCTCAAGATCGAGGGTCTCGGCAACCACAACCCCCGCCTGCACACCGACGAGGTGCTCATCGCGCTGTCCATCTCGGCGGCGACCAACCCGGTCGCGGAGCTCGCGCTCGCGCAGCTGCCCAGACTTTCCGGCTGCGAGGTCCATTCCTCCGTCATGCTCGCGCAGGTCGATACCGGCGTTTTCAAAAAGCTCGGCATGAACCTCACCTGCGAGCCGCATTACCAGACCAAAAAGCTCTATCACAAGTAAATCCCGGAGCCTCCCGTTTTTCTGCGGCGAGGCTCTTTCTCTCGCAAAAATTCAATTTCTATCCGCTGTCGCCTTGCATTCCGCACAGAATAATGCTATGATAAAACAGTATGAAAAAAATCCTGTACAATGGAGACAGATATATGTTAGAACTGAAAGATTTCGAGGCGGCAGCCGACCGTCTGAAAAACGTAATCCACAACATCCCGCTGTCGACTTCTGCAACCTTCTCCGCCATGACCGGCGCCGAGGTCTATCTGAAGTACGAAAACCAGCAGAAAACCGGCTCGTTCAAGGTGCGCGGCGCGTACAACAAGATCATGAAGCGCTATGCCGAGGGCGACCTGCATGCAGTCGTCGCTTCCTCCGCAGGCAACCACGCACAGGGCGTTGCCTTCGCGGCAAGCTCGGTCGGCGTCAAATCCACCATCGTCATGCCGCGCTCCACGCCGATCGCCAAGGTCTCCGCGACCCAGGGCTACGGCGCTGATGTCGTTCTGGCGGGCAACATCTATGACGAAGCCTACGCCAAGGCCTGCGAGATCTGCGAGGAGACCGGCGCGGAGTTCATCCATCCGTTCGATGACGAGGACGTCATGGCCGGCCAGGGCACCATCGCGCTCGAGATCCTGCGCGACCTGCCGTTTGTCGACATGATCTTCGTTCCGGCCGGCGGCGGCGGACTGATCTCCGGTGTCGCTGCCTGCGCCAAGCAGATCAACCCGCGCATCCAGATCATCGGCGTACAGGCCGAGGGTGCTCCGGCGATCGCGAATTCCTTCCGCGCCGGCGAGCGCAAGCCGTCTGATTCCGTTCACACCATCGCGGACGGCATCGCGGTAAAGACTCCGGGCGAAAAGACCTTCGAATATATCCAGAAGTACGTAGACCGCGTTGTTACGGTCTCCGACGACGAGATCGCCTCCGCCGTCCTGCTGCTGCTCGAGCGCTGCAAGCAGGTCGTTGAGACCTCCGGCGCCGCTCCGCTCGCGGCCGTGCTCAACAACAAGGTCGACGTCAAGGGCAAAAAGGTCGTCTGCGTCCTGTCCGGCGGCAACATCGACGTTTCCTTCATCCACAAGATCGTCGAGAAGGGCCTCATCACCCGCTGCCGTCAGCTCAAGTTCTCCGTGCTCATGCCGGACGCACCGGGCGCTCTCGAGCGCTTCTCGCATATCGTTGCGCAGCAGAACGCGAACATCATCCTGTTCCAGCATGACCGCGTACAGACCGACCTCGAGATCGGCGAAGCGATCATCCATGTCGTCTGCGAAGTCGGCGGCGTAGACCACGCCAAGCGCCTGATCGATACCCTCGGCCGCGAGGGCTACCGGGTATTCACCTCGCAGATTTAAGGCGGCACCTCACAAGCTCTGTCAGACCGCCGGCATTTCCGCCGGCGGTCTTTTCAGATATACACAGAGATAAAAACGCAACGTGCATTCTGCACCAGAGCCGGTAGGTAGCCCGGCCGTCCTGCGTCTTTCGCAGGGTAAGTAACCCTCCCTCCGGGTCGTCCCTTCTCTGTTCCACATTTTTCAGGAGGGATAACCATGAGCAGAATCAAATCCAGACTGACCGTTTTTTTCGAGGAACCGTTCTGGGTCGGCGTGTTCGAGCAGGAGACAGACGGCGTCATACGCGCCGCCCGTGTTGTGTTCGGCGCGCAGCCGACCGATGCGGAGGTATTCGAGTTCGTGCTCAGGCACGCAGACCGGCTCCGCTACGGGCCGCCGGTCGAAGGCAGGCTGTCAAGGGAGACCGCGAACCCGAAAAAGCGCCGCCGCGAGGCGGCGCGTGAGACCGGTCAGTGCGGCATCGGCACCCGCTCGCAGCAGGCTTTACAGCTTGCGCGTGAGCAAAACAGGCTCGAAAAACGCGAGAGCAGCCGCGCACGCCATCAGGCCGAACAGGCCCGAAGGTTTGCGCTCCGCACGGAAAAGCGCCGCGAAAAGCACCGCGGCCACTGATTTTGCGCAAAGAAAAGCACAGAGGTTTTATTTTCCTCTGTGCTTTTTGTTTTACGCTTCTGCGCTGTCGAAGGCCGCGAGCGGATGCGGACGGTGGTCGAGCAGCGCGCGCTCGACGCTCCAGTAGAACGACTGCTCACCGAGCAGCTCAACAATACCTGCGCGGCGCAGCATGGTCATCGTAGCGCTCGGAACGCCGCATACCACGACGTCGATGCCGCGCTCCTTGAGCTCGCGCAGCATGGGCAGCAGCGTCTGCGCCGCCGAAACATCCACGCTCGGCACACCGCGCATGGAGAGCAGCAGCGTGTCGCAGCGGCCGATATGCTCGGGCAGCTCCTCGAGCGTGCCGATGTTCGCGAACAGCAGCGGCCCGGCGAGTCCATCCTGTTCGTCGGCACC
>JABLTP010085153.1_pt1 | contig 11281 bp, 9 predicted proteins | sample 7160111 | NCBI WGS metagenome assembly JABLTP01 (sample SAMN14651227, study PRJNA627086) | human gut metagenome | isolation source: feces | host: Homo sapiens
GCTTCGCTCAATTAGGGCAACGCGCAATCACCGAATTGAGCGACTTGATCAGGTTAAGCAAGCCCTTGCAGCGGGGGTTTCGCGCGATGCGGATTCACTGTTCGATGCGGTATACGAAGGGGTGGACGAGCATCTTCGATGGGCTTCTTTAAGGAGCATTGAAGCACAGCTGGTATATCTTGACTCGGAGCAATCAGAGGGGCTTTAAGTTAAGCAGGAACGCTAAACTGAGGATAGATAAAACTTACGGGGTTGCGTAAGGAAACATAAAAACAGGGGGAATCACGCTCAGAGGGAGAGGGAGACTATGGGTGGATTACAAGGACTAAAGGTTGTAGACCTTACTATTTTTGCAGCAGCACCTGGATGCGCCCGTTTATTGGCGGAACTAGGTGCAACCGTCTACAAAATTGAACGCGAAATTGGTGATGACCAGCGCACTCAGGGTGTGTCCTGGGGAATGAAGTTCAAAACCGATATCGATGATGCTGCTTTTGATTGCGGTGGCTTTAATCGAAAATGGGTTTCGCTTAACCTAAAGACTGAAAAAGGCATGGAGGCAATGCTTAAGCTGCTTTCAGATGCCGATGTCTTTATTACCAGTAACCGCACTCCAGCGCTTAAGCGTATGGGGCTTGACTATGAAACACTGCATAAGAAGTTTCCTCGTCTTGTTTGGGCGCAGCTTCGTGGCTACGGAGAACGAGGGGAAATGGCCGATGAGCAGGGATACGATGCCATTACCTATTCTGCGCGCGGCGGTGTAACTATGAGCTTCCCTAATGCAGGGGAACATTTTGAGGTGGGCAATTCTCCTGTTGCGTTTGGTGATTGGAATTCCTCCAATGCTTTAGCGGTTGGTATTTTGGCTGCACTCTGGAATGCTCAGCGTACGGGGGTAGGCGATAAGGTTGTAACAAGTCTGTATCATGTTTCTAATTGGGGCATGATGAGTGCTATTTGTGCTCAGCAGCAAGGTCAGCAACATCCGAAAAATCGCGCCGAAGCGCCTTGTCCAACCAATAACAGCTATGTCACTTCCGATGGTGTGTGGTTCGTTATGTGCTTTGGAAACTACAACAAATTCCATCGTAAAGTTTTTGAAGCAATTGGCATGAATCCCAAGTATTGGAAAGATGAATCTTATACCAGCCTCGAGGCTCTTGCGCAAAATGGCAAGAACGTTGAGGTAATTGCGGCAATGGAAGAGATTTTTAAGACCAAAACTTGGGCAGAATGGGAGCCTTTCTTAATGGAGCAGGAACTTGCCTGCGAAAAGTGCCGTACCGTGGAGGACGTATTGCAAGATAAGGAAGCCTTCGACAACGACCAGCTCCGGCGCGTGTATTACGAGGATCAGGGATATGGTGATGATCACTCCTACACCATCACTACGGCTCCTGTTCGTTTAGCAAGCATGGGCGATCCGATATTGTATCGTTCCCGTCCTGTGGGTTATGACACTCGTGAAGTTCTTGAAGAACTGGGCTATTCAGATGAAGAAATCGATACGTTTGACGCGGATGGCTCGGTTCGTTGTTATGCGGGAGCACCTATGCCAGAGAGCGTGTTGAATCCAAGCTACGGTTTGTATCCTGCAAATGCTGAAGAAGCTGTACAAATGGCGGCAGCTCGCGCAGCGGAAGAAGAAGCGGCACGAGCTGCATCGGCATAGGCGTAATAAGAGCAACTCTTCGGGCGGTAAATTCGCGTGGCTACTTGGGTTACTTGGAGCGTTTGTAATTGCAGGTACTAAAGGCTCGTTTTAGCTTATCAACTCAGATTTTAAAAATTTCGTATGGGTTTAGCATTTTGTTTACGGTTTTCAGATTGCGCTTACTGAGATATCTCAGTAAGCGCATAGTATGCCCATTCAAGATCGACCACATAAGGGTGAACAAGAGGTGGCTCTTTGGAAACGAGTGCTTCGGCAAATACCTGATAGGCCTCTTCAGAAATCGAACTTAAAAAGGTTTCGTTGTCTGCTTGAATTCGAAAGTGGAGTTCGCCGTCGATGCGTTCCGTAAATTGGACTGCGCAATAGGAATCCTCGGTGACCTTTCCTTGGTTTTGGGCATGTCCAAGTACGCTCAACTTGAGCACTTCCATCACCTTATCATCGAGGCCTTCAGAAAGAATTGCCACCTTATCTGAAAGCTGCGCGTGTGTATCTACAATGCGAAAGAGTGCGTCGCTGAGGGTTTCTTCTTCGTTTTTAAGCGTGTTGAATGTAAGGATTGCCTGCTCGGACATCTCGGCATCGCCACAAACGTTGTAAATCATGCACTTTTGTATCGGGTCTAAATAAAGACAAGGATGATTCAAAACGGTGCGGTATCCACAATTTGGGCAGGTGAAATCAGTTAGGGATCCCTTAGCGAGAGACTGTGCTTCCTGAGGATTCTCTAAAGAATTTAATATGGTCCAAATAGTGAATTCCGTTTCCTGCCCACACTGAGGACAGGAAACGGGGTAGTTTTCTGATTCCGAAGGATTCCATTGAGAATTATGTTCACAAGAAGTAGTGTTTTCGGGCGTCAATTCTAGCGTCCTTTCCATTGAGGTTCGCGTTTTTCGGCAAATGCTTTAGGACCTTCGAGAGAGTCCTCGGTGGCATTAACGAGTTCTTGATAGTAGTCCATAATGTTCCAGCCCGCACCAGGGAATTCGTCATCGCAGGCAGCAGCTTCTTTCATGGCTGCTTTGGAATATTCGATGGCAAGGGGAGCGCTTTTTACGATGCCTTCGGCAAGTTTGAATGCGGTATCAAGGAGGGCATCTTCGTCTACCACGCGACTAATAAGGCCCCACTCGTATGCTTTCTGGGCATCGATGTTGTCGCCGACCAAAATAAGTTCTGCGGCGTATTTTTGGGGGATTTGTTGCATAAGGCGAAGAATAGCGCCATCGCCTGTCGATGCGCGACCATGACGAGCTTCGGGTAGGCCGAAGACGGAATGATTGCTGGCGATTGCGATATCGCATGCCAACACAAGGCCTAAACCTCCACCGACGCAAACCCCGTTAACTGCCGCAATGAGTGGTTTCTTGAAACGATGTTTTGACATGCCGAGAAGCCCCCAGTTCTCCTTACCTTTTGGTAAGTGATAGGTACCCGCAGCAAGTTCTTTCAAATCTGCGCCTGCGCAAAAACATGTGCCTGCGTTGGTGATAATGCAGCAACGTTGATTCGGATCATTGTCCCAACGCTCCAGCTCACTGGAGAATTCTTCCATCATCAAAGAGCTCATGGCGTTTCTGGCTTTTGGACGATTAAAGGTGATAAGTAAAACGCCCTCACGCTCTTCAGCCAAAATCGTTTCGTATGCCATAGTGTTTCCCTTTCTCCCCCTTGATTTTCCTTGAGTTTCTCTTGTGTGATGTTTTGCCATCTGCTTTGTAGAACCCAAGTGGTGTTCTTATTGTAGAACGAAAAAGCGACTCCTGGTCGGAGTCGCTTTGTGTTCCTATTTGGATTTATGTTCCAGCTTGGATCTAAATTCCTGCTTGGATTTGAGCGTCTGCTCGGATTTAAGCTCAGAGCTCGGTAAGGTATCTGTCTTTAAGCTGCTTGAGGCTTGTCCTTTTTGCCAAAGATGGTCTTAGCGCCCTTGACGGCAAGAACAATAGCAAGGATAAAGAGGATCGCGGAAAGAACAGCCTGGACTCCAGCGCTGAATAAGTCTCCAGTACCTGCCGTAAGAACCAGACCCTTAGCGTAGAGCGTTTGAACAAGGGAAGTTAACGTTACAGCAAGCATGAATACCATGGGGATGTAGAACATCTTGTTGTTCTTGCCTGCATTGCCAAGCCATGCGCAAACTGCAAGCAAAGTGAGTGCTGCGAGGAGCTGGTTAGCAGCACCAAACAGTGGCCAGATAATGGTGTAGCCAGTCATACCAAGAACAATACCAATTTTCGGAAAAGTTGCAAAAAAGTGCCGAGTGTAGAAAAAATACTTTGAACGGCGAAGTTATTTTAAAAAATCCCTGTTCATAGGATGTTTTGACGGACCAATTTCAATATTTTTGGTTTTCAGGGTGTTTCGGCGAGTAATTCGAGTTGCGTGCAGGTGTTGGAAAGCCAGGAAAGAACCAGGGAAAAGGATGTTGTGAAATAGGAAGGAATAAAAAAGCAAGCTCGAAACAGTATCGAGCTTGCTATATGTTCAGAGCAGGTATGGGTAGTAAGACGCTTAGAGCTTACTAATATTTGGAGCTTTGTGAAAAGAGTAGGTTCTAAAGTCTACTCCAGAGCAATTCTCGCTTTTGAAGTTGCTCTTTTGAAGTTACTCACCCTTTTCGGCGCGCTCCTTCAAACGACGGTCGAGTTCGTCAGCCAGCTGATGACGCTTAACCTTGCCCGATTCAGTCATGGGGATATCGTCAATGAATTCGATATGTTCGGGGCGCAGACGCTTTGCAACACCAATAGAATCAAGGTATTCCGCAATCGAATCAAGCGTAGGAACAACGTCTCCCTTTTGTACGATGAAGGTACAAATGCGCTCACCCAAACGGTCGTCAGGCAAACCGATGGTTGCGTGAGCTCCGACTCCGGGGCACCCGTCAAGATTATTATCTACCTCGTTGGCAGAGATGTTGATGCCGCCGCGGATAAGGATTTCTTTCTTGCGGCCGTTGATCTTTACTCTGCCTTGTTCATCTTGGATACATAAGTCTCCAGAGAAGAACCAACCATCATCATTGAGGTCTTTTGCTGTTGCTTCAGGATTCTTTAAATACCCACTAAACATGTGGGGTCCGCGAGAGATTTCTTCACCCTGGACACCATAAGGTACTTCATTTCCTTTTTCGTCAACAACTTTTACTTCAATGCCTTCGCAAGCAATGCCAGACCAGTTGCCATTCCATTCAAGACAGCTCTCAGGTGGAACCAGCAGATGGGGGCAGCTTTCGGTGGAGCCATAGCATTCACAAAGCTTGAGGCCATGCTTGTCTGCTCGATGGACCATGGTGCCAGGAACAGGAGCGCCGCCGCATACATAAAGCTTTAAGGTTTCAAAGGAAAGATTATTCTTTTCTGCAACATTGAGCATGTCATAAATGAATGGAGTAGCGCCCATCGACCAGGTAACGCCTTCCTTGTTCATGATTTCGATAGATTCCTCTGGATGGAATTCTTGCTGCAGTACCACGCGGGCTCCCAACAAAAGGGGAGTAATGAGGCCATGATTGAATCCTGTCGCATGATTGAGAGGAGCAGGCATAAACATGACATCCTGACGGGTCAGATGCAGGGATTTGATAAAGGTTTTTTCAGAAAAGATTAAGGCGTTGTGAGAAATTAATACCGCTTTTGGGCGACCGGTAGTGCCTGAAGTGGAAAGAATAAGAACAATCTCGTCAGAATTACTTTCGGGAGCTTCCTTTAATGGCTCAAACGTTTCAAAAATCTCGTTTAAGGTAATTGTTCCGTGGGATTCCACGGTTTTGTCGTGAACGCAAAAAGCACCGTCGAGCAGGCTTGTGATTTCATCTTTGACAGAGAGGAACTGATCTTCAAAGTTGGTTTTGTGATGGAAGGTTGGGCAAATGAAAGCCTTCGACTCAACCAGGTTCATGGAGTAGACCAAGTCTTCACCGTTGAAGGTAACAGGAAGAGGATGGCAAACAGCACCAACTTTTAAGCAGGCTACGTAAAGGATGCAGAATTCTGACCAAGGTGGCATCTGGAAACTTACTACGTCTCCATTTTTTACTCCGACACTTTTGAGCCAAGAAGCAAGACGGCCAGCTTTGTCATCAATTTCGGCGTAGGTGAAGCGAACGCCCAGGTTATCACTTACATATTCGTGGTCAGGGAATTTAGATACGCGATCCGTCCAGACATCGAACAGGGTTTGTTCGGTCCAGTATCCCTTCTCGTAATACTCCTTTTTGTTCTGTTCGTTCACTTTTAGGTCGGTAATCATAAGTCCTCACTTCATACGACAAGAACGCAAGGGCATACTTGTCAACTATTTGGAATTTCCCCCTCGGGATTATTCCCCCTCACTCTGCGAATACACACACGTGTCCCCTCTGCGTATTCGATGAAAGTATAACGCGAATAACCCTATCAAAACGCACTTCTCCTATAGAAAGTAGGAGCTTAAACCAAAGGCGTAGCCTATAGACTTTGTGGATAGAACCTATAAATTAGACATATTAATTCGGATGTTGGCATATTGACTAAGATGCAAATTCAGAACCGAGATAGCCAAGAAAAGCACTCAATATTATCCCCACAAAATTATAATAATGTGTAATTAATGCAAAAAAATGCAATCAGACTTAGTGGTTCTTGATAGCGCAAAAGCTTTTGGGGTGCAGAGCGATTACAGAAATCGTCATACGAGGTGTAATGCAAGGGCGACTCTAGGGATCATCATGCAAGACATAATGCAAGGCGACTTTGTGACTATAAGACTTCAGTGCAGCTGTAGGTTTTTTACGATATAGAGGTGTATTGGTAGGCATTTGCTTCTGTGGTGCCGTATTATTTTCGAGATAATCTTACATGTGGAGAGGAATGGTATGAGCATACGTAAGCTATTGGCGCGTTCAGCAAGCTCAATGAGCACGTGGGGTCTACGCCACATTGCGAGGCGTCCCGCAGCTAACATGCCCGGAAAAATTGCGTTAAAGCTTGATCCTCAAATTATTGCCGAATCCATGGGGAAGGTGACCGAGGGTTCTATTGTGGTGGTAGGCACCAACGGTAAGACCACCATTACTAATATGATTGCTGACGCGCTTGAACGACAGGGCAAGACGGTTGCCTGCAATCGTACGGGTGCTAATCTGGCCTATGGAGTAGCAACAACCCTTCTTCAAACAAAAGGAAGCGTTGAATGGGGCGTTTTTGAGTCAGATGAACTGTGGTTGGCTCATACGTTACCCCAGGTTCAAGCAAGCTATGTTTTGCTCCTTAATCTCTTTCGTGATCAGCTTGATCGGTGTGGAGAAATCGATCGTGTACAGGATGCTATCGTGCAGGCCTTGAGCGAATCGCCCGACACTGTGTTGCTCTACAATGCCGACGATCCCTTGTGTGCCATGGTTGCGTTGCGTGTTCCCAACAAATCAGTTGCTTTTGGTGTGGGTGAAGATCTTCATCAGCAGCAAAATATGGTAAGCGATGCGCAGATGTGTCAGCGCTGTTCGGCGATGTTTACCTATGAGTATCGTCAATATGGGCAGTTGGGAACTTACTCATGTCCTAACTGCGGTTTTTCGCGTCCTAATTTAGACTTTGCGGCAAAGCACGCGGTATTCGGAAACGATATTTCTTTCGAGGTCGAAGAAGCTGCAACGGGTGCTCATGCTTCCCTTCGTGCTCAGCGTGCAGGCGTATATATGATCTATAACGTGATGGCAGCATGGTTGGCTTCGCATTTTGCAGGGGTAAGTGATGAGGTTTTTCAGCAAGCAATAGATCTATTCGACCCTCAAAATGGACGCTTGCAGTCACTTACCATTCAAGGTCGTCCAATTCTGCTGAATTTGGCGAAAAATCCTACGGGCTTTAACCAGAATATGAAGCTTATTACGCAGGCAGAAGGCAAGAAAGTTGCGGCATTCTTCATCAACGACAACGAAGCAGATGGTCATGATATTTCTTGGATTTGGGACTGTGATTTCGAAGAGCTTGCAGAGCAAAAAGACGTCATAGTATATGCAGGAGGTATTCGCAAAAACGATCTGCAACTCCGTCTTCGCTATGCGGGTATAGAGGCAAAAACCATCAACAGCGTAGATGAGATGGTGGATGAAGCTCTTTCAATGCCAGCTGAGTGGAAGATGTACGCAATAGCAAATTACACTTCTCTTCCTGCGGTACGGGATTCTCTCATGGCTCGCGCAGATAAAGAGCAAGTAGCTAAAGTGGCAGAGGGAACGAACGAACCAACTCGCAAAACTCATGCGCATGTGCATCAAGAAGGGGTAGAGCAATTTACCGAACGACCTTTGCGCATCGTTCATTTATTCCCTGATCTTTTAAACCTCTATGGTGACGGTGGAAACGTACGCGTTTTGGCACAGCGTTGCAGATGGCGTGAAATTCCTGTTGAGGTCGAGGCGGTTCATTTCGGCGAAGAGGCTCATCTTGATTCGGCGGATATTGTCATGCTAGGTGGCGGCCCTGATAGAGAACAGAAACTTGCTTCTGAAGCGCTGTTTGCGATGAAAGATGAATTGCGTACCTATATAGAAAGCAATGGACCTCTTTTGGCAATTTGCGGCGGATACCAAATTTTGGGACGTCGCTGGCTTATGGGTGACGAAGAAGTTGAGGGCTTGTCTCTTATAGATGCAGAAACGCTTCGTGCAGGGACGGGCTTTGATCGTTTGATTGACAACATTGTTCTTTCTTCACCGTTGGCTCAAATGCCTGTTGTGGGTTATGAAAACCATGCGGGACGCACTAAGCTCGGAATGGGAATGGAGCCGTTTGGAAAAGTGGTTTCTCAGGTAGGGCACGGAAATGATGACATTTCTGGGGCTGATGGTGTACACTATCGCAATTGTATCGGTACGTATTTGCACGGTCCGCTTCTCGGTAAGAATCCTGAAATTGCGGATTATCTTATCAAGGCAGCTTTGCAACGTCGATTAGGGCAGGATGCTTCGGTTTCGCTTGTTGCGCTCGATGATTCGATTGAACGTAACGCAAACGCATATATGGCTCAACGTTTGGGGGTCTCGTAGTTTTCAGGCTCCCCTTAACGAACCTTTGAATCACACCTAAGTTTTGTAAAAAATACGAAAAAGTTTCCAAATTCCGTGCAATATATGATTTTTGCCGAATTTGTTTGCGCTTTATACAAATAATTTGCATTATTAATCTCATGTTTGCTTCAAATAACAAACCAACAAAACGTTCCGCCCGCACTCGTGGGGGCGCAGAGCGTCCACATGCGGATCGTCGTGCTACTCGATCCGATGCTCAAATATCGCGTAATCAAAGCGTTCATTCATTTGATCGCTCAGCGTATGGCAATAGTTCTGCACATAACTCTCGACGTAAATCGGCTGGAGCGGAAGCATATAGCGCAAGCAATTATGGTTCTTCTACGCACCGCGCAAATAACAGGTCTTCTAATTACATTCCTGCTACTCCTGCTGGTGCTAATCGCCGCTATGCCCAAAACGCTAAGAGCCGTGAATTTGTTCGTCAGCAGCATGAGCGTAAGAAGAAAAGTAAGCGCAAGCGCATATTGTTTGTGTCTCTTGCGGTAGTTTGCGTTTTGCTGCTGGGAGGAATTGGCGCTGCTTGGGCATACATTAGTCAGGTTGATAATTCGTTGCGCGACGACTTGGATGCCGATCTTTTGAATTCACTTGCAGTAACGGACTCTCCGTCCGATCCGTTCTATATGCTCTTGATTGGTGCGGATAAATCACAAGATCGTGATGAGTCTGGTGAATATGGCGGTTCATACCGAACCGACTCGATGATTCTTGCACGCGTTGACCCCAAGGAAAAAGAGGTAACGCTCATTTCTATCCCGCGTGACACCCAGGTAGATATTCCGGGACATGGAACTCAGAAAATCAACGCGGCTTATGCGTTTGGTGGAGCATCTCTTGCAGTTGATACGGTTTCAGAACTAGCAGGGGTTCCTATCAGCCATTACGCCGAAATCGATTTCGATGGCTTTAAAGCGGTAGTGGATGCTTTGGGCGGCATCGAGGTAGACGTTCCTATGGAAATTAACGACGACATGGCAGGCGGCCATGTTGATGCTGGCCTGCAAACGCTCAATGGCGAACAGGCGCTTATCCTTTGTCGAAGCCGTCATAATTACGACGATATTGGTAATGGCGATGCTATTCGTGCTGCAAATCAAAGACTGGTACTTTCTGCCATCATGGAAAAAGTAATGAATTCCGATGTGGCTACGATCACAAATACGGTTGGCACCTTAGCAAACTATGTAACAACTGACTATAGCGTTGCTGGTTTGGTCGGTCTTGCTCAGTCAATGATTGGCATAGATGTTGCAAACAATGTTTACACGGCAGCGGTTCCAACTACTTCAGTGTATGAGAATGACCTTTGGTGGGAAATTCTTGATGAAGACGCTTGGCAGAAAATGATGGATCGCGTCAAGCAGGGACTTTCTCCTACGGAAGAAACTCAAGTAGATGAAGCTTCAGGCGCTACGATGTCATCTGCTGGTGGCGGCGGCTCAGGCAATTCTGATGGCGAAAGCTCGAGTTCCTCGTCGAGTAGTGCGTCACTTTCAGGTGTCCATATTTCAGTGAAAAATGGTAGCGGTATTGCTGGATGCGCTAATGAGGCAGCAGCTAAACTAACTCCCGATGGTGCCATTGTGGAAACGGGCAATGCGGACGATTTCAACTATTCGCAAACGCTCATTATCTATGAGGATTCCTCGCAAAGTGAAGAGGCACAAAAGATTGCCGATCTGCTGGGAGTGGGTCAAGTTAAGCAAAACGACGGGACTTATGCATTCTCAGGTGATTTCTTAGTAGTAGTGGGCAGTGACTGGTCTTAAAAGCTAAGTTAGAACAGCTTGCTTTAAAGTGCTCAAGGAGTTTTTCCTTGGGCGCTTTTTATTTGTGATATGGTTCGCCGCGCGATATTTTAAATGCTCGATACAATTGCTCGAGAAGCACTACTCGTGCCAAGTTGTGTGGCAAAGTTATGGGTCCGAAACTGATGCGCTCAGTGGCGTGCTGTTTTACTTCAGAGATAACGCCGTCGCTTCCTCCGATGATAAACACCAATTGAGAACTTCCCGAAAGGGCATAGGTGTCGATTTTTGTTGCAAGTGTTTCACTTGAGATTTCTTTTCCTTTGATGTCTAAAAGGAGGATGGGAGCATGCTCGGGAAGATGGGAGAGCAAGAGCTCGGCTTCACGTTCTTTGTTTGAGTCCGGAAATTCTTTTACGGTTATTTTGCAGTAAGCTCCTAAGCGTTTGAGATATTCAGCGCAAGCTTCTTTCCAGAAAGATTCTTTTAGCTTGCCAACCGCAAAAATCGTTATAGACAGCACGAATACTCCTTTACAATAAGGATTAGCAAACGTAAACCGCTTGCGCTTGGGCTTGAACCCATAGAGCAGGGTATTTAGCCTCATGCAGAAATAAGCAAGCTACCGACAGAGTTATTTCTCAAGGTAAGTGTTTCTCGCAGCAATTTTCTGCATAACTGCTATTCCTGTACGGCAATCATACTGGTTCTAGTCTTGCTTGCAAACGGCGATGTAGTAAATGGGGACTGCAACGTGCATGACTTTGCTGACAA
>JABLTP010059036.1_pt1 | contig 11280 bp, 10 predicted proteins | sample 7160111 | NCBI WGS metagenome assembly JABLTP01 (sample SAMN14651227, study PRJNA627086) | human gut metagenome | isolation source: feces | host: Homo sapiens
AAACATCAAATTGCTGCGCGAAGAATGTCAAGCGCATCAACAGTGCTTACCGTGCCGTCACCGTTGAAATCCGCAAGTTCAAGCTGAGCATCGGAAAGTGTTTCAAGCCCCATTGTGAAGCGAAGAACCATCAGTGCATCGGATACGGAAACGCTGCCGTCCATGTTGACATCGCCGAGGGCATATTCCGAACCGGAGCTGCCGAATTTGTAAAATTCAACATTGGCTGCATCCGCAATGCGAACGTAATCAAAAATCACGGAATTGAAATATCCCGTCGTAATGCCGGCATAAAGTTTCACTGCCGTGGGGTCGATTTGTTCGGCGCGGACGGATTTGAGGATGGTTTTGGCTGTTCCTCCGTCGGTATGTTCGAGCGGGAGCCAAAGATCCTCGGTTTGGTTTATTGCAGTCCAGTTGCAGTAGGTGAGACCGGCAAAATACAGACCGCTGCCGACGGAACGGAAGGAGAAGCCGTTTGTATAATCGCCGTTTGCCGTCCAAAGCAGGTCATCCATTGATTCGGAACTGTCCAGCGGGGAAAGAACATATTCGCCGTCCGCCGAGAGAACGACAGGAACGAGCATTGCGGCAAAATTGTTCGGGGAAGCGTTGCGGTTGACAAGCGCATATGCCTGACCGCCGACGCGGGTGACGATAAGGTAATCTCCGCCGCTTTCAAGCGTGTCAACCCGTTGATAATCGGAACTTGATGCTGCTGCATTGACCGTTACTGTGCAGGTTCCGATAATGCCGCCGTCAAGGCTTGCTGCGGTGATAACGGCCGTGCCTGCCGTGCTGCCGTAAACAACGCCGTTTTCGTTGACTGTTGCAATGCCTGCGTCGGAAGTTGACCATGAAACACGTTTTTCGGTTGCATTTTCAGGCGAAACGGAGGCGGAGAGCTGAAGTGTCAGCCCAACGTCAATGCTTGCTTCGGCGGGTTCGATATCAACGCTTTCAACGTGAACAACGGGTTCACTTTCGGGAACGGCAAAAAGGGACACGACTTCGGTGTTGCCGCCGATAATGCCGAGACGCGAGGCGGCGCCGGTTTCGAGGTTAACGCTGCAAAGCACGCCCTGAGAGATGTTGCAGAGAGCCCAATACATGGTGTCGGTGTTGTAATCATAGCACATGCTCTGTGCATAGGATACAACTTGGCCGGTGCTGCCGATGTTTCGTGTTGAGCCGTCCTGCTTGTTGATATGGTACAGGCAGCCGTCCATTGCAATGCCGTAAAGCTCGCCCTGTGCATCCGCCGCAAGAGTCAAAATGCCGGTTGTGATTTGTGCTACCTGAGTGATTTCGTATGTGAGAAGGTCGATGGTGACAAGGAAGCTTGCTTCGATTGCTGTTTCATCATCGCCGGAGTCCCACGGGAGGTTGTATGCAACGGCATACAGCTTGCCGGTCGTGTAGTCAAAAGTCATATCGCTCCAACCGTTATAGCTGCTTGCATCGGCAAAAAGCCTTTCGCGGCTCCAGTCGGCGGTGTTGACACGGTAAAAATACCCGTTTTCGGCAAAACCGTAAACATATCCGTTTACATATGCGCCGCAGTTCATGTTCGTATAGTCATCGAACGCATTTTCCTCAACCTGTTCCTCGGTCACGGCGGCGGGATTGTCTGCTGTGAAGGAAATCCAGGCATAGGACAGCGTATCGTCATCGTCAAACACGCGATAGCCGTACAAACGCCCCGCGCTCAGAGCCTTTTCGGGCACGGAGCTGCTTTGTGCAGCAAAAACGGGAACAACGGTGAATGCCATAACCGCCGTGAGCAGCAGGGCAAGGAACTTTTTAATCGCTTTCATGCAATTACCTCCGTAAAAATAGAATTGAAGCAGGAACGGATAACCCGCTTTTCGCAAAATAGATTTGTATGCACGATTTTTTGCGAAAAACAGTGAAACAGACCCGCCAACATATATATTTTAACAGTGTCGGTATCAAATGTCTATAAGGATGTGACGAATTTTTGCCTTTATATGATATATTAATAATTTAGATCACCTTCCTGCTCGGCAAAGAGAAAAATGCGCCGTATGAACTTGCGGAAACCCGGTGATAAGGGTATAATGTAGCCTGAGTATATGTACGCATCGACATAAAAAAATAATCTGCTCCGACGGCGGACCGTGTCCGCAAATGTCGGACATGCTGAATATACCGAATAAACGCTGATTGATTTTCCTTACCGAAAGGACGGATATAGATTTTGGACAAAAATAAACTTAACAGGCTCATTGCAAAGGTTGAAAAGCCCGCGCGTTATATGGGCGGCGAGTTGAATATGCGCATCAAGGCAGAAGCGGAGTTTCGATTTGCACTCTGCTTCCCCGACACATACGAAATCGGCATGAGTCACCTTGGATCAAGAATAATTTACAATATCCTTAACAAGCGTGCGGATACGTATTGCGAACGTGTATATGCGCCGTGGGTTGACATGGAAGAACAGCTGCGCGAAAACAACGAGCCGCTTTTTTCGCTTGAAACGCGTTCACCGCTGCGTGAATTCGATGTTATCGGGTTTTCGCTGCTGTATGAAATGTGCTACACGAACATTCTGACCGTGCTTGAACTGAGCGGCATACCGTTCCTCGCAAGCGAACGCGGGGAGGACATGCCGCTTATTGCAGCGGGCGGCCCCTGCGTGTGCAATCCCGAACCCGTTGCGGAAATCATGGACGTTATGTTTTTCGGCGACGGCGAGGAGCTTGTGAACGATTTTATGGATGTTTATGCGGAATGCCGCCGGAGAGGGTTGAACAAGCGCGATACGCTCATCGAAATTTCAAAAATCGAAGGCGTTTACGTTCCTGCATTCTATAAAGCGGAATATGACGAAAACGGCAATTTCAGCCGAATTGTAAAGACGGAACCGTCCGCACCCGACAGGATCACGCGCAGAATCGTCCGAAATCTGGATGCTGCGGAATTCACGGGTGATCTTGTCGTTCCGTATATGAACATCGTTCACGATCGGGTTGCGCTTGAGATCTTCCGCGGATGCACACGCGGATGCAGGTTCTGCCAGGCGGGATTTATTTATCGCCCGATACGCGAACGAAAGCCGAAAACGCTTATTGATTATGCGGACAGGCAGCTCGGCTGCACGGGCTATGACGAAATCTCCCTGTTTTCGCTTTCAAGCGGAGATTACTCCGAGATTCATGCAACGGTTCCGGAGATCCTTGAACGGTACACAAAAAACCGCGTTTCGGTTTCTCTCCCGAGTCTCCGCATAGATTCATTCCTTAAGGATGATCTTGAAAAAATGCAGAGCGTCCGCAAGGGCGGCCTGACGTTTGCGCCAGAAGCAGGCACACAGAGACTGCGCGACGTTATCAACAAGGGCGTTTGCGAAGAGGATCTGCTCCGCGCCGTCGGTGATGCGTTTGAATCGGGCTGGCAGGGAGTGAAACTCTATTTTATGATAGGATTGCCGACAGAAACGGATGAAGACATTCTCGGCATTGCGGAGCTTGCACGCAAGGTCAGCCGCTTATTCTATCAAATGCCGAAGGACAAGCGCGGCAAAGGGCTGCGCTGCACGGTTTCGGCTTCAACTTTTGTTCCGAAGCCGTTCACTCCCTTCCAATGGGAGCCCCAGATTTCAACCGAAGAAGTTCTGCGCCGGCAGGCACTGCTGCGTTCCGCGCTGAAAGGCATACGCGGGGTTGAGTTCAATTGCCATTTTTCGGAAACCAGCCGTTTGGAGGCATGTTTTGCACGCGGAGACCGCCGCCTTGCAAAGGTCATCATCGGAGCATATAAGCGCGGTGCAAGGTTTGATTCATGGGACGAAAGGTTCAAAAAGGAAGCGTGGGATGAGGCCTTTGCCGAAAACGGGCTCACCGTGGAACAGTTCGGAAACAGGCGCATCGGAATCGATGAACCGCTTGCGTGGCAGCATATGGATTCGGTCGTCGGCATGGACTACCTCAGGCGTGAATATCTGCGTTCACGGGAAGGCATTGTAACGGGCGACTGCCGCCTTAACTGCAACGGCTGTTTCGGGGACAGGTGCGGCACGCTTTGCGATATGCACAAGCCCGATTCCGTATGGGAAATCCGCAAAAAGGCTGTCGGGTCGGAACATGCTCAAAATGAAGATTCCCGCAAAAATATCGAAGGAGAGGGACTGTCGGAATGAGAATCATTGCGTCGTTTTATAAACATGAACAGGTAATGTTCGTTTCCCATCTGGACATGCAGCGGCTTTTTCAACGCGCATTCAGGCGCGCCGATCTTCCGCTTGCGTATTCAAACGGTTTTAACCCGCATCCGCTGCTTTCGTTTGCAACCGCATTAAGCGTGGGCTATACTTCCGACTGCGAGTATTTTGATGTTATGCTTTCGGAATACGTTTCTCCTGCGGAATTTAAGCGCAGAGTGAATGCGGTCCTTCCGCAGGGCGTGCACATTGTTGACGCCGTTGATGCCGGGGAATTCAAGGCCTCGCTCACGCCGCTGATGCGTTCTGCCGAATATGATATTGAGCTTGAATTCGTTGACCCCGTGCCGCGGGAGGCATTTTATGCTGCCGTTGACGAAATTCTGAACGGAGGCGAAATCATCGTTTCCAAAAAGACAAAGGGCGGAATAAAGGATGTGGACATTCGCCCGATGCTGCTTGGGCTTTCGGTTTCGGAATTCGGCGGCAGGACCGCAAAGCTCCGTTTGCGCGGCAAACTGACGGCGGAGGGCGGACTTTCCCCCGAACTTTTGCTCGGTGCATTTTACAAAAAACTCGGCACAAGCGCAAATTCAAGCGTCAACCGCCGAAATATTGAAATGGATTGGACGGTGATAGCATGAAAATAATCGGTGAGCCGGAAATTCCGCAGCCCGTGCATAAACAGACTGTCGATAAGCAAATTGTTATTGACACAAACCCGTACCGCACCCGCGTTGCTCTTCTTGAGGACGGAAAAACGGTTGAGCTTCACATTGAGCAGCGCAGCAACGATATGCTCGTCGGCAACATTTACAAGGGCAGGGTCAGCAATGTTCTGCCCGGAATGGAGGCGGCATTTGTTGACATATCAGAGGATAAAAATGCGTTTTTATACGTCGGCGACAAGCAGAACGAGCAGCTTCCCGGGGGAGCCGTGCTGCCGAAACAAAAAAATCCGCATGTCTGTCCGGATGTTAAGCCCGGGCAGGAAATAATGGTTCAAATTGTTAAAGAACCGCACGGCACAAAGGGCGCAAGGGTCAGCACTCAGATTTATCTTCCGGGGCATCTGCTTGTGTTCCTTCCGATGGTTGATTTTATCGGCATCAGCAAGCGGATAACGAACGAGGCGGAACGCGCGCGCCTGCGCGGCATAATCGAAAAATGCAATCCGCCGGGCACGGGCGCAATTGTCCGAACCGCTGCCGAAGGGCGCGGCGAAGCGGAGATTGCGGCAGACATCCAAATGCTTGCCGAACAATGGGCGGAGCTGAAACGTATTTATAAAGTTTCCCCCGCACCGAAGCTGATTCGAAGGGAGGAATCACTGCTTTCACGCACGATTCGTGATTTGCTGAAGGCGGATATACGCTCGCTTGTGGTTAACGATCGCACTCAGTATTATCGGCTGCTTGAAATCGCGGAGGACAACGATCCCGCTCTTGCGGACAGGATCGAACTGCGGGACGGAGAAACGAACCTTTTCGACGTTCTCGGCATTGAAGACGATATAAACGCTGCGCTTTCCCGCAAAGTTTGGCTTAAGAGCGGTGCGTATCTTGTTATCGACCAAACGGAAGCACTCGTCAGCATTGATGTGAACACGGGGAAAAATGTCGGCAAAGCAAGTCTGCGCAAGACCATTGCGGAAACAAACTGCGAGGCTGCCGTTGAAATTGCCCGCCAGCTGCGCCTGCGTGATCTCAGCGGAATAATCATTATCGATTTCATCGATATGGAGGAAAAAGAGGATAAAGAAACCGTGCTTGCAACTTTACGCGAAGCACTGCGCGGTGACAGGATGCGTTCGGTGATACTCGGCATGACGGAACTCGGATTTGTTGAGCTGACGCGTAAGAAGCTCCGCGCAAACCTTGCGGACACGCTGCAAACGACCTGCCCCTACTGCAAAGGCTCGGGCAAAGTGCTCAATGCGGAAACCGTTGCGCTTAAGATCCGCTCCGCGCTGATCGCCCGCGTGAGCGAGGGAGCCGGTGCGCAGCAGCGTTTCACGGTTGCCGCAAGCCCGACGGTTGCCGCACTTCTTCGCGAACACAGCCGCGAGGAACTTCGGCAGGCTTTCCCCGGCGTCACGTTGGAAATCGTTTCGGACGAATCGATGCATTTGGAACATTTTTCAATTCGTACGCAAGCTTAGTATTCGCACGCAGGCTCAGTAAAGGGGAACTCCGGACGAAGCGGTTTGCGGATAAACGGGCCGAATCGGCGGTGACGACAAAAATATGGAAAAAAATGGCTTGAATGAGAAGAAAACTGAACCGATGCACGGCGAAAAATGCTGCGGGATTCGGCTTTTTGAGTATTTGCCCGCTGCGGACGGCGGCGACGGAACGGATGCCGGCAAAGCCTGCTGCTTAATAAAGCGATTTTGGCTTGAGCACAACGGCGAAACACAGACGGATGCCGAAGCGCGGGCGGATCTTTGCGCATGGACGGCGGAGGGTCACAGGTTCTTTTTTATCCTGCCGAAAGACGGTGCCGAATTAAGCCCGGTCGGGTTTGCGCACCTCGGAAGCCGCGGAGCGGCGGCGGATTGGCTTGAGGATCTGTTCATCCTGCCTGAGTTCCAAGGGCGCGGCATAGGATCGGAAGCAATAAAGCTGCTTGAATCAACGGTCAAACAGTATTCCGAATCGATGTATATAGAGGCAGCCGCCCGCAATGAACGCGCAATTCGGCTTTATCGCAGGCTTGGTTACGACTGCCTGAACACGGTCACGATACGAAAGGATTTTGAACCGGAAAAATTCGAAACCCTGCATAAGGAAACTCTGCTTGGAGAAACCTTTGACGTGCGGAGGTACAAACGCTGAACCTTAAGGGTTTATTCGGCACGGCTGCATGAAAAATGCGAAAGGCCTCGGCAAAGTGAACGATTGTATCGAAGCTGAAAGAAAAACGAAAAAAATCAGGCACCGCCTCGGTTCGCAAACAGCAACCCGCGGCGGTGTTTTTCTCTGCTCCGCGGCGGGTTCCGCCGGGGGCAGATTTTCAGTGATTATTTCGAAGCTCCTTTCGCTTTTTGGAGATTCCGATCATTTTTTTGTTCTTTTGCGCCCGTTTTTCGCTTGCGGTCCGCACACTGTTCTCGGCTTGCAGAGCAAGATACAGATCGTATTGCTTTTGCGAGAGCACACCGTCTTCAATCGCCTGCCGAACGGCACAGCCCGGCTCGTTTTTGTGGGTGCAGTTGCGGAAACGGCATTGCCGTGCTGTTTCTTCAATATCCCGAAAAACTTCGTGAAGCCCCTCTTCCGCCTCGCAAATGCCGAATTCGCGCATGCCCGGAGTGTCCACAAGAAAAACGCCGTCCGCCTCGATAAGCTGCCGATGCGTTGTTGTGTGCCGCCCCTTGTCGTCCTTTTCGCGAATATCGCCCGTGCGCATAATTTCCCTTCCGAGAAGGGTGTTGATAAGCGTTGACTTGCCCACGCCGGATGAACCGAACAGCCCGATCGTTGTTCCGGGAACGAGGTATTGACGCAATTCATCAATGCCGACTCCGGTTTTTGAACTTACACAGTGCATTTGAATATTGCCGCAGATTTCGGTGATTCGGTGCATGTATTCACTCAGGTCGGAACATAGATCCGCCTTTGTGAGAACAACCACGGGCTTTGAACCGCCCTGAAGAACAGCGGAAGCGTAACGTGCAATGCGGTTGACGCTGAAATCCGCATTTGCCGAAACAACAAGGAAACAAATGTCAACATTTGCCGCCATGTTCTGCGTTCCGACGCGGTATTCGGGCCTTGTGATCAGACTTTTGCGCGGCAGTATCGAAACAATTCGCGCATCACCGACAGGCTTTCCGACGGGGGATGTTTCAAACTCCGCCTCAATATAATCACCCACAACGGGAATTTCGCCGCGGTAAAGCAGCCGTCCGGCAAGCACCGCATCATGTTCCGCCGCCTTCCGCTCCGCTGAATCCAATGCAATTTGAAAACGGTTCTTATGCACGCTGACAATGCGTGCGGTGACGGTTTTTGTTTGGTTAAAAGAGTCATTTGTGTTCATTTTATCTGTTTCCCTTATTTTTTATTATTGTGCCGCATTCTGTGTTCGCTCTCGGCGAAACTGACCTGTGTGCCGCTTCCGAGTGTGAATTCGAAAAGGGCATAGTCTGCAAAAAAACTTATTCGGCGGGGTTTTCGGTTCACGCCGCACGGCGTTGAAAATGCGAACAAAAAAAGCCGCCCTCGTCGGGTTCGAATGACCCGTGTCGGCGCAGCTCACCAAAACCGTATTCAGCACAAGTCCTCATGCGCTATGCGGCAGAGAAACATGCGGAACCGGCAGAAAAACGGAGTGGACGAGCAAAGAGCCGAAGCAAATATCTTTAACCGAAATCGTCATAATGAAATCCACTCCTTTCAGCAAAAAAATAAGGTCGGAACTCCGATGAAACAACGCTTCGGCCTGCATACGCACGTGTGCGGGCAAAAACGAAGCTTTCCCGTGTTCCGATGTCATTTTACACCCGCAAGGGCCGACTTGTCAACAAAAAAATGAACATTCGGAGGCATTGTCGTGCGTTCAATTGCATTTTAATGCTTTGCATGGTATACTCATGCTGCACTTTTTTGTGACGCTGAAAATGTGAAAGGAACAAATACTTTGAAGAAAATGATATTCCGTATCATCTTGAGCATTGCAGGCTTTCTGCTTGTGGCTGAAGGAATCGTTGCAGCAAGCATCAGCAATTTAAACCTTGGCATTGTAATGCCCTTTGTTATCGGAATTCCGCTTATTGTTGTCGGGGTATTCTACCCGCTGCTTTCATCGTGGTGGAGCGTCAGCATCGTCGGCAAAATTTTAAAATACGCAATGATTTCCGCGTATGTACTGTTTGCTTTGCTTTTTGCGGCGACAACAACGCTTATTCTTGCAAACTCAAAAACGACTGCCGAGCCGGAGAAGGCGGATGTTTTGATCGTTCTCGGTGCGGGCATACGCGGAGACTTGCCGTCCGTCGTGCTGCGCAACCGCCTTGACCGCGCACTTGATTGCTATGAGCAGAATCCGGATCTGCTCATAATCGTGAGCGGCGGAATGGGCGAAGGCGAGAGCAGCACCGAGGCCTCGGTAATGAAAAAATGGCTTGTTGCGGCGGGCGTACCCGCCGACAGTATAATTGAGGAAGGCAAGTCCCAAAGCACGGAGGAAAACTTTATCTTTTCATTTGATATTATCAACAGGCTGTTCAACGGCAGCGGTGCGGCAGCCGAAAGCAGCCCTCGGGTCGCGTTCGTCACAACCCGCTTCCATGTGTTCCGCGCTTCCCGCATTGCAAAAAAACTCGGATACGATGTGAACGGCGTATCCGCAAAGGATTTTTCTCTGCTTATCGTGAACAACTATCTGCGGGAGTGTGCGGCAATTACACAGTACTTTTGCACCGGAAGAATATAACAAAATGACAGCCTGCGGACTGCGGAAAGCCGATTTTCCCTGCGAAAAAACTTTGCGGGAAAAATCGGCTTTTTTCGACAAAGCAATTGAAATCGGCGTTCGTGTATGGTAAAATCATGTCAGCAGTCAGTTAAACTTATATCGGTCATTGAATCATTCGGCAAATTGCTGTTCCAACGCATACGGTTTTAAAAGCGAACCGATATTCGGTACGCTGCATGACGGGACTGTTTTAATACTGTTTTATTGCAATACACAATACATTGCGGAGGCTGGGTTTGAAACGGGAAGCAAAGGAAAAATATGCGGAGATAAGTGAGGCGATCGAACAGGCGGAAAAGGCGGAATTAGACAGAATACTGGACGACATTGCATCGGGCAGCAAAAAGCGGTTAATACGTATTCGGAATAATGAATCTGACATAGAGATGATTTACCTCAGGTGCAGGCGAATTGCGATCGTGCTTGAATATTTCCGGTTTCGAACGCCGAAACAAAACGCAGTGCTAAAAAAGGATTGCGACGACGTTATCAAAATGATCGCCTTTAACGAATACAGACTCAACACGGATAAAGCCAATGTTTTCGATGCGGCGGACTGCGTTCTTGCGCTGTCCGACGGCGGCATTTCGAAAAAGGACGTTGTCGGCGTATTCTCGAAACAACATCTGAACGACAGAACAGTTTACGACGAAAACAACGAAGACACACCGGAACTGCTTTTGAATATCGCCTCATATCTTTTGAAACGGGGAGAAGAGGAGCTCGCGCTCCGCTTGATGCGGTATCTGGTTGAATGCAGCCGCAGGCGGGCAGGAGAGGGAAGTCCGCAGCATCGGGAAATCGTAGCTTCGATGCGGTTTTGGCAAAGGGTTTTTGCGGAATGGTGGGCGGTTTTGCCGCGGCGGGAGTGAAATATGTAATTTCCTGCCTGTGGACGGCGGATGATTTTGCTTCGGCGGTGCTGATGGCCGAATTCTACCGCCAATATAAAGGCCGCAAGCTTTCTCCGCCTGCGGCACTGCGCGCTGCAAAAAAATATCTGCGGCGGGTCACGATACAAGAGCTTGCGGAGAAAAACTGGTTTGACATTGCATTGAAGAACGGGGAGCTGAGCTCGGAGGCGAGGGAAGCCGTTTTGGCGCTTTCGAATATGCCTCCGAAGTTCGCCCCTTTCAATAACGAGATTTACTGGGCAGGGTTCACCTGCTTCCGGTGCAACTGAGGGAGGTATAGAGATGGAGCAACGGGAACAAAATGACAACAAGCATTCGGAACGCAAACAGCACATTAATGCCGTTATCAAACGGTCGGATGCAATGCGCAAAACGGAGCGGGACATTCGGTCGGCATACGAGGAATTCATGGAGAAAGGGGACGAAGAAACGCGGAAGGTCTTGCACGAAACAATAATGGTATTTTGCAACGCAAAAGTACGACGGCTTGCTCACAAAGCAGGGGGCAAGGTGAGTCCGGAGGATGTCGAAGACGTTGTTAACGAAAGCTGCAAGGCTATGTTGGAAGGATTATTGTGCGATAATAGGACTAAATCAGAAAGACCTTGAAAACCAAGGCATTCTGGCTTAGTCCCTTCTTTTTTTGACCGAAAACAAAGGACTTTCACAATAATCAAGCAAGCCGGAGGGTGCTGATGCACA
>JABLTP010014574.1_pt1 | contig 11181 bp, 9 predicted proteins | sample 7160111 | NCBI WGS metagenome assembly JABLTP01 (sample SAMN14651227, study PRJNA627086) | human gut metagenome | isolation source: feces | host: Homo sapiens
ACTTAGAATTATGCGGTATTGCCTTATGCTTTACAGTGTAGAGGAAAGGGAATCCACTATGAACTTTATCACCAAAGCCCCTGTGATGCTGTGCGGCGGAGATTATAACCCGGATCAATGGCTGGACCGCCCGGATATTCTTGAAGCGGACATCCGCATGATGAAAAAGGCCGGAATGAACAGCGTTACGCTGGGTGTGTTTGCCTGGGCAGCATATGAGCCGCGCGAGGGGGAATATAACTTTACCTGGCTGCGCGAGATCATGGATCGACTGTATGACCAGGGCATTTATACCGAGCTGGCAACGCCCACTGGTGCAAAGCCCAACTGGCTGGCACGCAAATACCCCGAAGTGCTGCGCGTGCAGTCCAACGGTGTGCGGGACCACCAGGGCATGCGCCACAACCACTGCCTGACCAGCCCCATCTACCGCCAGAAGGTAGAGGAGCTGCTGAACCACATGATCGACGCTGTGGGCGACCACCCCGGCCTGATCTTGTGGCACATTTCCAATGAGCTGGGCGGCGAATGCTACTGCCCGCTGTGCCAAGAGCGCTTCCGCGGCTGGCTGAAAGAAAAGTATCATACCATTGATGCCCTGAACCATGCCTGGTGGACTAGCTTCTGGAGCCACCACTACGACAGCTTTGACGAGGTGGAGCCGCCGTTTGATAACGGGGAGCAGAGCCTGAACGGCCTGAAGCTGGACTGGCGGCGCTTTACCACCTGGAACATGATGGACTATGTACACAGCGAAACGGCGATCCTGCGCAAGCGAACCCCCAATGTGCCCATTACCACGAACCTGATGGAGTACTTCCCCGGATTGGACTACCACAAGCTGCAAAGAGAGCTGGATTTTGTCTGCTGGGACAGTTACCCCCATTGGGGGCGCCCCGACCGCAGCACCACCGTGACGGCGGGCATGACGGCGTTTGATCATGCGCTGATCCGCGGCTGCAAGCCGGACAAGCCGTTCCTGCTGATGGAAAGCACCCCCAGCCTGGTGAACTGGCACGAGTATAATAAGCTCAAGCGCCCCGGCGTGAACCGGATGAGCGCTATCCAGACAGTGGCCTGTGGTGCGGACGGTGTGCAGTACTTCCAGTGGCGCAAGGGCCGCGGCGGCTCTGAGCAGTTCCACGGCGCGGTTGTGGACCACGATGGCCGCGATGATACCCGCGTGTTCAACGAAGTGACCGCCACCAACGAAGCCCTGGCCGCCCTGACCCCGGTGTGCGGCAGCCTGCCCAAAGCGGACGCGGCCATGATCTTTGACTGGGACAACCGCTGGGCGCTGGATGACGCCTGGGGCATGCAGATCAAGCAGAAGAATCTGCGCGAAACCTGCTGCCAGCTGTACGCCCAGCTGAACCACTGCGGTGTGGAAACCGACGTTGTGGGCGTGGATGCAGACCTGAACCGCTATAAGCTGGTGGTGCTGCCCATGCTGTTTATGACCAAGCCTGGTTTTGCACAAAAGATCCGCGAATATGTGGAAAACGGCGGCACCGTTGTGGCCACCTATCTGCTGGGCTATGTGGATGAAAGCACCCTGTGTTGGCTGGGCGGGTTCCCCGGTGACGGCCTGCGCGAAGTGTTTGGCGTGACCGCAAGCGAACTGGACACCCTGTACCCTGGCGAGGGCAACCGTGCCATCTGGGTCAAGAGCAGCCAGCAGAGCAGCATCAAGGATTACTGCGAACTGTTGCAGCCTGCCGAGGGTACCGAGGTGGTGGCTGTGTATGGACAGGATTTCTATTCCGGCCATGCGGCTGTGACCCACCATGTGTTCGGCAAGGGGCACACTTATTACATAGGTGCGCGCCTGGATGATGCCGGCAACGCCGCTGTGCTGCGTGCAGCTTTGGCCGATGCCAAGGTGCACCTGCGTGACCTGCCGCAGGGTGTGGAATACCACTGCCGCGAAAGCGAGAACGCGCGCTACCATTTCTACATCAACACCACCCAGAGCGCAGTTAAGGTGCAGGTGGAATCCGGTGCAGACCTGTTGAGCGGCAAAAACGTTTTGGGCAGCATGGAGCTGAAACCCTATGATGCCTGCGCAATTGAGGAAAAAGTGAAATAAGAAAAACGCCATGCTTTCCGAAGAAAGCATGGCGTTTTTTAGTTAGGAGTTAGGAAGTAGGAGTGAGGAGGTAATGTGGAATTAGGAATTGGAGGTGGGGAAAGGGAGCGGCGAGGTTGGTTTGAGCAGATGTTTTGTGGTGCCAGAACGGTCAAGACCGTTCCCTACAGCGCAATTTATTATGCATTGCGGACATAAAATAACCGGTAGGGCGGGGTCACCCGACCCCGCCGGGAACATTGCAACGTTGAGCATTGGAAATTTGCAACGAAGCAATAAACGCTTGTAGGGGGCGGCGTCTCCGACGCCCCGGACGGGCGTAAAATTTACTGAGCATTTGTTGGTAATTACACGGTAGAGCGAGGACTCCGAAATGCATCTGCGGACACAGAGCCCTCTGGCCGCCGGGGTGGCGGACAATGTAAATATTTAGGCCCTGCTTAAGGAACCACCCTTCAGTCCGCGGCGCGGACAGCTTCCCTCAAGGGAAGCCAAATCGTGTTGTAGGTAGCAGCAAAAGTAAGAATGGCATTCTCCTCATGCTTTCGGAACGGTCAAGACCGTTCCCTACAGTGCATTTTATAATGTGCGGCAATATTTATGGTGCACCCCCACCCGTAGGGGCGCACAATGTGCGCTCGCTGCGCTGAAGGGGAACTGCTCCTTTTTAGGCCGTGCGTATCTCTCAAATATACTTATCCAACATATCCTGCAAAGCCTGCTTGGGCAGGAAACCGACGCTGCGGGCGGATTCCTGGCCGTTTTTCAGTACGACCAGGCAGGGGATGCTGGAAATGCCGTATTCGGTGGCAAGCTGGCGGTTTTCGTCCACATCAATGCTGTAAAATGCGGCTTTGTTGCCAACTTCATCGGCAAGCTCATGCAGGACCGGGGCAAGCATCTGGCAGGGACCGCACCAGGTTGCAGAAAAATCCAGAACGGCCACGCCCTGTGCTTTGGCCTGGGAAAGATCATTATTGCTGATTTTGGTAACCATAAAAAGGTTCCCTCCTTTAATTATGACTGTAAAGCAGCGTGTTCCGCTGCTGTTTGCCGGACATGGTTATGGCGTATCTACACCATAGTATGGGCCGGGAGGGGGAAAGACATTCCCTTACTGCTGATTGTACACAGTTTGGGCTGCTTTGTCAACAAGAAAAAGACTGAATCTTAATTTTGATATAAAATTACTATAATAAGTAAGACAAATTAAGACGAAAAGCAGATACAGGATAAAACAAAGCCACCCGCTCTGCGCAGGGATCCCCTGCACAGAACGGGTGGCAACTTTGTTGGAAGGTAATCAGCGGTTGTATTTTGCAGTAGCCTGCAGGCGCTGCATGGCACGGTTCAGGGCAATCTTGCTCTGGTAATACTCGTGCATGCTCTGCTTGTGCTGCAAGCGTTCCTCGGCGCGGATGCGGGCGGCCTCGGCACGGTTCTTATCGATATCCTCCGGGCGCTCGGCGCTGTCGACCAGCAGCACAACGTAAGCGGGGGTCACCTCGGCAATGCCATCGCCCACCAGTACGTTGCGGGTTTCGCCGTTCACGGTGAACTGCATGATGCCCATTTCCAGGGCAACCAGCACCGGGCTGTGTCCGGCCTGTACGCCGTACTGGCCGTCAGCGGTGGGCAGGGTCAGGCTTTCGCACTCGCCCTGGAAAAACTCGCCGCTGCTGGCCGTGATGTTCAGAATGAACTTTTCCATCAGGCCACACCGCCCTTTTCGGCAGCCTTCTTGCGAGCATCGTCCAGCGTGCCCACGTTGAAGAACGCCCATTCGGGCAGATCATCGACCTGACCGTCCACGATGGCGGCAAAACCCTTGACAGTTTCAGCCAGGGGCACATATTTGCCCGGCAGGCCGGTAAAGTTTTCGGCAACGAAGAACGGCTGGGACAGGAATTTCTGGATTTTACGGGCGCGGGCAACGGTCAGCTTATCGTTGTCGTCCAGTTCGTCCATGCCAAGGATGGCGATAATGTCCTGCAGTTCCTGGTAGCGCTGCAAGGTAGCCTGTACCTTGCGGGCCACGCGATAATGCTCCTCGCCCACAATGTCTGCTTCCAGGATGCGGCTGGTGGAATCCAGCGGATCCACGGCGGGGTAGATACCCTGTTCCACGATCTTACGGGACAGAACGGTAGTGGCATCCAGGTGGGCAAAGGTGGTGGCCGGGGCGGGGTCGGTCAGGTCGTCGGCAGGCACATAAACGGCCTGAACCGAGGTGATGGACCCATCACGGGTGGAAGTGATACGCTCCTGCAGGGCACCCAGCTCGTTGGCCAGCGTGGGCTGGTAACCAACGGCGGAGGGCATACGGCCCATCAGGGCGGAAACTTCGGAGCCGGCCTGCACAAAACGGAAGATGTTGTCAATAAACAGCAGCACGTCCTTGTGGCTTTCCTCGCGGAAGTATTCTGCCATGGTCAGGCCGGTTTCGGCAACGCGCATACGGGCTCCCGGCGGTTCGTTCATCTGGCCGAAGATCAGAGCGGTCTTGTTCAGAACGCCGGAAGCGTTCATTTCGCCCCAAAGGTCACAGCCCTCACGGCTGCGCTCGCCAACGCCGGTAAAGATGGAGTAGCCGCCGTGCTCGGTGGCTACGTTGTGGATCAGCTCCTGGATCAGCACGGTCTTGCCCACGCCGGCGCCGCCAAACAGGCCGATCTTGCCGCCCTTGGCATACGGTGCCAGCAGGTCAATGACCTTGATGCCGGTTTCCAGAATTTCGGTTGCAGGTTTCTGGTCCTCAAAGCCGGGGGCCTTGCGATGGATGGGCCAGGTAGGGACGTCTGCGGCCATGGGGCCTTTGCCGTCAATGGGGCGGCCCAGGGGGTCAAACATGCGGCCCAGGGTGGCTTCGCCCACCGGGGCAGTCAGGCCGTGGCCCAGTGCGTTCACGGTCATCCCCTTGCCAAGACCCTCGCTGGCAGAAAGCATAATGCAGCGAACGGTGGTTTCGTTCACATGCTGCGTTACTTCCATCGTGCGCTCGGTGCCCTCAGCGGTCACTGTCAGCGCTTCCTGCAGGGCAGGCAGCTTGCCCTCGGTGAACTGAACGTCCACCACGGGGCCTGCTACACGAATAATTGTTCCCTGTGTCATACGATAGCCTCTTCCTTAATTTCAGAAGTAGATAAATGTTTGAATATTGTATCCCGATAGGGGATACAGTGCAAAAAGTTTAATAGTCGCTGGTTTGCACAGCAGAAGCACCGCCGATGATCTCGGTGATCTCCTGGGTGATTGCACCCTGGCGGGTGCGGTTATACTCCAGCTGGAGCGCGTGAATCATATCGGTGGCGCTCTTGGTGGCGGAATCCATGGCGGTCATGCGGGCGCTCTGCTCGGCGCAATAGCTCTCGGTCATGGCACCGAAGATCATGCCGTGCATGTAGATGGGGGCCATCTGCTTGAACACCGACCACGCATCGGGGAACAGCTCAACCTCGCCATGGGGATCGCCCAGTGCGGGCGGCAGCGGCGCAAAGTGGGAGCGTTCCAGCGGCAGCAGCTGCAGCATGACCGGTTCAGCGGTCAGGGCGTTCTGGATCTTGGTGTAGATGAGGTAAACCTCATCCACCTCATCCGCCTTGAACGTATCGATCATGTCCGCCGTGATGTCACGCGCACGCTGCAATGTGGGGGCCTGGCCGCTGTACAGAAAATCTTCCACCAGGCGGGGGTCCTTGTGCAGCAGGGCGCGGTAGCCGGTTTGGCCCACCACATAAAAGCGGGCCTTGGGGTCATCGCCGCAGTGCGATTTCAGAAACTTGAGCAGGTTCTGGTTGTACGCACCGGCCATGCCTTTGTCCGCCGTCAGCACCAGATAGGCGCGGCGCGGAGATTCCGGGTTGCGGGTGTGGAAGAACGGGTGGACCGGTTCTTCCGGCAGGTGGGGCAGCACGCGGGTCATCGTCATCTGCATGCGCTCAAAGTAAGGCGAAACCGCCTGGTAATTTTTGCGTGCCTTGCGCAGCTTGGAGGAGGAGATCAGGTACATGGCATTGGTGATCTTCATGGTGTCCTGAATGCTCTCAATACGCTCCTTGAGCAGCTTAGTGGATGGCATGGGCATCGCCTCCCGCAAATGCGTTCCAGGCGTTCAGGATGGTCCGCACCTGTTCGGGGCTGAGCTTACCGGAAGCCTGGATCTCGTCCATCACGCCGGACGGGTCCGTGCGGAACTGACGCACAAATGCGGAGGTTTTCTGGCGCAGCTCGCCGGTTTTGATCTCGTCGAGCACGCCGTGGGCGGCGAGGGTCAGCAAAACAACCTGCTCGGCGTCGGATTTGGGCTGGTACAGCGGCTGTTTCAGCAGTTCCATCAAAGCCTTGCCGTGTTCCAGCTGGCGGCGGGTCTCAGCGTCCAGGTCAGAGCTGAACTGCGAGAAGGATTCCATATCCTTGTACTGGGCCAGCTCGATACGCAGGTTGGCGTTGGCCTTTTTCATGGCCTTGGTCTGGGCAGCGCCGCCGACACGGGAAACCGACAAGCCAACGTTGACAGCCGGGCGGTTGCCTGCGTTGAACAGTGCGGTCTCCAGGAAGATCTGGCCATCGGTGATGGAAATAACGTTGGTGGGAATATAGGCGGAAACATCGCCTGCATGGGTTTCAACAATGGGCAGCGCGGTGATGGAACCGCCGCCCAGGTCGTCCCGCATACGGCAGGAACGTTCCAGCAGACGGGAATGCAGGTAGAAAACGTCGCCGGGGTAAGCCTCACGGCCGGGGGAGCGGCGCAGCAGCAGGGAAATGGCACGGTATGCCACGGCGTGCTTGGAAAGGTCGTCATAGACGATCAGCACGCTCTTGCCCTGGGCCATAAAATATTCGGCCAGTGCGGTGCCGGCATACGGGGCAATGTACTGCAGGGGGGCGCTGTCGCTGGCGGTGGCGGCCACAATGGTGGTGTAGCCCATAGCGCCATGCTTTTTCAGGTCCTCGGCCACGCGGGCAATGGAGGAAGCCTTCTGCCCGATGGCAACGTAGATGCAGAGCACGCCGGTATCTTTCTGGTTCAGGATGGTATCGGTGGCGATGGAGGTCTTGCCGGTCTGGCGGTCGCCGATGATCAACTCACGCTGGCCACGGCCGATGGGGAACATCGAGTCGATGGACAGAATGCCGGTGTGCAGCGGGGTGTCCACGCTCTGGCGCTCCAGAATGCCGGGGGCCTGCTTCTCGATGGGGTTGTAACCAACGGCCTCAATGGCACCCTTGCCGTCGATGGGCTCGCCCAGCGGGTTGATGACGCGGCCCAGGAAAGATTCGCCGACGGGGATACCGGCGCGCTTGCCGGTACGGGTCACCAGGGTGCCCACGCCGACGGATTCGGCACCATCAAACAGCATAATGCCCAGGTGGGAAGGCTCAACACTTTCCACCATGCCCTTGGCACCGTTTTCAAAGGTGACGATCTCGCCGTACACGGCGCGGTCCATGCCTTCAACGGTAACAATGCCGTCGGCAGCGGACACAACCGTGCCTCCCTCGGCAGTGTTGGCGGCGGGCTTGTAGTCCTCCACGCGGGTCTTCAGGGTGGCCAGGTCGGGTTTGTCGCCGGTCATCTGGTCCAGGGCATGGCGGCCGGAGTTATCAAACACACGGTCGCCCACCTGCAATACATAGCCGGAAAGCAGGCTTTCATCCACGCTGACATCCAGCAGGACTTCGGTTGCATCGTACAGGGATTTCAGCTCGGCCTTGATCTTGTCCAGGTCCTGCTCCCGCGGCTGGCGGGCGCAGTGCAGGTCGGCCTTTACAATGCGATTGGCGGAGAAAAACTCGCGGCTGAATTCACTTGCCATTGCTGTCCCCCGCTTTCTGCAGCAGGTCATCCAGCAGGCGTGCATCGTCCTGCTGCGTCAGGTTGCGCGCCAGCAGCTTTTCACACATATCGCGGGCCAGGGCGGAAGTTTCAGCATTGGCATCGCGCAGGCGGCGGGCATGCTCTGCTTCGGCAGCGGCTTTGCCTTCGGCCACAATCGCATCTGCCTGGCGCTGGGCGTCCTGCAAAAGCTGTTCTTTCTCTTTTTCAGCCTGCTTTTCGTAGGCTTCGCGGCGCTGGGCAGCTTCGGTATCCACATTCTGCAGTTTATCCTGCGCCTGTGCCAAAACAGCCTGTGCGTCGTTCTTTTTGCCTTCTGCATCGGCGATCGCATCATCGATCTGCTTCTGGCGCTGCTCAATCACGTTCATAACGGGACGATACAAAAACTTGCGCAGCAGAACAAACAGAACCAGAATGTTGACGACCGTCCACAGAATATTCAAATTCAGTGTCAGCATCATTTATGCCTCCGTTATCAGCCCAGGAACAGGATGATGAGCAGGGCAACAACGAAGCCGAAAATGGCGGTGCCTTCTGCCAGGGCGGCGCCCAGCAGCAGGTTCTTGCTGATCTTGCTTTCAGCTTCCGGCTGGCGGCTGATGGCCTCCGCTGCCTTACCGGTTGCAATGCCAATGCCGATGCCGGCGCCAATGCCGGTCAGTGCTGCGATGCCAGCGCCCAAAGCTACCAAACTTGCCATAATAAATTACTCCTTTTTATAATAATGTAAAAGTGGGAAAGAAAACGCAGGTCATTCCATCGTTTCTTTCATGAACAGGGAGGTCAGGAAAACAAACACATAGGTTTGGATCAGACCGTCAAACAAATCAAAATACAGGCTGAAAATTGCGGGGACAAAAGCCGGAACCACCAGTTTGATGAGTTCCATGATGACAAATGCGCCCAGAACGTTGCCGAACAAACGCATGCACAGGCTGGTGGGCCGGATGGCGATTTCCAGAATGTTCATGGGGGTCATCAGGGCAATGGGTTCCGCCAGGCTGTGTACAAATCGCTTGCCGCCCTTTGCATGGATGCCGGAATATTCGATCAGCACAATGCTCATAATAGCCAGCGCTGCGGTAACATTCAGGTCCTTTGTGGGGGGCTTGAGACCAATGATGCCGATCAGGTTGGAGCAGGCAATGTACAGTGCAACCGTGATCAGGTACGGCACATACTGTTTGCCGGCTTCGCCCAGCAGATCTTTGAAGAAGTTATCCATGGTTACCACAGCGGTTTCCAGGATGGCCTGGCGCTTGCTGATATGATTGACCTTGAGATTGCGTGTGAGCAAAATCGAAACGATCACCAAAAACGCCATGATGCCCCAACTTACCGCGATGGATTCCGGGATGTCGATGCCGCCAAAAATGGGAAGGGTAAACGCCGTATCAACGTTAAGCTCCTCTTTTAAGGCGGCGGTCAGTTCGTTCATTATTCCGCCTCCTCTGGCCAGCGGGGCAGCTTGTGCGCCGAGCTGGCTTTATGTTTTGAATTTATCTGATAAAAAGCGCACCAAGGAGAAAAACAGAAAGGGGGAAACGGCGATGTTCCGCTTCCGCACCCTCCTTGCTGCGTTCTTTATGCCGCCATAATACCACCATTCCCTGCCATTTGTAAGTCCCTTGCCGCACATTCTGCCTTTTGGATATTCCGTGATTCTGACAGATCAAAAATACTGTGTATGATGCACAATAAAGCGCACTGAAAATTGAGCTAATTGCTGAATTTAATGACAAAAAATGCAGAAAAGTTCTTAATTTCAAACAAATCTTGCGGTTCTGTGCGGTTTTGATGGTGAGGGAAAGGAACGGTGTTTGTGCAAAACTGCCAAGGAGCGGAGATTCAGGCGATGCGCTCCGCGCCAAGGGCGGTTTCGGATGCAAAGCGGGTAGCCGCCAGCTTTTCCAGTGTGGCAAGCCGCACGCAGATGGTAAACAGCCGGGCCGCAGGTTCGATCTCCTCGGCGCTGGCAAAGCTGGGGGCAATACGGACGTTGCTGTCCTGCGGGTCGCGGCCATAGGGCCAGGTGGAACCGGCGGGGGTGAATTTGACACCGGCCCGGCGGCAAAGCTCCACCGTGCGGGCCGCGCAGCCCGGCATGGTATCGAAGGAAAGGAAGTAGCCGCCGCGGGGTTCCGTCCAGCTGGCAATGCCGCTGCCGTCCAGTTCCTCGCGGAAAATGGAGATGACCTGCTCGAACTTGGGGCGCAGCAGGCGGGCATGGCGTGCCATATGGGCTTCAATGCCGCTTTCATTGCGGAAAAAACGTGCCTGGCGCAGCTGGTTGAGCTTATCGGGGCCGATGGTGGCAAACTTCCACACTTTGCGCAGATCGATCAGGTTGGCGGAACTTGCCGCCACGCCGCTGATGCCTGCACCAGGGAAGGAAACCTTGCTGGTGGAGCAGAACTCATACACCATATCCGGGTGCCCGGCATTGGCGCAGGCGGACAGGATGTCTGGCAGGACGGCCGGGGCGTTGGGGTAAAGGTCATGCACGCAGTAGGCGTTATCCCAGAAAATGCGGAAATCCGGCGCTGCGGGTTGCAGGTGGGCAAAGCGCTCCACCACCATGGGGCTGAACACAATGCCGGTGGGGTTTTGGTACTTGGGTACGCACCAGATGCCTTTGATGGAAGCATCCCGCTGGACCAGGTCTTCGATCATGTCCATATCGGGGCCATCATTGTGCATGGGGATGGGGATTAGCTGGAAGCCGAAATGCTCCGTCATGGCAAAATGGCGGTCATAACCCGGCACGGGGCAAAGAAACTTGCGATCCTTGACCTGCACCCACGGCTCTGCGCCCAGCAGGCCGTCCAGCATGGCGTGGCTGAGGATATCGAACATCATGGTCAGGCTGCTGTTGCCGCCCACCATGACCTGCTCCGGCCGCGCGCCGATCATACCGGCCAGCAGGGCTTTTGCTTCGGGAATGCCGTCCAGCCCGCCGTAATTGCGGCAGTCGGTGCCATCCTCACTGTCCAGCACGCTGCGGGAGTTCAGTTCACCCAGCATGCGCTGCGAAAGTGCCAGCTGCTCCGGCGCAGGCTTTCCGCGGGAAAGATCCAGCTGCAGGCCCTGCTGTTCGTACTCATAGTAGCGCTGGCACAGACGGTGGTATTCCCGCTGCATTTCTTTTTTTGTCATATCCTGATACTGCATGGTGTCATCCTTCCTGGGCAATACCGGCAGGGCCGCTTGCTTACCTGGTGTAGCTGAAAACGAAGAAAATGACGAAGAT
>JABLTP010018637.1_pt1 | contig 11167 bp, 10 predicted proteins | sample 7160111 | NCBI WGS metagenome assembly JABLTP01 (sample SAMN14651227, study PRJNA627086) | human gut metagenome | isolation source: feces | host: Homo sapiens
CATGTCTTTTCCCCACTGATTCAATAATTATCCTATAAAAATTTTATCACTTTTTAGGCTTATAGCATCATTATTTTTTAATATTTTTCCACTTCCAATAAATTCACCATTACAATACACTCTTACATATTCATCATCTTTAGATATATTCTTATTTATAAATCTTCTTGAATCTATTATTCCTCCATTTTTATAATAATTAAGAGCAGATTCTTTTAATTCAACTTTCTTGAAATTATCTAAGACATAATCAATATCATATAAATAATTTTCTAATGTATTATCATTGTAGTATTGTTCCAATTCTTCTAGACTGATTGAATTTTCTAAATCAAATTTACCTGAAGCTGTTCTAAGTAAGAAAGACATATGTCCTCCACATTTTAAATATTCACCTATGTCGTGACATATACTTCTAACATAAGTCCCTTTAGAACATTTCACTAAAAATAATATTTTATTGTCATTTATATTTAAAATTTCTATTTTTTCTATGTTAACTTTTCTAGGTTTAATTTCTACAGTATCTGCTTTTCCTTTTCTCGCTAAATCACACATTTTCTGTCCATTTACTTTTAGTGCAGAGTAAATAGGAGGATATTGATTTATTTCTCCTCTTTGTGTTTCAAAAGCTTTGTATATATCTTCTTTTGTTATATTTGATGCGTCTCCTTCAAAAGTTATAACACCAGAAGAATCATAAGTGTCTGTAGATGCACCAAGTGTTAATTCACATATATATGTTTTTTCTTTATTTAAAATAAGTTCACTTACTTTAGTTGCTTTATTTAAACATATTGGTAAAACTCCAGCTGCATCAGGATCTAGCGTTCCTGTATGGCCTACTTTTTTCATGTTTAAAATTCTTCTTACCCTACTTACCACATCATGAGATGTCATTCCTGTAGGTTTTAATATATTTACTATCTTATTCATTAAAAATCATCCTTAAATTTCTTTTAATGCTTCTTTTATTATTTTTATCTTTGCATTTTCTATATTGTCATTTATGGTGCATCCTGATGCTCTCATATGACCTCCACCACTAAACACTTTAGCAATTTTACTTACATTAGCATATGATTTTGATCTTAAACTAACTTTAATTTCATTATTACCTTTTTCCTTAAGTAAAATTCCAATTTCCACATTTTCAATATCTCTAGCATAAGGTACAATTCCATCAATATCCTTAAAATCTATATTATATTTTTCAAGCATATCTTGTGTAACCATCATTACTGCTACTTTTGTATCAATTATTTCTAAAGTATTTAATGCAGCTCCTAGTAATTTATAAAAATTAAATGGATTACTTCCAAAAACATTTTGAATTACTCTTTGAGTATCAGCTCCTAAAAGTAATAGGTTTTTAGCCATATCAAAACTACTTGCATGGGTATTTGAGTATGTAAGTTTACCTGTGTCTGTCATAAGGCCTGTATAAAGAGCTGTAGCTATATTTTCATCTATAGTATTAAACTCGTTTATTTCTTCATTTCTCATTAGTAAATTATATACTAATTCACAAGTTGAAGATTCTTCTGCTAATACATAATTTAAATCTCCATAAAAATCATTACTACCATGATGATCTATATTTATTAATTTTATACAATTATCTCTAATATCATCATCTACACATATTCTATTTTTATCCCCACAATCTAAAGCAACCAGATTATAATTTTTTATATTCAGCTCTTTAAATTTTTGAGAGTTTATTATATTTATATCTTTTACAAGGAATTGCATATTTATAGGCATTTCATCATTCATAACATAATAAACGTTTTTATTCACTTTTTTTAAGAAATAATAAATTGAAAGAGTTGAACCAATATTGTCTCCATCTGGATTAACATGAGAAGTAACGACAAAGTCGTTACTTTCATGTATATATTTTAAAATAGTATCTATACTATTCATTATCATTATCCTCTGCTTGAGGTCTTTCTTGATCTTTTTGTGAAACTTTCTTTATAAGGCTGTCCATATACATACCTTTTAATAAAGAATCGTCTACTTTAAATATGATTTGTGGGATATGTCTTATTTTTATACTTTTACCGATTTCTCTTCTGATGTAGCTTTCTGCGTTTCTTAAACCTTGTAAAGTAGATTCTTCATCTCCACCTAAAATACTTACGTATATATAGGCATAGCTTAAGTCACTAGTAACTTCCACATCTGTAACACTAACCATAGAATTTATTCTAGGGTCTTTTATTCCATTAATAAGCATTGTACTTACGATTTTTCTAATTTCTTCGCCTATTCTACGTGTCCTATTATATGATGCCATAATATCAACCTTCTTTACTTATAGTTAATTATAATTTTCTTTCTATTTCTTTTGTTATATAAGCTTCTACTATATCTCCAACTTTTATATCATTGTAGTTTACGAAACTCATACCACATTCGTATCCGTTGTTAACTTCTTTTACATCGTCTTTGAATCTCTTAAGAGCTTGTATTTCACCTTCATGGATGATTATACCATCTCTTACTATTCTAACTTTACCATTTCTGTATATTTTACCACTTGTTACGTAGCATCCAGAAACTGTACCAACACCAGATATTTTATAAACTTCTCTTATTTCAGCTTTACCAGTATCTTCATCTCTGTATTCTGGGTCTAACATACCGCTCATAGCAGCTTGTATATCTTCTATAGCTTTGTATATTATAGTGTAACTTCTAACGTCTACACTTTCTTTTTCTGCAAGAGATTCTGCACTAGGCACTGGTCTAACATTGAATCCTATTATTATTGCATTTGATGCAGCTGCAAGAGTAACGTCTGATTCATTTATAGCTCCAACACCACCATGTATTACTCTAACTCCAACTTCATCGTTAGATAATTTTTCAAATGATTGTTTAACAGCTTGAACAGAACCTTGAACATCTGCTTTTATTATTACGTTAAGATCTTTAACTTGACCTTCATTCATTTGATCGAAGAATTGGTCAAGAGACATTCTTTGATTAGCTTTTAACATTTCTTCTCTAGCTATTTGTTGTCTTTTTTCTGCTATATTTCTAGCAACTTTATCTGAAGGAACAGCAACAAACTGATCTCCACCTTGTGGAACTTCAGAAAGTCCTAATATTTCTACCGCAGTTGATGGTCCAGCAGTTTTAACTCTTTTACCTTTTGAGTTAATCATTGCTCTTACTTTACCTGAAGCAAGACCACAAACTATTGGATCTCCAACTTTTAGCGTACCACCTTGTACAAGTACTGTAGCAACTGGACCTCTACCTTTATCAAGTTCAGCTTCTACAACAGTACCTAATGCTCTTTTATCTGGATTTGCTTTTAATTCTTCCATCTCAGCAACTAAAAGTATCATTTCAAGTAATGTATCTATTCCTGTTTTTTGTCTAGCTGAAACTGGAACTGCTATAACATCTCCACCCCAGTCTTCAACAAGTAAACCTTGTTCAGATAATTCTTGTTTAACTTTGTCTGGGTTTGCTGATGGTTTATCTATTTTATTTATAGCTACTATTAAAGGTACTCCTGCTGCTTTAGCATGGTTTATAGCTTCTATAGTTTGAGGCATTATACCATCATCTGCTGCAACAACAAGGATTGCTATATCTGTAACTTGAGCTCCTCTAGCTCTCATTGCTGTGAAAGCCTCATGTCCTGGAGTATCTAAGAATACTATTTTTTGTCCATTTATAGATACTTCTGAAGCACCTATATGTTGAGTGATTCCACCTGCTTCGCTATTAGTAACATGTGTACTTCTTATAGCATCTAATAAAGAAGTTTTACCATGGTCAACGTGTCCCATTACTGTTACAACTGGTGGTCTTGGTTTTAAATCTTCTTCTCTATCTTCTTCTATTTCCATTAATGCTTCTATTTCTTCTTCAGAATTTTCTTCTTGCCCACCTACTTCTAATGTGAATCCATATTCACTAGCAACTTGAGAAGCTACTTCGAAACTAACTTCTTGATTTAGTGAAGCCATCGTTCCCATTTTCATAAGCTTCATTATAACTTCTGTAGCTGGCTTTCCTAAAGATTCAGCTAATTGTTGAACTGTTAATGCACCTTCAACTGTTATAGTATTAGAATCACCTGAATCTTCTTCTTTTATTAAATCTAATATTAATTCAACGTCATCTTCTTCTAATTCTGATTTTTCGTTTTCTACTTCTATTCCTAATTCTTTTATTTTTGCTAAGATGTCTTTATTTGACATTCCTACTTCTTCTGCGATTTGGTAAACTCTTGTCTTTTTCACAAGATCACCCCCTATTATTATTTGTTAATCTATTAACTCTACGATTTTATTTGCGAATCCTATATCCTTTATTCCTATAACTGCTCTGGAATCTTTTCCAATAGACATTCCTAAACCATCTTTAGTTGATAATTCAATATAATTAACTTTTCTAAAAGATGATTTATCTTTAAATAATTTTTTCGTATTATTTGATGCATCTGTTGCTACAATAACTAAATTTAATTTATTCTTTTTTAAATCTAGCATTGTACCATCTTCACCAGATACTAATTTTCCTGCTCTCATTGCAAGGCCTAATAATGAGTGTAATTTTTCCATATTATTTTTCATAAGATTCCATCTCCAATAATAATTTCTCATATACTTCATCTGGCACTTCCATTTTGAAAGCTCTATTTAAAGCTTTGCTTTTTATGGCTTTTTTTAAACATTCACAGTCTTTGCATATGTAAGCTCCTCTTCCATTTGCTTTGCCTGTTAAGTCTATAAATATTTCGCCTTCTTTATTTTTTACTATTCTAATAAGTTCTTTTTTGTTATCTCTATCTTGACATGCTATGCATTTTCTTTGAGGTACTTTTTTTATTTTCTTCAAAGCAATCCCTCCCTATTCTTCGTCATTTAGTTGAGATTCGCTTTTGATGTCTATCTTCCAGTTCGTAAGTTTTGCAGCAAGTCTTGCATTTTGTCCTGACTTTCCTATAGCTAAAGATAATTGATAATCAGGAACTACAACTAGTGCTGATTTTTCTTCTTCATTTACTTCAACTTTAACTACTTTTGATGGACTAAGTGATGCAGATACAAATTCAGCTGGATTTTCGCTGTAGTTTATTATATCTATTTTTTCATCTATTGAATGAACAGCCATTTTAGTTCTTGAACCAGCTTCTCTAGATACAGATTTTATTTGTACTATACCTTGGAATATTTCTGGTACTTCAGATTCGAATAATCTCTTAACTAAGTTTGGATGACTTCTTGAAACTACTATTTGTGGTCCTTTATTAGTTTTCTTCACTTCTAGTATATAAACCTTTATTTTGTCACCAGCTTTAAATTCTTCTCCTGGTATTTGTTCAGTTTCTGGCATAGAAGCTTCTATTTTTCCAAGTCTTACATAAACAACTTTTTTATTGTCAGATACTCTAGCAACTTCTCCTGTTACTAATTCTCCTTCTTTTTCTATAAATTCATTGTATATTATTTCTCTTTCAGCTTCTCTTATTCTTTGAACAACTACTTGTTTAGCAGTTTGTGCAGCTATTCTACCAAAATCTTTTGGAGTCACTTCGTTTTCTATTATATCACCAAGTTCAAACTTAGGATTTATTTGTCTTGCTTCTGCAAGTTCTATTTCTAAGAAATTGTCATATAAATCTGACTCATCAACTACTCTTCTTTGAGAGAAAACTCTTACATCACCTTTTTCTCTGTTAAAATCTATTCTAACGTTTTGTGCTGAACCAAAGTTTTTCTTGTAAGCAGTTAAAAGTGCTTGCTCTATTGTATCTATAAGTACATCTTTATCGATACCTCTATCTTTTTCTAATTCATCTAGTGCTTCTATGAATTCATGATTCATGATTTTATCCTCCCTATATTTATGTTTTCACTAAAATTTAATTGCTAATCTTATAAGTGCAACATCTTTTTTATTAAATTCAACTTCATCATTATCTATTATAACTTTAATATTTTTATCTTCTGTTAAACCAACAAGTTCACCTTCATGCATTTTTGAACCGTTTATCGGTTTATAAAGTTTTATTTCCACATCTCTACCTTGATATTTAACAAAATCTTTCTCCTTTTTAAGTGGTCTATCAAGCCCTGGAGATGATACTTCTAAATAATAATTATCCTTTATTGGATCTTTTTCATCTAGAATTGGATTTAATGCTCTTGTTACTAATTCACATTCATTTAAAGAAACTCCGCCATCTTTGTCGATGTAAATTCTAAGGAAGAATTCTCCCCCTTCTTTAACATATTCAACATCTACTAGTTCTAAATTGTTGGCATCAGTTATTGGTAATACCAATTCTTCTATTTCAGTAGCTATGTTCTTTTTCATATTGTTTACCTCCTATTCAGTTGTATTTATATAGTATTTAAAATAAAAGAGTGAGCACAGTTGTCTCACTCTTAGTTTCTGCAAATATACTATTTTATATATCACTATATCATAAAAATGTTATGTTTACAAGCTTTTACTACTCATTTATATTCCTTCATGCCTTTTAATTTATATAAATTATATAAATTTATTATTCTTAGCTTAAATATATCTGTCATCATAAAAGATATGGCTATAAATAATGATGATGCATATCCTACTAGTTCAATGGGCTCAAAACTAATCATAAGAATGTCTCCTTATAAATTAAGCTACTTCTTATATTTAGTTTGTTCATTATTTAACACTATAATTCATTAAGTTTATTTAAAATAAAGAAAGCTGATTTTTATCACTCATATTAGCTAAAGAACCATGATTTGTTAAAGTCTCAATCACAGTTTTTGATATTTTAGTTCTTTTTCTCAAATCTTCTTTAGATATAAACTCTCCATTTTCTCTTTCTTTTTGTATGTGAATAGCAGCATTTTCTCCCACACCTTGTAGTGCTATCATTGGAGGTAATATTTTATTTTCACCTACAACTTTAAATTCTTTAGCATCAGATTCATAAATATCTACTGGTAATATTTCTATTCCCCTAGCATACATTTCATACGCAACTTCTAAAACAGTAAGCATATTTTTTTCCTTTGCTGTAGCATCATTACCCATAGATGTGAGCTCTTCCATTTTATTCCTTATAACATCTAAACCTTTTACTATTAAGTCTGCATCAAAATCTTCTGCTTTCATAGTGAAGTAAGTTGCATAAAAGGCTTCTGGATAATGAACTTTATAATAAGCAAGTCTAAAACTCATCATAACATAAGCCACTGCATGAGCTTTTGGGAACATATATTTTATCTTTTGACATGAACCAATATACCAATCAGGCACATCATATTTTTTCATTTCTTTTATAAACTCAGGTTTTAATCCTTTACCTTTTCTAACACTTTCCATTATTGTAAAGGCCATCTTAGGTGGTAATCCTTTAAATATCAAGTAGTTCATTATGTCATCACGAGTAGATATAACATCTTTAAACTCCACAGTTCCTTCCACAACTAAATCTTGTGCATTATTTAACCAAACATCAGTCCCATGAGAAAGCCCTGATATACGTACAAGCTCTGCAAATGTCTTTGGTTTCGTATCAAGAAGCATTTGTCTAACAAATTTTGTACCAAACTCAGGTATGGCAAGACATCCTATAGGACAATTTATTTCTTCAGGTGTTACGCCTAGAGCCTCTGTTGATGTAAATAAAGACATGGTTTCTTTATCATCTAGTGGTATTTCTGTGGCAATCTTACCAGTAATATCTTCAATCATTCTGATGATGGTCGGAACGTCGTGCCCAAGTATATCAAGTTTTAATATCCTACCACTTATGGAATGATAATCAAAGTGTGTTGTTATAACTCCACAACTAGGATCATTTGCAGGATATTGTATTGGTGTAATATCATAAACATCTTTATAATCTGGAATAACCATTATTCCACCAGGATGTTGTCCCGTTGTCCTTTTTACTCCTGTACATCCATTGGCAAGTCTTAAAACTTCTGCTGAAGTTGAATTTAAGTCATTTTCTTCAACAAACTTTTTAGCATAACCAAAGGCTGTTTTTTCTGCAACTGTACCTATTGTCCCTGCCTTATAAGTATGACCTTCTCCAAATAATACTTCTGTATATTTGTGAATTACAGGCTGATAACTTCCAGAGAAGTTAAGGTCTATATCAGGTTCTTTATCTCCTTCAAACCCAAGGAAAACTTCAAAAGGTATATCATGACCGTCTTTTTTTAGTGGTCTACCACACTTTGGACAATCTTTATCTGGTAAATCTGCTCCTGAACCCCACTCTCCTATTTCATAGAAATAAGAGTATTTACAATCAGAATTTTCACAAACATAATGAGCTGGTAGTGGATTAACTTCTGTTATATCACTCATAGTAGCAGCTAGCGATGAACCAACAGACCCCCTAGAACCAACTAAGTATCCATCTGCAAGGGATTTAGTAACCAGTTTTTGAGCTATAATATACATTACGGCATATCCATTGCTTATGATTGAATTTAACTCTCTATCAAGTCTTTTTCTAACAACATCAGGAAGTGGTGATCCATAAATTCTTTCCGCTTTTGCATTACACATATCTCTAAGTTCTTTATCTGAACCCTCAATTCTCGGTGGGAAAGTTTCATTTGGTATTGGAAGTATATTATCTACCATATCTGCCACCTTATTAGTATTTGTAACTACTACTTCATAAGCTAAGTCTTCACCTAAATATTTAAATTCCTCTAGCATTTCATCTGTTGTTCTAAAATGTAAATAAGTTTCCTCTTCATCCACTTTAAATCCTTGTGAATATTTTAAAACTTTTCTAAATACAGCTTCATGTTTATCTATAAAGTGAACATCTCCCGTTGCCACAGGTATTTTACCAAATTTCTTAGCAACTTCTATTAATTTTCTATTTAAATCTCTTAATTCTTCTTCATCTTCTACTTCGCCTTTTTCAATCATAAATCTATTATTGTCAATTGGCATAACTTCAATATAATCATAAAGAGAAATTATTCTTTCTAATTCTTCTTCACTTTTATTTTCTTTAACTGCCTTAAATACTTCTCCAGCTTCACAAGCAGAACCTACTATAATTCCTTCTTTGTATTTTTCTAAAACACTTTTTAAAATTCTAGGTGCTCTATAAAAATGATTTACATGAGCATCTGAAACTATTTTATATAGATTTTTTATACCTTCTTGGCTTTTCGCTATTAAGGTAACATGATTTGTTGTAAGTTTTGTATAATCTACATCACCTAAAATTTCATTTACATCACTTAGTTTTTGGGCGCCTTTTTTTATAATCATTTCCATAAATTTTATAAATATATGAGCTGTTGCTTCTGCATCGTCTACGGCTCTATGGTGATTAAGTAGAGGTACTCCTAACTCTTTAGCTATAAGATTTAATCTAAATCTTTTCATATGAGGAAGTAGTGTTCTAGCTAATGTTAATGTATCTATTGAAGTATTTTTAAATTCAATATTTTGCTCTCTACATTTTTGTTGCATAAAGCCCATATCAAAGGCTGCATTATGAGCTACTAATACACTATCTCCTATAAATTCCACAAATTTAGGCAATATTTCTTCAATGGTAGGCTTATCTTTAATTAAATCATTTGTAATTCCCGTAAGTTCTTGAACTTTATAAGAAATATCTTTTTGCGGATTAATTAATTGACTAAATCTATCTACAATTTTAAAGTTTTCAATTTTAACAGCACCAATTTCAGTTATCTTATCATTTTTATTTGAAAAACCTGTAGTTTCCAAGTCAAATACTACGAAACTTTGAGATAAATCTTTATCATTGGCATTTTGAATTACTGGTAAATTATCCTCTACCAAATAACCTTCCACGCCATAAAGTATTTTTATATTATTTGCTTTTCCTGCATCCATAGCATCAGGAAAGGCTTGTACCACACCATGGTCTGTAATAGCTATTGCTTTATGTCCCCAAGCAGCTGCTTGTTTTACAAGTTTTTTTGTCGGACATAAAGCATCCATAGAAGACATTTGTGTATGGGCATGTAGTTCAACTCTTTTACCTTTTTTACAAGTATCTTTTCTTTCAGGCTTTTCTTCTGCTCTAATTCCACTTATAGTCATAGTTAATTCTCTTTGATAAGTGTCGTATAAAACATCACCTTTTATTTTTACATAAGAGCCTTCTTTTACTTTATTTAATACTTTATCTTTGTTTAAGTCATTTAAAAATAGTTTACAGTTAATTGAGCTACTATTATCTGTAATAGACATGATACATAATATTTTACCATTTCTTAATTCCTTATTTTCAATATGGAATACTTCTCCTACAACAGCAACAGTTTTTGAATTTTGATTTAATTCTTTGATTTGATAAACTAAGCTATTTACATCTTCTCCGTATATCAGATGTTCATCATATTCATCTTTTATTACATAGCCTTCTTCTTCTTCATTTTCTTCTAAAACGTCAAAGTCCATTTCTCTTATTAATTCTTCTGTTTCTTTATCTATTCTTTCAAGTATTTTTTTCTTATCTATTTTTTCATTGACAGCTTTTTCAACTTGAACATTATAATCTATCCCAAGCTCTTCTAATAAAACATTTCTTATAACGTCTTCTATATTATTCTTTTTTAATTTTTCATAAAAAATTTCCTTAGGTATTTTGATTTTCAATGTGTTATCTAAACACATAAATTCCACTTGTTTTTTCCATCCTTCAATGGCTGGACAGATTTTTTTTAATATATATAAAATATTATTCCAATAAGTTTTTACTATATCTTTTTCAGATTTTCTACCAAAGCCAGTAAATTTGATTTTTATTCTAATATTTTTAAAATATTTTAATTTACCTAGCAATTCTTCTTTTAGTAAATCTAGTATCTCATGAGATATCATTTCCTTTGATAATAGATACATATAAACAATTCTATCTTCTTTAAAATACACAACTTTAGAAACTTGAACTTCCTTTAATTGTTTTTCCAGTCTACTATTTTTTATTTCTAATTTTTCTAAATAGTCTTTAACATTATCCATGAGATTATCACTTCCTTTCCCAGATAAATTATTATATCACATCTAAAAATAAATTTATTAATTCATAATATAATTTAAAAATTTATTTTTGGGATTAGCTTCATATTTATATTTTTTTAATATTATATATTATGATTATAATTTAAACTAA
>JABLTP010023603.1_pt1 | contig 11143 bp, 13 predicted proteins | sample 7160111 | NCBI WGS metagenome assembly JABLTP01 (sample SAMN14651227, study PRJNA627086) | human gut metagenome | isolation source: feces | host: Homo sapiens
AACTCAGGTGTATATGATGATTTAGACATAAAAAACCTCCTAAGTAGATTTTTGTTATTTGCCTTGTCTACTTAAGAGGTATCATATCACCTGTCCCGGTGGTTTTCTTTTATTTTTTGCTGCCGCTTCCTGACTCTGCATTTTGATAAATTACGTTTTCCTTTTTATTATATAAAAAATATTTTTCCAAAATAGTTTCCTCCACATTTCTCCAATATACTGGACATATATTCTCCTTAATCTCCATTACAAATTCCTTATCAGGCGGTGTCAGATCTGGAAAATTCCCAATATAATTTAATTTTTTAGGAATAACCCGTTTTGACGTATTAATCAATTCAAAACGGTATATTGGCAAATATCCGTATTCATCTGTTTCAAAATCTTGATTTTGCCATTTCCCATGCGCATCAATAATAAATTTATCTGAAAAATCATTACTGTCCAAGATTGATGCTTGAATATATTCAAGTTTTTCAATCTCTTCTCTTGTTTTTGGTATCTCAGCATTTTTTGTTAATTTAATGTATACAACCGGAATCACATGTCCCGGCCACCATGTACTTTCTGCTACTTTATAAAACAGCAAATGACATCCATCGATACCACGTTTTTTCGCATCTTCTCCATCTAACTGATATGAATATATATCTCCTATTTTCCATTGACAATAATATAAATGATACAAAGAAACTTTTTTCTCAGGTGGTTGTTGTGTCATTAGCTTTTTGCACAAACTATTTAATACTTCTTTTCTTTTGGAAAACATTTTCGGATTCTCAAATTCCCATCTTTGCAAATTCTTTATGTCATTAAGATAATATAATGCCTGTGTTTTTACCTCATTTTGCAAACGGCCATAATTCCACTGTATATCTGCCATTGCAAACCAAAATAGTGGTGCATCATCTTCATCATCTAACGCCCATTTAAATTCCGCTATCATCTCTTTTGACGCCTGCATTCCACTTTTTCCTCTTCGAAGTTTATCTACATATATGCCTTTTACATCTCTTGTAACATCATCTGAATATAATCCATATCCCCAAGTGCCCATATATTTTACTCCTCTCAAAGGGCTCCATTTTTACTTTCAAAATGGAGTCCTGTTTTCTTATTTACTTGCAGTTCCAATACAGAATTTCATCTGTTATTTGGTTATCAAGATATTTAGCAATTCCTATAGCAGCATGCATATATTTTCCAATGTTCCTATTAAGTTAAAGATTCCCTAATGGTCGTATACATGCTGTTACTTATCGCTTACTATAAATCAATATATGCAATGGTATACAGATAAAAGGATCAAACTGTCATTAGGAGGTTTGAGTCCGATGGAGTATAGACGCTTTCTTGGAATTGCTTAATTCAGGTCCAAGAAAGCGTCCGCACCACCTTAATGCCTCTACATTACCTCAAACAACCCATTAAGCAATTATTTTTAACCTGTATTTTTTCCTTTATTCCCAATATTCTTAAAATAATTACAACAATATAATTATCACGTATTCCAACATATGTATCTGTTGCAATTTCTATTAAACAATACTCAGAATAATAATCACCATAACATATAATACTTTTCTGTTCATCATAATAACAGACTTCTTTATATGGTTTATAAATACAGCCAGAATATTTTGTTCTATCTTCATCTTTCAAAAAAACTTGTCCTCTATGAGATTTAATATTTTCCACTTGTATGCGCTTTGTCTTCATACCTTGCAAAAAACAAGTCATACAGAAAAGTCGTCCTGTTTTATATGATACCTCTATCATAAACCGCAAATTATCTCCCAGTGACAAAGTAAAACCTAATTCTTCTGTTCTCAATGCTTCAGAATCAAATAACACCGATGTATCATTTTCTATATATGTTTTTCCTACACATATATCATCATTCAATTTATAAATAACTCTCATTTAATCTCCTTTCTGTCATCTTCAATTGGTGGCACAAAGATTGCCGTCGTGTTTTCATACACATTATATGCTTTTTCATTTCCTTTAAAAATTTTATCTTTTACAAAATTTTTTGAAGTAACTGACTCTTGAATTTCAGCTGCCACCCAATTTATTCCTGTTACCCACTTCGGCCAGCCACCGTCTTCATCTTACATGTTAACCGGATTATTAAAGCAGTACTGATACAAATTCTTTCCCTGCACACTATCTATCTGATAGGTCAGTGTCTCAAAATCATCCGCATTCACAAATCTTCCTACTTCCGGATTGTAATATCTGCTTCCCAGACAATACAGTCCAATCTCTTGATCGAAGACATACTTGCGATAACAAAACGGATTCAGTGTTGCAAGAGAAACTCCACTGGTATCCTCTGACGAAGTGATTTTTCCCCAGCTATCGTACTGGTATCTTACCACTACCTTATTGCTACTGTCAATCAGTCCCACAACATCTCCAAGACCATTATACAGATAGAAATAGTCTGTCTTTCCATTGAATCGAAGCAGTAATGGCTTGCCTTCGGCATCGCACACAAACTGTACCGTAGTCTTAGTAGTACCTGTGCTTCCAGTTGTGGTTTTTACTAGACCGCTCAGTGTACTTCCATTATAGCAAAGTAAAAGTGGGTCAAATGTATGTATAAATCAACATTCTCACTTGAAAATTTTTTCCATACAAAAAAACGCCATAGCCACTTTTGCAGCTTCTGGCGCCTTTTGCATAACTTAATTGTAAGCCACTGAGACAGTAATTAAGCCAACGTACCCAATTAAAAGACCGCCGTTCCTGTCCCGGTGTTTTTTATTTCGAGTACACCGCATCATTTTTAGAAAGAAGATATACACAATACTGGTTCATGCTGATTCCCTCTCTCTGAGAATGTTCTGCCAGTGATCGGTGCAGACTTCGTGGAATCCTCAATTTGAACTGCCCGGAATAATTTTCCAGACTGTCCGGCTCATGAATCTGTACACCTTCTTCCAATGCTGCTTCTAACCACGCTTTTTTTGCATCCAGTGCGTTTGTCACCGCACTTTCCACAGTCTCTCCACAGGTAATACAGCCAGGCAAATCCGGATAAGAAACCACAAATCCGCCTTCATCTTTGTCTTCTACAATTTCCATGCGATAGGACATTGCCATGTAATCATTCAGCGTTTTCATCATTCTTCTCCTCGCTTTCTACAATCTGCCTTACCATTTCCACATATACTTTCTTAATCGGTTCGTGCTTCGGTATAGTAATCGGCATACAGCCCTGCTTTCTGAATGTATAATGACTACTTCCGCTTCTCGGAGCATTCATTTCATACCCGCAACTTTCCAATACTTTCCGCAGTTCATCAAACCGGAGGTCTTTCGATAAATTGCATATACGTGTTATCAGTTTATCCCATTTTGACATCTGTTATACCTCCTACTTATAGTATATGTGGTATCATATATGGTGTCAATCATTTTCTTTAACAATTGATAGTTTATTTTTAAAGGCCGTCGTTCCTGTCCCGGTGGTTTTTAAGAAATAACTGCTTCAAGTGTCCGTCTCGTGAAATCCATTCACCTTCGGGCTTGACCGCAATATTGACTTATCATGAACTGTAACATATTTACATCAGAGCCCTTCTCCCCTTGACCACACGTGCAAAACAGAGTATAGTTAGGAACAGCATATTATGAAAAGAAGGCGCCCAGGTGGTACTAGGCGCCAATGATAAATATATTGCTCTGTGCAGAAAGCACTTTAAGGAGGGAAATTTAGGAAAATGATCTACCATCAGGCAAAGGATCCAGATTCGTATCAAACCATTTTTTACAAACAGATTGGTCTAAAGCGCCGGTCTGCTTCTTTGCCTGAAAATGATTGGGCAAACGATCAGATTGGCTCTATCTATACCTATGGTCGCATGGACTCCATTCAGTTTGGAATCGGTGATTACACCATCCCAGATGATTTTCTTGTTGAATTTCAATATAATACCGAATATCTTCATGCTGGTATTATTTACGAGGGCATCACCTACTCTCTCGTTGAAAATCGTATGGAACAGTCTGCTATTCCATCGCCATTTCTTGCGATTGAGCAGGCAAGCGGTGGTATCAACTGTTGGAAAAAGGGACAGCATTTTAAAGGAGTGGAAATTTCAATTGAGACCAACTATTTGAAACATAAAATTTTGCCATATTTAGGTGCTTCTGAGGATTCTCTTGACTTTTTGATCAAAAATGTCCGCCACATTCATCTCCCAAAGGAACTGACTGACCTGATTTTACAAGTGCAAAGCTTGCTCGAATCACGTTCCATGACACCAGCGCTTTTGCTTGCTCTTAGTACTTCCTTTACTGCCCTTTTGATTCGTCAAGCCAACCGCCAATTTTTCTTTTCAGGTGCCGATTTGATGTCCGAGCGCATTTTCGTTGGAAACAGACCCATTCGAATTCGCCCTGATGAGTATAAAAAAATCATTGCCGCCCATGATCTGCTTCGTGATCATTCCGATTCCTTTGTCACTATCTATGCGCTCAGTCAGACACTTGGCATCGGAGAACAAAAGCTAAAGGCAGGATTTCAAGAGCTTTATCAGCAGACGATCTGGGACTATTCCAATCAGATTCGCATGACAAAAGCGGCTTCATTGTTAAAAAATACCGACAAGACAGTTGACGAGATAGCAAGGCTGACTGGCTATCAAAGTCCGGCTGCCTTTCGCACGATGTTTAAAAAATGGAGCCAAACTACCCCTCGGAAGTTTCGCTCCTATTTTTCAGGCACAGATTGATTCTGTCTTGATGGATGCTTCAATCTGCTCTTTTTCTGTTTTTTCCTCAACTGTATCTTTCTTCGCTGAAGTATTTTCTTGTCTATGATGACGACCCTCCGGCACAATAAGTGGTGTGCCTGATACCGGATCTTCAATAATCTGACAATCCAGACCATAAATTTGTTTCATTAACTCTCTTGAAATCACCTCTGATGGACTGCCCTGTGCAATTAGCTTTCCCTTGCTCATTGCAAAGATGTGATCGGCATAGCGAGCCGAAAGATTGATATCATGAAGAACCATCAAAATTGTGGTTCCTCTCTTCTTATTTAATTCCATCAAAAGATCCAAGATCTCTACCTGATAAGCGATATCCAGATAGGTGGTTGGCTCATCCAGCAATAAAATGTCCGTCTGCTGTGCCAGTGCAAGCGCAATCCAGACTCTCTGGCGCTGTCCGCCTGACAATTCATCCACGCAGCGATCAGCAAGCTCTGTGATGCCCATCATCTCAAGCGCTTCCTCAACAGCTGCAAAATCGTCCTTTTGAAGACCTCCAAGCAATTTTCGATATGGAAATCGTCCTCTTGCGACCAGATCTGTCACCTTAATCCCTTCTGGCACGATTGGTGACTGCGGAAGAAGTCCTAGCGTCTGCGCCATCTGCTTTGACGGCATTGAAAAAATGCTTTTTCCATCCAAAAGAATGCTTCCCTGCTCTGGCTTTAGCAGTTTTGCAAATGTCTTTAACAGAGTTGATTTACCACATCCATTTGCGCCAAGAATTACGCTAATTTTATTTTGTGGAATCGTAATATTGACATCTGAAACAATTGTCTTTCCGTCATAGCCTGCTGATAAATTCTGCGCTGACAATTCGATTTTGTTGTTTTTCATAAGTGTCTACCTCTTCTTATTCATTCAGCTCTAACCAGATGCGATTCTGTCCTCAATTGATCCCTACACGCTTTCACTCTTCTTATTCATTCGAAGAAGTAAAAAGATCAAATACGGTGCTCCCAAAATTCCGGTTACGACACCAACTGGATAGCGTGATGGAAGTGCAAACTGACCGATCAAATCCGATGCCAATACCAAAACACTTCCGACAAGTGCAGAAGAAAGCATATTGGTTCTTCCGCCACCGCACAGACGTGATGCAATCGGTCCTGCCAAAAAGGCAACTGATGCAATCGGTCCTGTCACTGAGGTTGCAAACGCAACCAATAAAAGGGATAGTAAAATCAGTATAAGACGAATCCTTTTTGACTTTACACCGAGCGTAATTGCGTGGCTTTCTCCCATCTGAAGCATTGTTAATTGCCGATTCAACAGAAGGATTCCACAGCCTGCCGCGCCGACAACAATTGCAAGCGGCAAAACTTCAGAAAGCTTCACTCCATTTAAACTTCCAGAAAGCCAGCGAAGTGCATTCGCCACATCATACTCGGATGCCTTTAATAAGAGCCATGAAATAATCGCATTTAAAAATGCCTGCATACCAATTCCAGTTAAGATCAGTCTCGCGTTGGAAAATCCACCTCCCTGAGACAAAACATAAATCAGACAGGATACCAAAAGACCTGATATCACTGCAAGAAGTGATACAATACCAGTTGGCAGTTTTAACACAAGAATGCCAAACACGGCAGCAACACTTGCTCCTGAAGTCACACCGATAATATCCGGGCTTGCCAATGGATTTCCAAGAAGCTGTTGGAATGTATTTCCAGCCATACCAAATGCAAAGCCTGCCAAAATTGCAGTGAGCATTCTTGGAAGGCGAAGTGTCTTTACCGTGAAGACTGCACTGCCCTCCACTTCTTTTAAGGCATCCCATACCTCACTTGGCGTATAAATTGTATTTCCGTAAAGCATCATAACTGTTGCTAGCACGAGCGCGATTGCCAAAAGCACAAGCGAAACCACGATGCTTTTTCTCTGTCGTCTGTGATATCCTGCCTCTACATTAGAGATTCCATCAAAAGACACATTTTTAGATGTTCGCAATGTCGTTTCTTTCACAGTGACTTTACCTTTGCCTTTCTGATGATGAGAATAAATACCGGTGCACCGATCAGTGCTGTGACAATACCTGATTCCAATTCGCCAGGACTTCCCAAAATTCGTCCCATTGTATCTGCAAATAGAAGTAAGGCTGCGCCACCAACTGCAGACAACGGAAGAATCTTTTTCATATCTGGACCAATTACCAGACGAAACAGATGCGGAACCATCAGACCCACAAAGCTGATCGGTCCGGCAAGTGCTGTCGTTGATGCACACAAAAGTACGCCTGCAAGAGAAGCAAATGCTCTTGTAAGCGGCACGTTCAAGCCAAGTCCAGTTGCCGCCTCATCCCCAAGTGCCAATGTGTTTAGCGGAGCTGCCATGCAAATGCTGACGACAAATCCAATCACAAAATATGGAGCAAGCAAGCGGATATCTGTCCAACTTGCTCCGCCAATATTTCCTGTCTGCCAAAAGCGAAACTGATCCATTACCTGATTGTTTGGAAGCATGACTGTGTTGACAAGAGATTGGAGTGCCGTTCCTGCTGCCGCACCGGCAAGTGCCAATTTAATTGGTGTTGCACCATTTCCACCAATTGATGCCAAACCATACACGAGGATTGCTGTCGCTGCTGCCCCAGCAAATGCCAGCCAAATATACTGACTGCCCTTACTAATATGAAAAAAAGCGATTCCGCATACAACAAAAAGGGAAGCCCCCGTATTGACTCCTAAAATACTTGGATCCGCAATCGGATTTCTTGTCACTGCCTGCATCAGTGCGCCTGATACGCTAAGCGATGCTCCTGCTAAAATGCCAAACACAGTTCTTGGGATTCTCGCCTGCACAACATTGTTTTCAAATGTCTCCTCGCCCAAATGAAAAAGACTTCGAATAACAGTGGGAAAGCCCACGGATTTTGATCCGCAGGCTATCGATGCCAGTACACAAAACAGCAAAAGCATGATAGAAGCAGCTGCTGTTAATAGGAACCGTCTGTCTCTCATTTGATATTCTCCGCTGCATCAGAAAGTAACTGAAGATACTCGTCAATCTCATACGGGATCGAAAGAATGGACGGAGTGCAAGCGCCTGCAAGTGCAGAGGTACTGTCAACCAATGCAACTGCACCGTTTTTGATTGCCGGAATCTGACTCATTAACTTATCCTCCTGTAAAGACTTCAACAGATCCTCATCTCCGTAAACAACCATAAGCTGAATATCATCAAGCTGATCCGCATTCTCACGACTCACTGTGATATTAAAATCATCCGTCTCGCCAGCAAGCTTCTGTACACTCTCTGGAAGTGTAAAACCAAGATCTAACAGATATGCTGCTCTCGGATCGGCCGGAAGATATACATAAAATGTGCTGAAATCATCTGCACTGATCCAACAAAATGCAGTTGGGATTCCTTCAAGCTGTGGATATTCCTCAAGCTTTTCTGCAATCAGCTCCTCCACTTCCTTTACCTTCTTCTCGCCCTCTGACTTCATGCCCATACCCTCGGCATTCTCGATGGTCTGCTCTCTCCAGCTTGTCTGCCAAGCCTTCTCCTTATACGGAATAACTGGTGCGATCTGGCTTAACGTATCATAGTCTTCCTGAGTCATACCTGAATATGCTGCCAAAATGACATCTGGATTGCAATCACTGATCTGCTCGAAATCCAGTCCATCCACATCATCAAAAACAACTGGCTTCTCTACGCCGAGATCTGCAAATGCCTCATCAGTCCACAGATGCAAATTGTTATCAGTTACCAGTCCATAGTTTGCTGCAGAAACACCAACCGGTGCAACACCAAGTGCAAGTGGGGTATCCTGATTTTCCCAACCGATTGTTGCAATACGCTCTGGCTTGCTCTCAATTACTGTCTCGCCAAATGCATGCTCAATGGTAATTGGGTAGGTGACTTCCTCACTGGTCTCCTCCTCAGATGTTACCTCGGTCACTTCCTCACTGCTTGCTTCCTCAGTTGCTTCTTTTGCGCTCTTTGCATAAGAAACGCCTGCTTGCGCAAACAAACTCATACCGGAAACTGCTGTACAAAGTGTGCCAAGAAAAAGTGCTTTTTTGATTCTCATAATCTCCTCCATATGTCAAACTTTAATTAGTGTTTTCTAACTTTCGGTAGGAGTATAGCACGAGATCAAAAATCCGTCAATGATGGCACCTTAAAAAAAAGCTTTTCACCTGATTCAGTCGTTTTGTGACTACTTCATCAACAACTTCTTATAGGTTCCATCAATTAAAAAAGCCCCTAGCGGTGCAGTGATCAAGATTGATAGCACAGCCACTGTCAAAACAATATTTCCACAGGAAAGTCCCATCGCAAGCGGCATTCCACCGATTGCTGCCTGTACTGTTGCCTTTGGCATATAAGCGAACATACAGAAAATACGCTCTTTTTTATTAAGATTCGTTCCTAACATACAGCACCACACACCAGCCATTCGGAATATTAGAACACCTAAGATTAGAACAACAGCGGCAATACCTGCAGATGCAGCATAATGAAGATCAACAGTTGCTCCGACAAGAACAAACAGCATGATCTCTGCCATGACCCACAGCTTATTAAATTTCGATGACAGACGTACTGCTACAACAGCACGCTTTCTTTTTAATGCGATTCCCATACCCATGACAGCTAACAATCCAGAAAATGGAATCACCTCGCCAAAGCGATCCTCTGCCGTCACAAGCAAAAATGAAACACTCAGTAAAATCATTACCTTTGCCGTATCGCGGATATGAATTTTCTCGAAATAAACAGCAAGTAAGTATCCTACAAGAAAGCCTGACGCCGCGCCAAATATAACAGAAAATGGAATCTTTATAAAGCTTGCCGCCGATGCGCCTGTTCCAAGTGCTACCCCGGTAAATGCTGAGAACAATACAATGACAAACACATCATCAACCGATGCTCCAGCTAGAATCAGCTGCGGAATAGACTTTTTCGTGCCCCAGCCTTCTTCTGTCAGCTTAATCATGCGCGGTACAATGACAGCTGGTGACACAGCTCCCACGACAGCACCCATGATTGCAGCGTCCAGACGTGATACACCAAGAAGAATCGGTGCCAAAATAATCATACCTGCCACCTCAAAGCAGGCCGGAACAAAGCACATCAAAATGGCTGGGCGCCCTGCCTTTTTTAGGTCTTCCAGATTTAGTGATAGTCCTGCCCTCATCAAAATGATAATCAGTGCAATTCGTCTTAGCTGCGATGAAATATCAAGAATAGATGAATCGAGCCATCCAAGCCCATATGGTCCTAAAATCATTCCTGTAGCGATCATGCCTACCAATCCTGGCAGGCCTACTTTTTTGCACAGCCACCCGAGTGCCATTCCGAGCAGCAGCATAAGTGCGATACTTTGTAACATCTTTTTTCTCCTTTTTCTTGCATAAGTTTTGACTATTCAAGGGACGCAAATTCACAAAAAAGGCTGACAATCCCTGCGAAATTCGCAGAAGTCATCAGCCTTAACCAGCGGTTTGTGATACAAGGAATGTATCAATGTGAGAACTTCATTCCCAAAACATATTTATTATACTGTGTTGCCTTCGGTCTGTCAAAGGGATTTTTGTTTTGTTAAGCGAACTACGGTTCACAGGACGTGTGAACTGTTGTAGCAATGTTGTCTCTTGCATTCTTAATGTGCTCTGCCGTAAGCTTTTCTGCAAGCTCCCCATCATGCTTTGTGATCGCCTCTAATATCGCGCGATGCTCAGAAACAGATTCCTCGGCACGTCCCGTCACACAGACAGAGACGGCACGAGCACGCCTGATATAGTTATGAAAGCTTGTCAGCACATTTTGGAGCGGACGGCTCTTTGATGCAGCGAAGATAATTCGATGAAACTCACCGTCTAACTCGCCCATTTCTTTTGCACTGTCTTGTTTTTTTAAATAATATTCCTGAAGTGCCATACACTGCTCAAGCTCTTCGAGTTCTTCATCTGTGATCTTTTCGGCGCAAAGACGTGCAGCCAATCCCTCAGTTCTAATACGAATCTCGTAAATGTCCTCTACATCCTGCTCTGAAATGCCAACTACGACTGCCCCTTTATTTGGGATGTTTTTGACAAGTCCCTCAAGCTCAAGCTGCATCAGAGCTTCCCGCACAGGAGTACGGCTCACACCCAGACTCTTTGAAAGCCTCAGCTCATTTAAGCTATCTCCTTCCTTGTAGCTTCCGTTTAAAATCGCATCCTCCAGCGTATTAAATACTTGAATGCGAAGCGGATCTCCACTCTGCTGCATACCCTTTTGTCTCCTTCTTATTTATCTTCATAATCCACGTCTCTGTGGAATACGTACTGTTCTGCATAACGAATCATCTCTGTCTCACTGATAACAGTAATACGTCCATTTGCATATTCCTGATCAAT
>JABLTP010085739.1_pt1 | contig 11129 bp, 9 predicted proteins | sample 7160111 | NCBI WGS metagenome assembly JABLTP01 (sample SAMN14651227, study PRJNA627086) | human gut metagenome | isolation source: feces | host: Homo sapiens
CTATCAGCGGCAAAAAAAGAGACATCCTCACGGATGTCTCTTTTTTGGTGCCGGTGACCGGACTCGAACCGGTACGCTGTCGCCAGCGGCGGATTTTGAGTCCGCTACGTCTACCAATTCCATCACACCGGCAGGTGCAACAATTATTATATGCGATGCAGGGAGCATTTGCAAGCAAAACTTTTTGAAAAAAGGCTCCGGCGCACTGCGCCGGAGCCTTTCACAATGTAAGATCACACGTAGCGCTGATTGATGACGTCGAACACGCCGCGCGTCGTGAGGCGCAGCGTTGGAATGACGGTCAGCGCCATGAACGAAAGCGTCATAAACGGGTCGACCCCGCGCGAGACGCCGAGCTTGAAGGCCTGCTCCTTGGCGTTTTCGAGCGCCTCGTTGACCTCGATAAGCGGCGCTTCGCTCATGATGCCTGCAATCTGGAGCTGGAGCTCGCCGAGCACCTTGCCGTCGTCCATCACGACGATGCCGCCGCCGAGCTCGACGACGCGGTTGACCGCTGCGGCCATGTCCTCCTCGTTCGCGCCGACGACGATGATGTTGTGGCTGTCGTGCGAGATGGATGTCGCCACCGCGCCGGACTTGAGGCCGTAGCCCTTGATGTAGCCGATGCCGATGTGGTGCGTGTTCTTGTGGCGCTCGATGACGGCAATTTTCAAGATGTCGTCCTCAACGCTGATCTTTTCGGCGTAGCCCGCATCGGTCGTGACGATCTCGCCGGGCACCATGCCGAGCACCGCGCGCGGGCGGGACTCGATAAAGTCCGTGGCCTCAAGGTGCGCAACGTGGAACGTCTCGTGCGAGCGCTTGACGAGGTGCGGATCGATCTCGGGCGCTTCAAACGGCGTGACGGTCTTGCCGTCGAACATCAGCTTGCCCTTCTTGTAGACCTCAAGGATGTTGAAGTCGTCGAAATTGTCGATCACGACAAAGTCCGCAAGAAAGCCCGGTGCGATTGCGCCGCGGTTGTTGAGCAGGAAGTAGCGCGCGGCGTGGTGGCTCGCGCATTTGACGGCGATGATCGGGTCGACGCCCGCTTTGATGGCACGGCGCACGATGTAGTCGATGTGGCCCTTTTCGAGAAGGTCGTTCGGGTGCTTGTCGTCCGTGCAGAACATGCAGTAGGTGTAATACTGCGGTGTGAGCAGCGGGAGCAGCGCGTCGAGGTTGCGCGCGGCCGTGCCCTCGCGGATCATGATGTACTGTCCGCGCTCGAGCTTGGCGATGGCATCCTCCACGGTGCTGCACTCGTGGTCGGAATAGACGCCGGCGGCGATGTAGGCGTTCAGGTCGTTGCCCGAAAGGCCGGGGGCGTGGCCGTCGATTTTTTTGTGGTGCGCCTGCGCGGCGACGATCTTTTCGAGCACCTGCTCGTCGGCGTTCGCCCCGCCGACATAGTTCATCATTTCGGCCAGACCCTCGACGCGGTTGTGCTCGTAGAACGAGTCGATCGCGCGGTAATCGAGCACCGCGCCGGATTCGTCGAGCGGCGTTGCGGGCACGCAGGAGGGGAGCATGAAGCGCACGTCAACGGGCAGATCTTCCGTCGCCTGCAGCATATACTCGATGCCGTCGGTGCCCATGACATTGGCGATCTCGTGCGGGTCGGTGATGACGGTCGTGGTGCCGTGCGGAATGACGGCGTTGGCAAATTCCTTGGGGGAAACGAGCGCGCTCTCTAAGTGGATGTGCGCGTCGACAAAGCCGGGCAGCACGAGCTTGCCGCCCATGTCGATCTCGACCGCGCCCTCGTAATGCTCGCCCATGCCTGCAATCAGCCCTTCGGCCACGGCGATGTCGCCATGGCTGAGCTCGTTGCAGAAGACGTTCACATACGTCGCGTTCTTGAGCACGAGGTCGGCCTTCTGCCGTCCCGAGGCCACCTCGACGACGTGGAGCTTCTTGTTCAGCTTGCGGTTGATCTTTCCTGCGTAGCTTTCCCGGTATGCCATGCGTTTTCCTCCTTGCTTTGTTGTGTTTGACCAGTTTATCGGATGAATCATCCATCTTCCTCGTTTATTTTTTATAGGATACTACGTTCTTTTGCACTTGTCCAGCAGAAAAAGCTAAAATATTTTTAGTAAAACTGACGAAAAGTGAGAAGAATGCAGAAGTTCACTGTATCATAAACTGTATGATGGACCGGACAAATACAGGCCGTTGCCGAAAGATTGCTTTTCACAAAATGCTGTTTACAAGCATCTGATAATACAGTATAATTAAACAAACGGTATAGAGATAAATGAATATTTTCAACTAAAAGACGAATAAAACGCGCTGGCATTCACTGCGCCGGGCTTGCTTGAAGTGGCCCGCACACAAAATGGAGGCTGCGGCAATTTTAGGACCGGACAAGGAGGGGGAAGATATGAAAACCGAGCATTCCTATTCCGCAAAGGGCGTTTTGGCTGCGCTGGGGAGATCCGCTTTGTATCAGCTCTTTTTCGTGGCGGTGCAGGTTTTGCTGCCCTTTGTCTATGGGATCGGTATCGCTGCCGATGCGGCGATCAATAGGGGAGCGGACCTTGCACAGGGGGCGCAGGCGGTGGCGGAGCGGCTTCTTGACGGCCTGTCGGCGCTCACGCTGCTATCGTGTCTGATCATCGCCGCGGTACTGCTGCTGTGGTTCCTGCTGCGGAAAAAGCCGCTATCCGAGGCGGCGGGCCTTCGTCACTGCTCGGGCTGGACGGTGGGCTTCTGCGCCTTCGGCGCGGTCGGCCTCTATGTGCTGGTCAGTCTGGTGCTTGCCCTGCTGCCGGAAAGCTGGATAGAGGAATATGGAAAAGCCATGCGCCTGAGCACAGAGACGGGGCTGATCCCGGCGCTTGCCGTGGTGGCCGGCGCGCCGCTTGCGGAGGAGCTCGTGTTCCGCGGCGTCATCCAGTCGCGGCTGGAACGGGCCATGCCGGTGTGGATCGCAATTGTACTGCAAGCGGTACTCTTTGGATTCATCCACGGAACGCCGGTGCAGATCGGCTACGCGTTTCTCATGGGCCTGCTTTTCGGCTATATTCGCTATCGCACGGGGAGCATCCTGCCCACGATCGCCGCGCACGCCGCGTTCAACGCAATGAACGACCCGCTGGGGCTTTTGGGCGGTTTTGCGGAGAAGTGGCAGTTCCTTGCCGTCATGGCCGCCGTATGCGCGGCGGGCTGCGTGCTCTGCCGCCGCGGTTTGAGCGGACTAAGAACAGCGCCGGAGGCCGAAGCAAGGCCCACATCGCCGACGGTCTGCGAGGAGATCACCGAATAACAGAGAAAGCGCCTTTCAAAGAAAGCTCTTTGAAAGGCGCTTTGCGCTTCTGTGATTGAATCTTTTTACTTCACGCTGCCGTCGGCGTTGAAGACGGGCAGCTTTTCAAGGAACAGGATGTCCTTGCGGTCGGCTGCGCCGCCCTCGGCGAGAACGGCCATGCGGCCCGTAACGGTGCCGCCCGCCTTTTCGACGAGTGCTTCCATCGCCTTGAGCGAGCCGCCAGTGGAGATGACATCGTCGACGAGCAAAATCTTCTTGCCGCGGATGAGGCCCGCGTCGTCAGAGCCGAGGAAAAGCTTCTGCTGGGCGACGGTGGTGATGGACTTGTCCTCCACGGAAATGGGATCGGGCATGTAGACCTTGGGGCCCTTGCGCGCGATAAAATACTTTTTCGCGCCGCTCTGGCGCGCCATCTCGTGGATGAGGGGGATGGACTTTGCCTCAGCGGTGAAGAGGTAATCGTAGTCGATGCCCTCGGCGAGCTTCAAGAGCTCTTCTGCGCAGCGCACGGTCAGCTCCGCGTCGCCGAACATGATGAAAGCACCGATATAAAGATCGTCCGTTACCTTGCAGATGGGAAAGTCGCGGTCAAGACCCGCGACATGCATCGGATAAGTCGCCATAAAAGGAAGCTCCCTTCGCGTTTTACATCTTTTTCTGCCGTTTCGCGCGGCAAACAGGATTTAGTATATCTTTTTTGCGCGGATTGTCAAGCGGTCAGACCTCGGTGTCGCCCTCGGGCAGGATGATCGCGCAGGCAATATAGGCGAGCACGCCGGTACCGGCGGCCAGAGCGAGGACCGCCCAGAGCACGCGCACGATCGACGGGTCAATGTTGAAGTAGTCTGCGATGCCTGCGCAGACGCCGCAGATCATCTTGTTGTTGCGGGACTTGTAAAGACGCTTTCTTTCATCCATGATCGTTCTCCTTATCCGGCTGCGAGAGCAGCCACGGTGGGTTTGTAAATAACTATTATAGTATACCACGTTTTTGCACGTTGTAAAGTGCGGTTTTTCCGCGTTTTGGGCAGGAAAAGGGGAGCGCGCAGAGGAAAATGCGCGATATTTTGCGCTTTTGCCGCTTTTTTGCCGGCAAGGGGCAAATTCCCCCTTGCAAGTTCCTTTTTTCTGTGATATAAGTACCAATTAGACAAATGCTGTGAAAGGGAAAATAGCGTGTTTGTTCCGCGTAGAGAGGACCGGTCGGCGGCTGGGAGCCGGTCTGCGGGATGTCGCTTGGTTCGCCCCCGAGCAGCCGCGAGGAAATGCGCGGCCGGTCAGCCCCCGTTACGGGCAACGAGCGCGCGCCTTTGGGCGCGAATCAGGGTGGTACCGCGGAAGAAAGTCTTTCGTCCCGAGAGTGTCGGGAGGAAAGGCTATTTTTTTGCCCCTGCCGCCGATTTTTGAAATTCGGCAAATTTTTACCTGAAAAGGAGAAATGATATGAAACAACAACTGGAAGCGATCCGCAAGGCGGCGCTCGATGCGATCTCCGACGCCGGCAAGGCGGAGGACCTCGAAGCACTGCGCGTCCGCTACCTTGGCAAAAAGGGGGAGCTGACCGCCGTTTTGAAGCAGATGGGCAAGCTCAGCGCCGAAGAGCGCCCCGTGATCGGGCAGCTCGCCAACGACGTGCGCGCCAAGCTCGAAGCGAACATCGAGGAAAAGGCGAAAGAGCTCGCCGACAAGGCCATGGAGCTCAAGCTCAAGTCCGAGGCCGTGGACGTGACCATCCCCGGCAAGCAGGAAAAGATCGGCGTGAAGCACCCGATGTATCAGGTGCTCGACGAGATCAAGGACATCTTCGTCGGCATGGGCTTTGAAATTCTCGAAGACCGCGAGGTCGAGCTTGCCGAGTACAACTTCACGAAGCTCAACGTCGAGGAGGGCCATCCCGCCCGCGAGTGGAGCGACACGTTCTACTTCACCGAGGACAGCTCGATCCTTCTGCGCACGCAGACCTCTCCGATGCAGATCCACGCGATGGAGACGCGCGAGCTGCCCATCCGCATTCTAGCCCCCGGCCGCGTGTACCGCAAGGACGAGGTCGACGCCACGCACTCGCCCATGTTCCACCAGATCGAGGGCATGGCCATCGACAAGGGCATTACGATGGCGGACCTCAAGGGCACGCTCAACGAGGTCGTGCGCCAGCTCTACGGCGAGCACACGGTCACGCGCTTCCGTCCCCATCACTTCCCGTTCACCGAGCCGAGCTGCGAAATGGACATTCAGTGCCACAAGTGCCACGGCGCAGGCTGCCCCACCTGCAAGGGCGAGGGCTGGATCGAGGTGCTCGGCGCCGGCATGATCCACCCGAAGGTCCTCGAGGGCTGCGGCATCGACTCCACGGTCTATTCCGGCTGGGCGTTCGGCATGGGCCTTGAGCGTCTGGCGCTCGGCCACTTCAAGATCAGCGACCTGCGTTTGATCTTCGAGAACGATGTCCGCTTCCTCGAACAGTTCTAATATTCCTCGCGAAAGCGGCGAGCCGCTTTCTGCGATCTCTTTCGCAGGGTGCTGCGCCGCACTCGCTTTGCTCGCACGCTTGCACCCTGAGCGGTGTTTTTTGTGACGCGCATGTCGTCACAAAAAACGAAATTTGATTGTTACTTCTTAGGAGGATACAACTATGATCCTATCCCGTAATTGGCTCAACGAATTCGTTGACCTCAAGGATATCACCGATAAGGAATTCAACGACGAGATGACGCTCTCCGGCTCGAAGGTCGAGACCATCGAGCGTCCCGACGAAAACCTCAAGAACGTGGTCGTCGGCAAAATTCTCGAGATGAAGCGCCATGAAAACTCCGACCACATGTGGGTCTGCCAGATCGACGTCGGCCAGGCTGAGCCCGTGCAGATCGTTACCGGCGCGTGGAACATCCATGTGGGAGACTATGTCCCCGCAGCGCTGCACGGCGCGCATCTGCCGGGCGGCGTGAAGATCGAAAAGGGCAAACTGCGCGGCGTCGAGTCGAACGGCATGCTCTGCTCGCTCAAGGAGCTTGGCATGACGGCGGAGCATGACTTCCCCTATGCCGTCATCACGCCCGCGGCGCTTCTGAACGACTATCATCCCATCGACCCCGCGAAGCCCTCCATCCCCGCTGACATCAAGCCCGGCGACAAGGTCTACGGCCCTGTGCTCTGCGGCCGCGTCGAGGCGGTGAAGAGCACGGACGGCGGCTACGACGTTCGCGTGAACGACGGCACAGTCACCCGTGCGGCGAAGACTGCCTGCTCGAACCTCCACGAGGGCGACCTTGTCGCCTACAACACGAAGAGCGACACGATCTGCACGCTCGAAGACCTGCACGCCGAGCAGAAGGAGTTCCCTCACTGCATCGCCGACGGCATCTTTATCTTACAGGAAGAGGACGCCGAGCCGGGCCTCAACATGGCGCACATCCTCGGCTTTGACGATTCCATCGTCGAGTTTGAGATCACGCCGAACCGCCCCGACTGCCTTTCCGTCATCGGCCTTGCCCGCGAGGCGAGCGCGACGTTCAAGCGCCCCCTTAAGCTGCACACGCCCGAGCCGCACGGCTGCGGCGGCAGCATCGCCGACCTTGTCGACATCGACATTGAGGACGGCGACCTCTGCCCGCGCTACACCGCGCGCATGGTGAAAAACGTCAAGATCGCTCCGTCTCCGCGCTGGATGCGCGAGAGATTGCGCAACAGCGGCGTGCGCCCCATCAACAACATCGTCGATATCACGAACTATGTGATGCTCGAATACGGCCAGCCGATGCACGCCTTTGACTTCAGCTGCGTTGAAGGCGGCCACATCATCGTGCGCACCGCGCGCGAGGGCGAGACCATCCAGACGCTCGACGGCAACGAGCGCAAGCTGACGCCGAACATGCTCTGCATCTGCGACGAGCACAAGCCCGTCTGCGTCGCGGGCGTCATGGGCGGCGCGAACAGCGAGATCGTCGGCGACACGGCGATGGTGCTCTTTGAGTCCGCTAACTTCAACGGCGTTTCCGTGCGCCGCACGGCCAGCGCCCTCGGCATGCGCACCGACGCCTCCTCCCGCTATGAAAAGGGCCTCGACATGATGAACACCATCAAGGCCGTCGAGCGCGCCTGCGAGCTCGTGGAGCTGCTCGGCTGCGGCGAGGTCGTCGACGGCGTGATGGACGTGGTCGCCAAGGAAAAGGCCCCCACGGTCGTCAAGCTCGAACCCGACAAGATCAACGCCCTGCTCGGCACGGAACTCAGCGAAGACCTGATGCGCGAAATTCTTGTCTCCCTCGGCTTTATCCTGAATGGCGACGACATCTACGTGCCGTCCTGGCGCGGCGACGTCGAGCATTACAGCGACATTGCCGAAGAGGTCGCGCGCTTCTACGGCTACAATAAGATTCCCTGCACGCTCATGCGCGGCGAGACCACGCGCGGCGGCTTTAGCGAGCAGCAGCGCTTCGACCGCGCCATCGGCGGCGCTGTGCGCGCGCTGGGCTACGATGAGATCATCACCTATTCCTTCATCAGCCCGACCTATTACGATAAGATCCGCATGCCGAAGGATTCCTCGCTGCGCAACTCCCTGAAGATTTTGAACCCGCTGGGCGAGGATACCTCAATCATGCGCACGACGATCCTGCCGAGCATGCTCGAGATCATTGCCCGCAACCACAGCTACCGCAACAAGTCCGCCCGCCTCTATGAGCTCGGCAAAATTTACCTGCCGTGCGAGGATGGCCTTGCTGACGAGCCGAAGTACCTCTCCCTCGGCGCTTACGGCGACGGCGTGGACTTCTTCTCCTTCAAGGGCGGCATCGAGACGCTGCTGCACGAGCTGCGCATCACGGATGTCAAGTACGTCGCCTGCACCGACAATGATTCTTATCACCCCGGCCGCTGCGCGAAAGTGTATGCGGGCGAGACATACCTCGGCGTGTTCGGCCAGATCCATCCGCTCGTCGCGGCGAACTACGGCATGGACACCGAGGTCTACACCGCAGAGCTGAGCTTCGATGCGATGTATGAAAAGCGCGGCGACATCCCTGTCTACCAGCCGCTTCCGAAGTTCCCCGCCGTCACGCGCGACATCGCCGTCGTGTGCGACGAGGCCGTCACGGTCGGCGCGCTCGAAGAGAGCATCCGCCGCGGCGCGAAGGGCCTTCTCAAGGATGTGTCGCTGTTCGATATTTACCGCGGCCCCGGCGTGGCCATCGACAAGAAGAGTGTGGCGTTCAATCTCGTTCTGCGCGCGGATGACCGCAGCCTGACCGGCGAAGAGGCAGATGAGGACGTCCAGTCCATCCTCGCAGCGCTCAAGGCCGACCACAACGCGGTGCTCCGCTGAGAATTCCTTAAGGAAACATTACGATTTGGTTACAGTTGACAGCGCTCTCTTTACTTTTTGAAATTGCGTTGCTATACTGTCTGCATGGAAAGGAGGGGCTCTCCCAATGGAAGAATTTACCCGAAAGTTTAATGTTGCGCAGGAAAAGGACGCTGAGATCCGTCATATTCTGACCACCGTTTATGCCGCGCTGGAGGATAAGGGCTATAATCCCATCAACCAGATCGTGGGCTACATCCTGTCGGAGGACCCCACCTATATCACGAACCATAACAACGCCCGCACGCTGATCCGCAAGCTGGATCGCGACGAACTGCTGCAAACGCTTGTGCGCAGCTACCTCGGCAAGTAAGCGAAAAGCGTCAGAATAACGACCCTCGGAGACCGTGAACGCGGCCTCCGAGGGTTTGTTGCATTTTTTCGCCCCACTTTTATTGACAAGGGGGGCAAAAAATGCTATACTGCAAAAAGTTACAAAACGGTTACAAAGTTACAAATTGGTTACAAGGACAGGAGTGAGTCAGATGGCAGAAGCTACGGAAGGTCTCGTTTACCGCGGACACCCGCTGCGCCGTGTGGATAATCTCATCTACTACGGCTCGATGGCGGATAAATATATCGTGATGATGCAGGTGTTGGATACCACGCCGCTCAAGGATATCACGCTTGCCAAGCGCGTTTCCATTCAGCTGCAGATGACGGACGCAAGCCTCCGTTCGCGCGACCGTGTGGTCCGCTCGACGGAAAAAGGAAGCCTTGGCGAGGCGATGGAATTTGCCTCCATCTGGCTTGAGCGCGCGCTGAGCGGCAAGATGTAAATAGCCGCCGCGCAGACCCCTGATTTTATTCACGAAAGGATGACTCAGCTATGAGAAACCATTCACGATGCTTATCGTTCCTGCTTTCGGGCATTCTCTCCGTCAGCCTGCTCGCGCCGCTCTCTTCGGCGCAGGCCGCTTACGACGGTTCGATCCGCAACCTCGTTGACCGCGTGACGGTGCTGACGGAATCCGTTCAGACCGGGAGCGCGAACGAAGAAGAGCTCGCCAAGCTCGATGAGATGCAGGCAGAGCTTGAAGATAAGGCCGACGCCAAGGAAGACGTGAGCGAGACCGAGACCGTCTCCATGGTCGTCACGGGCGGCACGATCAACGTGCGCACGGGCCCTGGCACAAATTACGACAAGATCACGCAGGTGGTCAGCGGCAAGCAGGTCACCGTCGTCGGTGAGTCGAACGGCTGGTATCAGGTCACGTTCGGCTCCACGACCGGCTGGCTGCTCGGTGAATATCTGCGCGATCCTGCCGACCTCGACGGCACGGTGGGCGCAAAGGTCGTCTCCATGGCGATGCCCTTCCTCGGCACGCGCTATCGCTCCGGCGGCGCGTCCCCCAACGGCTTTGACTGCTCGGGCTTCACGATGTATCTCTATGCAAAGCTCGGCTACTCGCTGCCCCATTCGGCGACCGCCCAGTATAGAAACTGCGGCTACGCCGTGGCCAAGGCAGACCTGCAGCCCGGCGACCTCGTCTTCTTCTCCGATTCTTCCCATGCCATCGGACATGTGGGCATTTACATCGGGAATGGTCAGATCATCCACGCGCGCTACAGCGTCGGCAAGATCACGATCGACAGCCTGTCCGCGAGCTACTATGCTTCCCGCTACGTCGGCGCGAAGCGCATCGCGTAAAAGTACATAAAGAAAGCGGAACAGCTTAGGCTGTTCCGCTTTTTTACTTCATCAAAAAGCAGCGAAGCTGCTTCTTGATGAGAGAGCTTCAGGAAATGGTGCTCACCGCGCCATTTCCTGCAAAGTGTCACTGCGGACGCGCGTGTCGTCCTCCGCGACGGATCAAAATACTTTGCCGCCTGCGGGCGGCAAATGAAGTCGATTGACCGTTCGCCTTGCCTTGTGCAGATAGTGCGAGCTGTTACTCAACAGTTGTTTCGGTGTCGCTTTCCTCGGCCTTCTTCACCTCCGCGGCGCGGATGGCTTCTGCTTCGGCCTTGGCTTCGGCGAGGACTTTTTTCTCGCTCTTTGTTTTGAGCAGCTTTTCGTCGAACTGCGCCCAGAGATCAGGGCGGCGGAGCATTGTGCGCTTGTAGCTCTCTTTTTTGCGCCATTTGGCCACGTTTTCGTGGTGGCCGGAGAGCAGCACGTCCGGCACGCGGCGGCCGTGCCATTCATCGGGGCGGGAATACTGCGGATACTCCAAAAGCCCGGCCCAGTGGGACTCCTCGGTGAAGCATTCCTCCTCGGGCAGCACGCCCGGGACCATGCGGCAGATGGCGTCCGTCACGGCCATGGCGGGAATTTCGCCGCCCGTGACGACGAAGTCGCCCATCGAGAGCTCTTCGTCCACGCACTCGTCGATAAAGCGCTGGTCGATGCCCTCGTAGTGGCCGCAGACTAAAATGAGGTGGTCATACTTATCCTTCAGCTCGCGCGCCACGCTCTGTGTGAACGTGCGCCCGCAGGGGGAGAGGTAGATCGTATGCCCGCGGCTGCCAGCCTCCTCGCACACATGCGCCCAGCAG
>JABLTP010013376.1_pt1 | contig 11124 bp, 10 predicted proteins | sample 7160111 | NCBI WGS metagenome assembly JABLTP01 (sample SAMN14651227, study PRJNA627086) | human gut metagenome | isolation source: feces | host: Homo sapiens
CTTGCATGTGTTAAGCACGCCGCCAGCGTTCATCCTGAGCCAGGATCAAACTCTCGTTAAAAGTGTTTGTATCCAGTTCAGAACCAACTAACTAGCTAATTCTTCCCTTTTTACTGTTGTTTTGGTTTGTTAAAAACCGTTCTTAAAAATCTTCTCTTAAAGAAATTTTCAAGGGTTGTTGTTGTCTATTGTTCAGTTATCAAGGTTCTTACTTCGCTTTGTTCATTTGCGACAGCTCATTTATTTTATCATAAGCACTTCGCTTTGTCAAGAACTTTTTTGAAGTTTTTTATTTTTCTTACCTCTTCGCTTTGTTTCAGCGAATCAGCTCATTTATATTATCATGTATTTTTTAGAAAGTCAAGAACTTTTTTGAAGTTTTTTTATTTTCTTTTTACATGATTTTTAACTTTCTTCAAAATCAGGAGAAGTCGCCAGACTTCTGTCGTCCCGCTCTTTTGATTTAAGTTAAACGGAGAAAGAGGGATTTGAACCCTCGCGCCGGTCGCCCGACCTACACCCTTAGCAGGGGCGCCTCTTCAGCCTCTTGAGTATTTCTCCGTACACTGAATTCTACTATAGAATCTATAGCTTTGTTCAATTGTGTGCACCAACAGTGCGAAATTTATTATAGCAATACACCGTCATCTTGTCAATCACTTTTTTTCATTTTTTTAACAAATTTTTAAACCATCTGTTCTACGCAGCTTTTCAGCTTTGCAGTTGCTGTCTCAATATCCTTTTGGGCAAAGATTGCACTGATCACTGCAACACCATTAATTCCACTACCCGAAAGCTCTTTTACATTATCTTGTGTAATTCCTCCTATAGCAACAACCGGAATATCAACTTTAGTACAGATTTCCTTCAACACACTGTGTTCTACTTCCCGTGCGTCTGTTTTTGTTCCTGTTTGAAACACCGCTCCAACTCCCAGATAATCTGCCCCATGCTTTTCAGCTAATAAGGCCTGCTCTACTGTCCGTGCAGAGACGCCTATGATTTTATCTTCTCCCAGCTGCGCTCTTACATCAAGAGCTTCCATATCACTTTGCCCAACATGCACTCCATCCGCATCAATTTCCTTCGCAAGCTTCACATTATCATTAATTATGAATGGAACTCTATATTTTTTACATAACTGTTGTATCTTTTTTGCCTCTTCTAAAAACTCTTCTTCTGTCAAATCTTTTTCACGTAACTGAATAAAGGTAGCGCCACCTTTCAGCGCTTCCTCAACCTGTTCATAAAGCGTCTGCCCATTCAGCCAATGTCTGTCCGTAACCGCATACAGCAACATCTGTTCCCTTAATTGTTCCTTAGTAAAGCTCATACTTAGCCCCTTTCTCCAGTTTTTCTCCTGTCATATTATAGATGGCATCAATAATTCTATTTCTATATGTAGCGTTACCATCGCCTTCCTGCATTCTCATCCATGCTATTTCACCGGCAACGCCCATCATACAAACTGCTGCCACAGCAGCTTCCAGTTTTCTTTTCGGATTTGCTGCCAGAAAAGCGGTCGTAATACCGGATAACTGACATCCCGTGCCAGTTATTCTTCCCATTTCTGAACGTCCATTTCTAATTACATAACATTTCTCGCCATCTGTCACAAGATCTATTGCTCCTGTAATTATAACAATTGCTTCTTTCTTTTTCGCAAAACCTTTAATAAATGATATGCTCTGTTGCAAATTTCTTTCATTAACGGCTTCTGTAAGATCAGCATCTACGCCTTTTGTACTTCCGCTTCCATAAGCCAGCGTCTTAATTTCTGAAACATTACCTCGAATCACAGAAAACTTTATCTCTTTTATTAATTTTAATGCCGTCTCCGTCCTGAACCTGCTTGCTCCTGCTCCCACCGGATCCAATAATACCGGATGTCCCAGTTCATTAGAGCGATGCCCGGCTTTAAGCATTCCCTCAATACTCGTTTTATGTAATGTTCCCAAATTAATGTTCAGCCCTCCACATATAGATGTAATGTCCGCTACATCTTCCGGCTCATCTGACATAATTGGACTGCCACCACATGCAAGAATCACATTCGCAACATCATTCACTGTTACATAATTTGTTATGTTATGCACCACTGGGGCTTTTTTTCTAACTTGATCCAAGCATTCCTTTAGCATTTCTCTTCTACCTTTTCTTTCGTCAGGTTCTTATTGATTGTTTCCTGGATCTGCTGTTCTACTGCAGCAGCAATTTCCACGGTCTTCATATCTTTATAATCTTCATAAAGCATCGGTTTCAGAAAATGCACCTGCACCGTCACCGGTCGGGTACTGTTTGTATCAAACGGTTTAAAAGAATCAACAAGTGCCACCGGAATAATCGGGCACTTTGCTTTGGTTGCTGCTTTAAAGCTTCCCCCTTTAAAAGAACCGACATTATTCCCATTTTTTGAACGCGTTCCTTCTGGGAAAATAAGATAATTTCTCCCCGATACGACTTCTTTTGTTACACTTGTAATGGTTTTCATTGCCTGACGGACATCCTCACGATCAATCATAAATGCTTTCATGATTTTAAATACCTGTTTTAAAAACGGAACGTTTTCCACTTCTTTTTTAGCTACAACAGAAAAAGGGTGCGTACACGCTTCAACAATTGCCAATACATCATACAAACCTTGATGATTTGGAAAAAACATAAATCCATCCTGCTTTGGAATATTCTCCTGTCCATGTACATCGATTGTTACATTTCCGCCTTTATTTGCACGAAAAACAATCCAACGCAAAAATTCATAATTATCTTCTTCTGTATATTTATCCACATGTGAAGCCCGATAGCAGAGTTTAATCCATCCCCCCGGCACGATCAACAGATTCCGCAATACCATCAGTAGAATTCTTCTCATGCATTCTCCTCCATTCTGCAATAATCCTTAATTGCTGTTTCATAAAGATTATTCCCATCTTTATCTATTACTACAATAACCGGAAAATTTTCAACTGTCAGTTTTCTGATCGCTTCTGTTCCAAGATCGTCATACGCTACCACTTCTGAAGATGTGATACATTTTGAAAGAAGCGCCCCTGCTCCACCAACAGCCGCAAAATATACTGAACCATTGCGTACAATTGCATCAATTACCGCTTGATTTCTTTTTCCTTTTCCTATCATAGCACCAAGCCCAAGATCCAGGAGCTGAGGTGCGTATTTATCCATTCTGCTTGCTGTCGTCGGTCCTGCCGAGCCAATTGGGCGTCCTTCTCTTGCCGGTGATGGTCCCATGTAATAAATCACCTGACCTTGAATATCAATTGGAAGTTCCCCGCCTTCCTGTAAAATCTCATACATTCTTTTATGCGCTGCATCTCTTGCTGTATAGACCGTTCCTGTAAGATAAACATAATCTCCTGCCTTCAGTGTTGCTACGGTCTCTTTCTTCATTGGTACTGTTATATGCTTGTCCATTTCACTTTCCTCTTTCACTTAGCCTGTTGAATTAAATTGTACGAATCACATGACGATTTACATGACAGCAAATATTAACCGCCACCGGAAGTCCCGCGATATGTGTTGGATAAGTATTAATATTCACCGCAAGTGCTGTTGTTGTCCCTCCAAGTCCACCAGGTCCGATACCAAGGCTATTTATTTTTGTAAGGAGTTCTTCTTCCAACTCTTTTACGTATTCAATTTCTGAATGTGATCCGACTTCACGTGTCAGAGCTTCTTTGGCCATCAAAGCGCATTTTTCAAATGTACCACCAATTCCAACACCAACCACCATTGGCGGGCACGCATTCGGTCCGGCATCTTTTACCGCAGTAAGAACCGCATCTTTTACACCTTCAATTCCTTCTGCCGGTTTCAGCATAAATACACGACTCATATTCTCGCTTCCGAAACCTTTCGGTGCTACTTTTATCTTTACCTGGTCTCCATCTACAATTCTTGTATGCAAAACTGCCGGAGTGTTATCCTTTGTATTCTCACGGATCAACGGATCTCCAACGACTGATTTACGAAGATAACCTTCTACATAACCTTGACGTACGCCTTCATTTACCGCATCTTCCAATGCTCCTCCTTCAAGATGAACATCCTGGCCAATCTCAAGAAACACTACCGCCATTCCTGTATCCTGGCAAATCGGAATCATATCCTCTCCTGCAATCTTCAAATTCTCTTGCAACTGTTCCAATATCTGTTTTCCAAGTGGTGCTTCCTCATTCTTTTCGGCACATTTCATTGCCTCTGCCATATCTGGTGACAGAAAATGATTTGCTTCAATGCACATTTCTTTGATGTTTTTTGTTATTTCTTCTACACGTATTGTCCGAATCATTTCTTCTATCTCCCTTTTCTTTGAAACAGGTACGCAAGCGCAATGCAAGCGTACCTGTATTTTTATATCTCAAATTCAATTTTTCTGCCTGTTCGATGGTACTGGTGATATCTCACTCCTGCTGCATCCATCATTCGTTTTGATGCTTTCACTCCCGCTGTATCCGCGTATTTGTCACAATCATAAATAACTTCTTTAATTCCTGCCTGAATAATTGCTTTTGCGCATTCATTGCACGGAAAAAGAGATACGTAAAGTTTTGCTCCCGCAAGACTTCCGCCATTATAATTCAGAATTGCATTCAATTCACTATGCGTTGTATATACATATTTTGTCTCTAACGGATCTTCGCCTTCGCGCGCCCATGGGAATTCATCATCAGAACATCCCATCGGAAGACCATTATATCCCATGGAAAGAATCTTATTATCCTGACTTACAATACAACACCCAACCTGTGTATTCGGGTCTTTTGATCGCATTCCGGAAAGCATTGCCACGCCCATAAAATATTCATCCCATGATAAATAATCTGTTCTTTTATCTGACATTATTCTTCTCCTTTTGCATATGAATTCAGTTTGTCTGCAAGTTTATCTATAAGTCCTGTCAGTATCTCAAAACATTCTCCATAAGCTGTCAGGGGTTTTCCATAAGGATTCGGAAGTTCTTCTGATACTCCAACAAATTCATTTATTGTATATACATTTTTTACATTTTCATAATCCGAAAGAACTTTGTTCTTAATTGTCTCATTCAATGTCAATACAAGTGTATCTCCTTGTAGATTGCTGCCATCAAACTGCTTTGACACATGATTTTCCAACGTCATCTGAGCACTCTTCATAATTGCCTCTGCCTTCTGGTTTACCGGTTCAGGGAAAAGCACAACCAGTCCGCCGGATTCAATAATATACTCTTGCTCAAGATCCTGGTGACATAGTAATTCTGCCGCCATTGGTCCTACTGCCGAATCCGCCTCGCTGACAAAAATCACTCTTCGATACTTCTGCTTCTTTGTGATCTCTGTTGCCTGCAGGTGCATATGTCCTGCCGCCTTTTCAAGACGATTCATAATCGCCTTTCCTATTCCGTTCATAGCAAAAGATTCACTATAAATCAGATCAACGTCTTCTTCATCGAATTCACGAAGCACTCGATAAAGGTTTCTTGCAATAGTATTCTCATTCTCACGGGTTCCTATATTCTTCACAATCCCATAATTATAGAACTGAACTGTTTCCCCCGTTGCAATGATTCCGACTTCCTTTCCTTCCCGATGCGCGGCATAAGCAAGCTGACGAATTGCAAGAATCTCTTCTCTTATATTTCCTTCCACAATCATCATTTTCGCCTTCGGTGCATAATGTCGGTACTTCATTCCCGGAGCTTTCGGCGCCTGCTTGCTTTCACTGTTAACCAATGTCTCATCAACACCAACCGGTCCGATTACCTCCTCAAACATATCCGCTGTAATTGCACCCGGACGTAAAATCATCGGCGGCTCTACCGTCATGTCAAGAATTGTGGATTCCAATCCGATATCTACCGCACCTCCATCCAGGATCATATCAATCTTACCTTCCAGATCCACCCGCACATGCTCTGCTGTCGTCGGACTCGGACGCCCGGATGTATTCGCACTCGGTGCTGAAACAAATCCACCTGCCGCCCGGATCAATGCCGCTGCAATTGGATCACTTGGCATACGAACCGCAACCGTATCTAATCCTCCGGTTGTCCCGTAAGGTACACTCTCACTTTTTTCAAATATCATCGTCAGCGGACCTGGCCAAAAATGTGCTGCCAGTGCGTCTGTCTCCGGTGGAATATTCACCGCCACTTTTTTCAAATCCTCATAGTCTGCAATATGAACAATCAACGGATTATCTGATGGACGTCCTTTTGCTGCATATGTTTTCTTTGCCGCCTCCTCTTTTAATGCGTCCGCCCCAAGTCCGTAAACCGTCTCCGTAGGAAATGCAACAAGACCTCCTTGTTTTAATACATTTCCCGCTTCTTCTATTACATCCTGGTTTATTTGGTTTTTATCTATTTTTCTAATAATCGTTTCCATAAATTTTATTATATCATTATTTGTTCTAAAAAAAAACTGTTTCTCTTCTACTGTTCATTTTCTTTTATATAAGACAAAATTCCTTCTGCCACTGCTTCTGCTACTGATTTCTGATAATCTTCCGTAACCAGCTTCTGTGCTTCTTTATAGTTACTCAAAAAACCACATTCTACGATCACTGTAGGTACTTCCGTCTTTTTTAATATATAATATGTATTATTTGCTTTTATCTTTTTGGTATTATCCGGATTTACCTTTTGTAAAGCATCCTGTATTATCCCCGCAGCTTTTTCTCCTTCCGTCGATGTCTGATAGTAGAAGACCTGCGCACCGAAAACATTTTCTTCATGATAACTGTTCTGATGTATACTGACTGCTAATACAGGAGAAACTTCATTCATAATCTTTACTCTGTATTTCAAATCTTCTACTTTACTTTGTGCAAGCTGTTCATCTGTTTCTCTGGTCATGATTACCTGTATATTTTCTTTTTCCAAAATTTTCTTTACAGAATTCGTAATCGTTAAATTGATATCTTTTTCTTTCACTCCATTGATTCCGACCTTCCCCGAATCAGTACCACCATGTCCTGCATCTAAAACAACTATCCTGTCTGACTTTTCTGCTTCTCCGATTGTCTCCATTTCTTCTTTTAATTCTTTCTGTAAGTTTTTCGAAACTTTCCAACAACCTGCGATAAGCCCTGTCATAATCAGAATCCCTATCATCAACCTGATTTTTCTTTGCAAAAAAACGACCTCCCTTCACATATTCTATCTATATGCAATGAGAAGCCGTTTTTTAACTTATCTTTTATTTAATTTACATACTGAGAAATGAGCTTCCATACACTGCTTTCTTCTTTTCCCAGACTCCATTCTGCCACACCTGCCAGTTTATTTTCCTGTATCGCCTTCAGCTTTGCTTCCAATGATTGAGCATCTTCAAGCCAGATACGGTAGGTTCCGCCATCCGCAGACCATTTTGCATAGTTTTGCTGTGTCTTTTCATCCCACTGTGCTGTTGCTCCCGCATTCACAACACTCTGCGCTGCTTCTTCCATTCCCAGTGCCTTACTTGATACTTTATTCGGATAAGATGCTGCTTCTGTACCAGCTTCTTCCGAAAGTTGCTCCGGGCTCTTTGCTGTCTCAAACCATAATCTGGTAAAAAATGGAATTCCGGCAATTACTTTATCAGCTGATACCTTTTTCAATGTTTTTTCTATTCCATCCTGCAAATAGCTGATCGATGCCACTGATCCCGCTTCATAGGATCCTTCTGTATGTTCATCATAAGCCATAATCACCACGTAATCTGCCACAATCCCCTGCTCTTTAAGATCATAATGTGAATTGTATGACTGTGGCACATAATTATCAACTGAAAATACAAGATTATTCTGGTGGCACTTCACAGACAGCTCTCTCACAAGCTGCACGTAATGCACACCACACTTGGAAGAAATCAATTCAAAGTCTAAGTTAATTCCATCCACTCCTGCTGCCACTGCCGCAGCTACAACCTGATCTTCCAGTTTTGCTCTTTTTGATGTATAACGCAATGTCTCATAGGTCTCATCATAGGAATTCGTTCCACCATGAAAATCCCGGAATACAGCCCACACTTCCAGTCCTGCCGTATGTGCATAATTCACATAGTCCGCATCTGCAATTGAACTGATATTACCTTCCGTATCCGCAAGACTAAACCAGGTTGGTGCGATCGTCGTAAGTCCACTGGTTGATGCAAGTACCTGCTGAACCGCATTATTCGCTGCCGCATTCGTCACATTATGCCATGCCATATTGATCGAATGATCTTCTGTCATGTCTGAATAAACCGGTTCCGTAAAATCTCTGGATGTTTTTTCTTTTTTCTGGTTCTTTAAAAATTTGGTCTTAATATATCCTACATAACCGTCCACTGTGGCAACTTTCATCCAGTCATCTTCGTCTTCAAGCACTGTCACCTTGTCCGATTTTTTAACTTCTGTCAGTATCGGACTCTTAACGCCACCAAGATAACGAACCTGTGTGTCTTTCTTCACTTCTGCTGTCTCGATCTCGCCCCACTTTGATGTGATAATTGCTCTGTTTGGTTCCTGTTCCACAGAATATTCCATATTCGTATACTCTTGTATGAACGGAAGTGCGATATATGCGATATCTCCATCCGTCTTAAGAATTACATAATCTTCACTTTTTGTTTCGTTCACTGCTGTATATTCACTGCTGTTCTCACTTACAGAAATATTTCCATCCGGCAAGGTATATAAAAGCACCCGTTCGTTCGCATCCCAGTAAAATCTGCTGTTTATCTTATCACGAAGAACCTGATATGCTACATAATATTGTCCATCAAAAACCTTACCCGGTATAACACTATCTATAGAAGAATCGGAAGAAGATTCCGCGGAACTATCTTCTTTTTTCACTACTTCATTATTAATGATCAATGCCAGATCATCACTGTTTTCTATTCCATAATATTGTTCTTTATCGGCTTCCTCATTTGATGAACCGTATCTCTTAAAGAAAACTGCGCCTGCTGCCAAAATCATGATCAATAATATGATGATCATTACGAAAAGAATTTTGTTACGTCTTTTCCGCGCTCTATTCACTTTCTTCGCACGTCGTGTTCCTGACCTTCCATTTCTGCCTCTACCTGTTGTCATTGGTCTTCCCTTTCTCCGGGAACTCCCCGGATGTCCAGATTGTCCTTCTACTCTTCCCCTGCTTCGCGCATGGGTACTGCCTTTTCTTTTGTCCATGCCAACCCTCCTGATTGCAATTTTTATATCTCTGGCGCTTTCTTACACAAACAGTTCCTTACGCTCTGCTGTGTGTATTTCTAATATCTCCACATCTCTGGATAAAATAATGATTCTGGAATTCATTATATCATATTTTCATCTTGCGTCATTAACAAATTGCATCTACAACAGTTGTACATATCAAAAAGTTGTTACACCTTAAATGTCTGTCCATCTTCTATCAATTATAACAGCTTACAAATATACTTCTGTCCGGCAGTTCAAGGGGTAATCTCTGCCTGTCTGTTATGATTCACATCTGTAAAAACCAATGATTCTATCCTTCCTTCCGGATCAATCACATAATCTCTCATATAAGTACCTTCTTCTCTGGCCATATATGCTGTCACAATCTGCAATGGACTCATCGGATATCCATCCATAACTATGTCCACTCCTTTTTCTTCATAACCTCTTAGTTCCGCATATAATTCCTTATATCCATCTTCCGTTCTCATATCGTATGTACTCCTTCTCTCCTGGGATCCTGATAAAACGTTGTCCGCCATCTTCGACCATAAAAGGTATCTGTGACATACTGTAGAACAAGTGACGGACAAGAAGACAACCCTGATCTTCGGAGGGTCTCCTTCTCATAATTATTGTGAATTTTCCCTTGATTTCAGGGAATTGAATTTTTTTGAAAATCAGAAATGCTTTCAGTGCCTCCTTTCTTAACATTCTGTTTTATCAAATGGTGTGTCTTCTGTAAGTGCCATTATATGAGCAGCCTTTTGGAATTTCAATGTGTTTATTGTTGATAAGTGGGTGGGATTTGTTGATAACCTAAAATAGTTATAAACAATTTTCGTTTTCCTTTACATCTTTTCTTTTTTTGTTTATACTAAACGATGAAAAGATATATCTAGTTATGAACATAATGAACAGTTCTTAATCCACAGATTATCTTAATATCATAAGACATAAGGATGTGATCATATGAAAATTGAAAAAATCAATGACAATCAGATTCGTTGTACTTTGACACATGCCGATCTTGCAGCCCGCAATCTCAAGATCAGCGAACTGGCTTATGGTACCGAGAAAGCAAAATCACTATTTCGAGATATGATGCAGCAGGCCTCTTTCGACTTTGGATTCGAGGCAGATGACCTTCCTCTGATGATAGAAGCAATTCCTTCTTCTTCAGACTCTATCACCTTAATCATAACAAAGGTGGAGGATCCGGAAGAACTTGATACACGTTTTTCCAAGTTTACACCTGCCGGAGATTCTGATACACTGAACAGCAATGTTCTTGAAAAGCTTCAGGGCGCAGATGAATTCTTTGATCTGCTTAACAAAGTGAAGGAAGTGGCTTCCGAAGCGAAAGATCCGGAACCTAAAGAAACAGTACCGACATTTCCGGTCCGCCTGTTCTCTTTCGACACGTTAGATTCCGTAATTGAGGCTTCCCGCCTGCTTGCTCCGTTCTATACAGGTGCAAATACATTATATAAGGACGAGGAGAATAATAATACCTTTATCCTTGCGCTGGCACCTGCTGATGGCGCAGATCAGGAATTTAATAAAGTATGTAATATGCTTTCGGAGTACAGTTCCCCTGAGAAGGGAGATTCTTCTGTTCTTGCATTTCTGGAGGAGCATTGCAAAATCATTGTTTCCGCAGACGCAATTCAGAAGTTATCCACAATTTAAACAACGAATAAAAAAGACGGTCTGGAATTATGGGAATAACTTTTCCCACACTTCAGGCCGTCTTTTTCACTTGTTATCCACAAAAACTTTTAACGATACGAATAAAGAATGTGCCTTGCACATTCTTGCGCCTGCGGCGTTGCTAAGCGCCAGTGGCGCTTGTTTAGCAAGGACCGAAGTGGAAACGTAGACCGCTTGCGACATCTACATTGTACGCCGCAGTGCGCATCCTTAGCGGAGCGTTTTTTATATATTAGGAAA
>JABLTP010053112.1_pt1 | contig 11121 bp, 13 predicted proteins | sample 7160111 | NCBI WGS metagenome assembly JABLTP01 (sample SAMN14651227, study PRJNA627086) | human gut metagenome | isolation source: feces | host: Homo sapiens
CCCCGGACTGGTCATCGTATGTATCTTCTCAATCAGAGTTTCGCTTTTCTTCTTTGTAATGAACTTCGATGACTCCACTGCATCTATCAACAGTTTTAGCTCCGGCAGTTCAAACTTGCGACTGGCTACAAAGTATTTGCTCTGAGTAGAGTGGATAGTAACAATATCCATTCCAAACTCCTGAAGTGCTGCAATGTCTTTCGTAACAGTAGTTCTATGTGCTGAAATCCCGTATTCATCAACCAATATATTGATTAGCTGCGTCGTCGAAAGTGGATGTTCCTCGTCCGTTTGTTCCTCTAATATTTTCTTTAAGTATAATATTCTTGGTTTTGTTTCCATTGTTTGCCCTTTCCAAGTTATTACTCATATAGTCCTTTGAAAATTTCTCCTTGAATCTCGCTGATTTGTTCAATCGGGATAACTGTTTCATCCTGCATAATCAGTTTGCGTTCAAATTCATCAATCTTTTTCACTATACCGGAATGCGTGAGATATGCTCCTCCGGATTTTTTATCATCAGGCACGAAATAAGTTATTGATACTTCCTGTTCTGTGCCGATATTATCTCTAATCATATTTAACTGGTCATTTAATTTCATAATGACTTCATCGCTTAACTCTAACCGTTCATCTGTTAGCCTTGCAGTTTCCTTAATGGCTGCATCGTGTCCCGTAAGTGCTGCAAAAGGAGCAAACTGTGCTGCTCTGTCGTGAAGTGACATACGAGGATGGTTCTTTGATGTCGGATTCGGCAGATTGATTATATCGTCATAAGAATGATTGTCCATCTGTTGCAGCGCCTCCTTTGTTCAACTGGAATTTGTAATTACATTCCATACATATTGGCATTTTTTACAATTACTTTATCGCCTTTTTCTAATTGTTCCTTGGAAATACCTCGTAACCCAAGTCCAACATGCTCTGTTTTATATCCACAACCATTTGCTTTTCGTTCTTTTGTATGTACATCGACAATAGTAATTCTGGATTCTAAGATATCTCCATTTGCTTTATAAATACACGCATTTTCCCCTTCTCTGCACATCCCTATTAATATGTTTCCTGTGGCAACTGTTCCAACCCCCATAATTGTAAATGCATCATCAATAATCAATTCAAAATTTTCTTTTAAACACGATGGAACATCTAATTTGTTCATGTATTCTTTTTCTCGTTCTTTTTTGCTTTTACCAAATAATCCCATAGTATTTCTCCTTTAAAACTTCCGATTTTCTTAATTCTACAAACTTGAATTTAGTTCATGATTCATATGGATAGTAGTGTTCTGCCTTCGACTGAAATTCACATAATTTTAATATTTTCATATCCTTATCAAAATCTGCTATTGTAACACCATCAAAGCCATCTATCTTACCATCATAATTACATCTGAAGTACCATTCAACAATTAACGTTTGATTTTGCTCGAATATTCGTTTGATTGTCCATTCCAATACTTGTCCCTTATTATTCCAATTTTCAAACCATGTTACAATTTGTGATAAACCATGATATTCGGGTCCATAGCATTCACTATACAAAGCGTTTTCAGAAAAAGTCTGTTTTACAATCTCAACATCGTTATCTAACCAAGACTGAAAATATTTCTTAATGACATCTACTTTCATATTATCCTCCACAAATTCTTATTTATAGTTCTATCCAATATCGTTGAATGATGCCACTCTCGCTCAGTCTAACATCATCAAACACTTGGCAAGCATATCTTCCTTATATTGCATGACTTACTCAGCATATGCACTTGTAGGTCTAACAAATTACAAATACATTTCTCCATTTCCGTAAATTTTGATTTCTCTAAGCCTTATGACCGCCGATTTGCCCGTTTCGGTCTTTGGCGGTTGCGCCTTCTTCAAGGTTCATTCCTTTTAACACAGCATTCTTGCCAAACTTCTTTTTGATACTCAGCATTGCTTCTTGCATACGCCTTTCTCGTTCTAATTTTTCTTCTTCCTCCGTCTGCTTCTTCCTCTGTGCCTCGTAATCGGTAAAGAGGTCGAGTTGCTGATATTCATTTTCCTGTTTGACGGATTTTTCATCAACAAGTTTATTCGCTGTAATTGTTATTCTGCGTACAAGCAAATACTTTTTGAATGCAGCCAGCTAAAACACCATCACAATCCGCAACAAATAGTTCTTCTCGGTCATTCTTACTGCCTTTTGCAAAATCTGTTGCAATTTTCATAGCATAATCGGTAAAGCTCGGTCCCCATGAGTATTCGGTTGAATAGAGTGCTTTGTGAAGCTCTGCAACATACTTTTCTTCACCTTGTTTATATGGTCTGATTATAAAATCCACCTTGCTATCCTCCTATAAATCTCGATTCATCTTTTTCTTTCTGAAAATGGGCAATTCCACAATGGAACTGCCCATATATTTTGAAAATTATGTGATTTTTAAGGCTCTGCACCGTTTCAAGCACCATTTGGTGTAAATTTGGTGTATTTGTGTATTTTCAGAGCTTTTTCATAAATGAAGTACATCCCGTTTTATAGGGTAAAACGGTACTTCTTAATAGAGCTTTGCACCTGCCGGAATGTGGTCATCCACCATAAGGAGATGAAGCTTTTCTTCGCCTTCTTCTTCGTGAATGGCGGAGAGCAGCATACCACAAGAGTCAATGCCCATCATTGCTCTTGGAGGAAGATTTGTGATGGCGATAAGTGTCTTACCAACAAGTTCTTCCGGCTCGTAATATGCGTGAATACCGCTTAAAATGGTTCTATCTGTGCCTGTTCCGTCATCAAGAGTGAACTGAAGGAGTTTCTTTGACTTCGGTACTGCAACACACTCTTTAACCTTCACAGCTCTGAAATCAGACTTTGAGAATGTATCAAAATCAACATCTTCTTCAAACAAAGGCTCAATCTTTACCTTAGAAAAATCAATTTTCTCAGGCTCTGAATTTGGTGTAGAAACTTCTTTATCCTTTACACCATTTTCGGATTTTACACCACCGAGGGTCTTCATTGTCGGGAATAATAATACATCACGAATAGCCTGTGCATCTGTCAGTAACATTACCAGTCTGTCGATTCCGTATCCGATTCCACCTGTTGGCGGCATACCGATCTCCAGTGCGTTCAGGAAGTCTTCATCTGTGTGGTTGGCTTCTTCATCACCTGCTGCAAATGCTTCTTCCTGTGCTGCGAAACGCTCTCTCTGGTCGATTGGGTCATTTAACTCTGAGTATGCGTTACACATCTCACGACCGTATACATATAACTCAAAACGCTCTACATAGTTCGGATCTTCCGGATTCTTCTTTGTCAGTGGTGAGATCTCGATCGGATGATCTGTTACGAATGTAGGCTGGATCATCTTCTCTTCACAGAACTCATCAAAGAACAGGTTCAGGATATCACCCTTCTTGTGGCGCTCTTCGTATTCTACGTGATGCTTGTCTGCTAATGCTTTTGCCTCTTCGTCTGTCTTAACTTCTGAGAAGTCAACACCTGCGTATTTCTTAACAGCATCGATCATGGAAATTCTTTCGAATGGTTTTGCCATATTGATGACTGTTCCGTTGTAGCTGATCATTGCACTTCCACATACCTTTTCTGCAAGGTAACGGAACATGCTCTCTGTCAGTTCCATCATTCCTTCATAGTCTGTATATGCCTGGTATAATTCCATCAGTGTAAATTCCGGGTTGTGACGTGTGTCTACACCTTCGTTACGGAATACTCGTCCGATCTCGTATACTCGCTCAAGTCCTCCGACGATCAGTCTCTTCAGATATAATTCCAGAGAAATACGAAGTTTTACATCTTCGTTCAGAGCATTGTAATGTGTCTCAAATGGTCTTGCAGCTGCTCCACCTGCGTTGCTTACCAGCATTGGAGTCTCTACTTCCATGAATCCACGTCCGTCTAAGAAATTACGGATCTCTTTGAGGATCTGAGAACGTTTGATAAATGTCTCTTTTGACTCTGGATTCATGATCAGGTCTACATATCTCTGACGGTAACGTGTATCTGTATCTGTTAATCCGTGGAACTTCTCCGGAAGGATCTGTAAGCTCTTGGAAAGAAGTGTCATCTTCTCTGCATGGATAGAGATCTCTCCGGTTCTTGTTCTGAATGCAAATCCTTCTAATCCGAAAATATCACCGATGTCAGAACGTTTGAAATCTGCATAAGATTCTGTTCCGATCGCATCTCTTGCAACATATACCTGGATGCTTCCCTGAAGATCCTGAATGTTACAGAAAGAAGCTTTACCCATAACTCTCTTGAACATCATACGTCCTGCGATTGCTACGTGGATTGGATTGGCATCCATGATGCTTCTTCTCTCTTCATAATCTTTCTTCAGAACCTCTTTTGCCTGCTCTTCATCCATACCTTCTACATCTGATGTATGATGATCTTTTAAAAGTTCTGCCTCATGTGCTTCATACAGACTCTTCACTTCCAGTGAGTGATGTGTCTGATCGAATTTTGTGATCTTGAACGGATCTTTTCCATTCTGCTGCAGTTCTGCTAATTTATCACGGCGAACCTTTCTTAACTGATTCACGTCCTGTTCCTGTCCATTGTTCTGCTGCTTAGCCACTTTTTTATTCTCCTTCCTTATCTGAATTCAGACCTCCCGTGTAAGAGAGGCCTGAGTCTTGTGTCCTGGTTATTCTTCGACGGGTATCTGCCTGTCTCTTATAATGAACGGCTGATGTCCAGTACCTTGTACTCCATTACTCCAGCCTGTGTCTCTACTGTTACGACATCTCCGATCTGTTTGCCCATCAGAGCCTGACCAACCGGTGATTCGTTAGAGATCTTTCCTTCCAGACTGTTCGCCTCTGTAGAGCCGACCAGTTTGAATTCCATCTCTTCGTCAAATGTGATGTCGAATACTTTTACAGTACATCCGATGTTGATCTTATCGAAATCAACTTCATCTTCTACTACAACTTCTGCATTCTTAAGAATTGCTTCCAGTTCTTCGATACGTGCTTCAATGTCTCTCTGCTCGTCTTTTGCTGCATCGTACTCAGCGTTCTCTGATAAGTCTCCCTGTTCTCTTGCTTCTTTGATCTTCTGTGCAATCTCTCTACGTTTTACAACCTTGAGGTTTTCAAGTTCGTCTTCCAGTGCTTTTAAACCAGCATAAGTAAGTAATTTTTTCTTTGCTTCCATCTGTCTCCTGCTCCTTTTTCTGTTCCATATTACTCTGACATTTTTATGCCTGAATCATCTATCTGAATATTTAATCTGTCATAGAATAAAGATACTTTCACAATTTCATTATTATACATAAATGCGTGTTTTATGTCAATGTTTTTGTCTCTTGTATATCCCTATTTTACGCCTGTTCTTTTCATTTTCCGACGGTATCTATTATTCAGATTCTCTGTTTATACAATCGCCTTGTCCAGAAGTTCCACCAACTCTTCATAAGATTCCACCTGGTTGATCGCATCCCTGAGTTTTGCAGAACCTTTCATTCCCTTTGTGTACCAGGCAACATGCTTACGCATTTCCCTGATCCCGATAAAGTCTCCCTTGAATTCAATCTGTAGTCTTGCATGTCTGAGCATTGTCTCTTTGATTTTCTCCGGAGTTGGTCTCGGAGGAACAACACCGGTTCTTTCATATTCCTGAAGTTCATGGAAGATCCATGGATTGCCCTGTGCACCTCTTCCGATCATCACGCCGTCACAGCCGGTTTCTCTTCTCATCTGAAGTGCATTTTCTCCTGAAATCACATCACCATTTCCTATCACCGGAATGGATACGGCTTCTTTGACCTGACGGATGATATCCCAGTCTGCTTTACCGGAATAATACTGTTCCCTTGTCCGTCCGTGCACGGCAACTGCCGCACCGCCTGCATCTTCAATGATCTTTGCGATCTCTACAGCATTGATATGATCATCGTCAAATCCTTTCCGGATCTTCACCGTTACCGGCTTTTCGATTGCTTTCGACACTGCCGATACGATCTCATGTACCAGCTTCGGATTCTTCATAAGTGCAGAACCTTCGCCGTTCCGTACTACCTTCGGAACCGGACATCCCATATTGATGTCCAGGATCTGGAACGGCAGCTCTTCGATCATTTTCGCCATCTCGCTCATGATCTTTGGATCGGAACCAAAGAGCTGTAACGACACCGGATACTCTTCCGGATGGATTGCAAGTAATGCTTTAGTATTCTTATTTTTATACTGCAGGGCTTTCGCGCTGATCATCTCCATGCACAAAAGTCCGGCTCCCTGCTCTTTACAGAGCAATCTGAACGGCAGATCCGTTACTCCCGCCATCGGCGCGAGAATATATGGATTTGCCAGATTAACATTCCCGATTTTCATCTTTCTACTCCTGTTAATTAATTTTAATTACTATTATCTTCTATCCTGGTTATCCCTGAACAATTTACAAACATCTTCTATTTTCGATTATTCCAGAATACTTATCATTCTTTTCACAATTATACTTCATTTCCTGTAAGAAACACACAGCACTATATATCAGCTAAGATAGCCCCACTCTTACACTGGCGGAACCATCTTGATATATAGTGCTGCACATTTCTCTGAAAGTCTACATTATCAACACCGTAGATTATTTACTTTTTTTATTCTTTTCGTAAATGAACCGAAGTCCTTTTAACGTAAGCTGTGAATCATACACATCGATCATGTCTGTTTCATTCGCAATCATCTTGCCAAGTCCGCCGGTTGCAATAACCTTTGCATCCGGGTAGCCGGACTCTTCTTTCATACGCTTAATGATATATTCAGTCTGACCGATCTGACCATATACAAGGCCTGCCTGCATTGCCGTGATCGTCTCTTTTGCGAGAATGGAATTCGGCTTGCGGATCTCGATTGCCGGAAGCATATCTGCCTCTCCCCAGAGAGACTGTGCCGAAGTGCGGATTCCCGGTGCGATCACGCCCGCCTCAAATGTTCCGTCCGGGCCGATCACATCAAATGTCGTTGCCGTTCCGAAGTCTACCACGATCGCCGGTCCACCATATAAGGTGTAAGCACCGACTGCATCTACGATACGGTCCGGGCCGACCTGTCTCGGGTTCTCCGTGACGATACGGATTCCCGTCTTAATTCCTGCAGATACAACCACCGGCTTTACGCCGAAATATTTGATGATCGCACTGCCGAGTGAATGCATCACATCCGGCACTACGGATGCAAGGATCACTGCATTGATCTTCGAGCTTTCGATCCCATGTCTTTCTACCAGTTCCTGTAAAGTAATTCCATATTCATCCGATGTTCTCGGCTGCTTTGTCTTCATACGGAATGTGCCAAATAATTCGTCTTTGTTAAACACTCCGAGTGTAATGTTCGTATTTCCTACATCGATTACAAGAAGCATCTTTCTCCTCCTGTTTTGTCTGTTTCCTTATAGTTACTCTTCGCTGTTTATCTCTTCCCCCAGGAAGAATACTTTATAATATAACTGCAATGCCTGCAGAAGATCCTGCTTGTCTCTCTGCAGCTGCTTGATCTTAAGCTGGCTTCCGATGTCATCGAACATCGGGTCAAAATCATCGGAGGTTACTTCAAAGCATAATTCCCCGTTCTCTTCGAATACCAGCGTCAGGATTCCTCCTACATCATGCACATACAACACGCACATGATCTTCAGTTCATTCTTTACATCATCCGGGAGCTGTTCAAAATCCGGATTCAGATAATATTTTTCTTCATATGAATTGGCGCCGCAAAGCACCACTTTTTCATCATACATACCCATAAACACCTCTAACTGATACCTCTCCGGCATAGATTTCTTTTTCTTTCCCATCCGGCGTTCTTACAATCAGTTCTCCAGTCTGATTGATGCCGATGGCGTGCGCTTTATATTCATTTCCTGGTTCCAGGACCTTGACCTCCTGATCCCGGTTCACCAGCATGGAATTATAAAGTTCCTGTAAGCCCGACAGATCTTCCGTCTCAATGAAGATCTCATAGCATTTTTCAAAGCTCTTCATCACTGCTGCGATCAGCTCGGAACGCTTTACGCTCTTTCCGAGTTCCAGCTTAAGTGAGGAAGCCGTTGCCTTAATATCATCCGGAAATGTATCCTGATTCACATTGATTCCGGCACCGATCACGACATGATTGATATAGTCGATCTCCGTACTCATTTCCGTCAGAATACCGCAGATCTTCCGGCCGTTCACCACGATATCATTCGGCCACTTGATCTTCGTCTCAAGTCCGGTCACTTCCTGGATACCTTCTGCCACAGCGATCGCCATAAGTAACGTAAGCTGTGGTGCCTTTACCGGCGGAATATCCGGATACAACAGGATCGTCATATAGATACTGCTTCCAGACGGTGATTTCCAGACACGGCCTCTGCGGCCTTTTCCTGCCACCTGCATATCTGCCACGAATAAAGTACCGTGAGCAGCCCCGTTATCTCCGGCTTCTTTGGCGCGGTTATTGGTCGAGTCAATTTCATCGTAATATACGACATTTTTTCCTGCCCATTTTGTGTCTACAAGACTTTCAATCTCTGCTTTTGACATAACATCCGGACTGTCGATAAGGCGGTAGCCTTTGTTGCGCACCGCCTCTATCTCATAACCTTCTTTTTTAAGCTGGTCGATCACTTTCCAGATGGCCGTTCTGGATACCTGAAACTGTTCGCACAACTGCTGTCCGGAAATATATGTATCGCTTTCTTTTAACAAACGTAATATTTCTGATTTCATAATCTGTCTGCTCTTGCCTACTCTCTTTCACCAAGTGTTGCCACCATGACAGCCTTGATCGTATGCATACGGTTCTCAGCCTCGTCAAATACCTTTGACTGCGGAGACTCGAATACTTCATCTGTAACTTCCATATCGTCCAGTCCGAATTTGTCATGGATCTGTTTGCCGATCTTCGTCTTCAGATCATGGAATGCCGGCAGGCAGTGTAAGAAGATAGCCTGTTCTCCTGCATTTTCCATTACTTTCTTTGTTACCTTGTACGGAGACAGTTCGCGGATACGTTCTTCCCATACTTCGTCCGGCTCACCCATGGATACCCATACATCCGTACAGATAACGTCTGCATCTTTGGTTCCGCTTCCGATATCTTCTGTCAGTGTGATGGTTGCTCCTGTCTCTTTGGCATATCCTTTGCAAGTCTCTACCAGTTCCTCATTCGGGAAATAGTTCTTAGACGTACATGCCACGAAATGCATACCTAATTTGGCACATGCGATCATCAGGGAATTGCCCATATTGTATCTTGCATCACCCATGTATACCAGTTTGATACCTTTCAGATGTCCGAAATGTTCACGGATCGTCAGCATATCCGCCAGCATCTGTGTCGGATGATACTCATTCGTCAGTCCGTTCCATACCGGAACACCTGCATATTTGGCCAGTTCCTCCACAATCTCCTGTCCAAATCCACGATACTCGATTCCATCAAACATTCTTCCGAGAACTCTTGCTGTATCTTCGATACTTTCTTTCTTCCCGATCTGTGAACCTGAAGGATCAAGGTAAGTCGTTCCCATACCCATATCGTGAGCAGCTACTTCGAAAGAACAGCGGGTTCTGGTACTGGTCTTTTCAAAGATCAATGCCACATTCATTCCTCTGTATTTATCAACCGGAATTCCTTTTTTCTTTTTTTCTTTTAATTCTGCGGAAAGATCAAGCAGATATGTGATCTCTTCCGGTGTGAAATCTTTCAGCGTCAGGAAATTTCTGCCTTTTAAATCCATTATTTTGTACCTCGCTTTTATTCTTTGACTTTTATCTTATGTCTTTTGTCTACTTTTCTTCTTTTTTATCATCTGCGCCAATCTCTGTAACAGATTTTACCAGACCTGCAATGCTCTGGATCTCTGACGGGATGATGATCTTCGTTGCTTTTCCATCAGCAGCTTTTGCAAATGCTTCCAGACTTTTCATGGTAAGAACAGCCTCATCGGCTCCTGCTTCTTTCAGGAAACGAATTCCATCGGCATTTGCCTGCTGCACTTTCATGATGGCTTCTGCCTTACCTTCAGCCTCACGGATCGTGGCTTCTTTCTGTGCTTCTGCTTTCAGGATAGCCGCCTGCTTCTCAGCTTCCGCATCCAGAATTGCAGACTCTTTGTGACCTTCTGCCACAAGGATTGTAGATTTCTTCTCACCTTCTGCACGTAAGATTGCTTCACGGCGTTCACGTTCTGCCTTCATCTGTTTCTCCATTGCATCCTGGATGGCTGCCGGTGGGATAATGTTCTTAAGTTCCACGCGGTTTACCTTGATTCCCCAAGGATCGGTTGCCACATCCAGAGATGCTCTCATCTTCGTGTTGATCGTCTCTCTGGATGTCAGTGTCTGATCTAATTCCAGATCACCGATGATGTTACGAAGTGTCGTGGCTGTCAGGTTCTCGATCGCCATGATCGGATTCGCCACACCATAACAGAACATCTTCGGATCCGTGATCTGATAAAATACAACGGTATCAATTCTCATCGTTACGTTATCTTTTGTGATAACCGGCTGCGGTGCAAAATCCACTACCTGCTCTTTCAGATCCACTCTTCTTGCCACACGGTCAAAAATCGGAATCTTAAAGTGAAGTCCGGTTCCCCATGTTGCCTGATATGCCCCCAGTCTTTCAATAACCAATGCCTGCGCCTGTCTGACTACCTTTACACAGGAAATCACCACGCAGATAATAATCGCTAATAAAATCAATCCAAAAATCATACTCTACTCCTCTCTGGCATGCACGATCAGTTTCACGCCCTGAATACCATTTACTACAACAACTGTGTTCTTCGGGATTGTTCCGTCCGGCTCATCCGTCTTCGCCGACCAGATTTGGCCCCGAATCTCTACCTGCCCTTTGGCCTTTATCGTATCGATGTCTTCTGTCACCAATGCCTGCTGGCCGATCAGGCTTTCTGCATTCGTCTTCTGTCTCTCCTGATTAAAGTACTTCACCGCAAGTGGTCTCGTCAGAAGCAGAAGCAGGAGCGAAACTACGATAAATGTACCAACCTGAACGCCCAGTCCAAAGCCGACAAACCCCGCACAGAATGCGATCAGTGCGCCTCCGGCAAACCAGATGGTGGTAAGTCCCATCGTCGCAATTTCAATGATCAGCAGTACAATAA
>JABLTP010000313.1_pt1 | contig 11112 bp, 14 predicted proteins | sample 7160111 | NCBI WGS metagenome assembly JABLTP01 (sample SAMN14651227, study PRJNA627086) | human gut metagenome | isolation source: feces | host: Homo sapiens
ACGCGGCGGGCAAAATTGTTATGCTCGCGCACCTCGCGGGTCAGTTCTTCCAGCTTGGTGTCGGTCACGGCCTGACTGCGGCTGTTGGCAATCAGCACGCCGATCAGGGTCACCGCACCGGCAAGGATGGCTGAGATGATGCTCTCCATCGGTCTCACACCTCCATCACGGGGATGCCGTAGTCCTCGGCGCACTGGTGCTCAATGCGGCAGCCGCGCGCATTCTGCCAGCCCGGAGCAAAGATTGCCACATCGGCCCTTGCAAGGAACTCGATGCTCCGGGCCAGATAGTCCAGCGGCTTTGCTGCCGGGCCGAAATCATCAAAGAAGGTTTCCAGCGGAGCCACATCTTCACCCAACAGGTCCTTTGCCTTGCTGATCGCGGCGGTGCGTTCCTGAAGTACCTGTTCATCGGACAAGCCACCCATGGGCTGGCTGATAAAAATAGTCTTGCTCATGTTATTCACCTCACAGCGTCCACCGGCTCTTGTTCGGGCGGGTGTCCACGTGCACCCAGCCGGTCTTGCGCGTCGGGTGCGCCGCGTCCTTCGGGTAGCGGCCGATGCCACCGCGCCCGGGTAGCAGCTTCTCTGCGTAGGCGGCCACAATAGCCACCGGTACGCCTTCCACCCAGAAGTCCGCCGCCCGGCCCTGAATGTGCTGGCTGTTCTTGCTGGCATCGGGCAACGTTGCATTATAGGCAGCGGTGCGGTAGCCGCTGGTGATATGTACCTTTTCACCAAAGTGCTCCCGGATACACTGCAAAAGCACCACCAGCTCGTCATCGATCAGAATGGTGTCCGATGCCCTGCACGCAAATTCCTTTACCTGAAAGCAGGGGGCCAGATAGGTTTTGCCGTCCTTCTTCAGGCTGTACTGTTTGATTGCCATATGTATCACGTCCTTTCACGGGGTCAGGCCCCGATTTTCACGTTCTCTTTCAGCTCCTGATCTGCCTTGTCCGCACTGGTGACGGTCTTTGTGCCGTCCCTGCAGGCAAATTCCCGCACCCGGAAGCTGCGGCTCAGCAGGGCATTGCCGTCCTTCCGGCGGGAATAGGCGTTAAGCATGGGCGTCCTCCTGCAGCAGGGCTGCCACCGCGTCCCGCAGCCGGGCGGGGACATCGTCCGGCGTTTTGAGCCCCTTGCGGATCAGGGTCGCATAGATCTTTGCCATCAGGCATCACTCCTTTCGTACAGTTCACACAGGGCAAGCTGCAGGTCGGTCAGCTGCTGCATCAGGTCGGCCACCGTCTCCGGCAGCTTGTCCTTTGCTTCCTGCTTTTTGCGTGCTTCTTCCTGCGCAGCCAGCTCTTCGGCGGTGTAGCGGATATACCTTTTAATGGGCAGCTGCTCGGTCCACGCGGGTCTTGCCGGTACGCCCGGCACATCCACCACCCGCTGCACGTCCTTGCCGCCGCCGGGATATTCGGCCACTGTCTCGTAGTGGGCCACCTCGGCCACAGCCTCCTGCGCCGGGTGCTCCAGCGGCTGGGTGTCGTCGGTCAGATAACCCAGCATCAGGTCCGGGTTTCCCACGACCGCGCCGGTCTCGTCAAGAATTTTCATAAGTCAAAACCTCCTTTCTCAGGCCACGCGGTGCCAGATGTGCACATAGTAGGCGGCGGGCTGCACGGTGGTGCTGCGTCCGTAGATGGCATTGGACTTGGATGCGTCAAAAGATACGGTGCAATTACTGCCGTATGAACCGCCTTCGTAACCAGCCAAACCGCCATTGTTTGTGTTTATAGAAAGAGCGCCGCTGTTAGATACATTTGGGTATGCTGTGCTCGCCACACCAGAGGATGAGCCCTTGAGGTTCGGCAGACCGGCTTTCACCGTGGTGCCTGCTGCGTGGGTGCTGGATGCACCCATCAGCACCCGCTCGGAGGCGATCTCTTCCCAGCTTCCGCCGAACAGTGCGGCGGGGCTGGTGGGGTCGGTGCTCTGGTAGATGCTGCCCACGGGGTAGTAGCCGAGCTTATCGGCGGCTTCCCCTTTCAGTGCGTCAATGACAGCTCGAAACTGCTGCACCAAAGTGCCGGTGGGGATCCCCGTCACGCCGTCCCGCATGACGCCGCAGACGGTCTCGTCCGCGCGGGTGTCGGTGATGTCGGCGGCGGTGACGGAAGTGCTGCCTGCGGGGCGTCTGATCTCGGCAAGGCAGAGGTCATAGACCAGCTCGGTGCGGGTGATGGCCGGGGCAGCAGGGGAAGCGGAATCCGGCGTGCCGTCCAGCACCTGCAGGCTGGTCTTTTTGGCAGCGGCATCGTAGCGCAGCACGATGCGGTCAATGCGGCTGCGCACGGCATCGGCGGCGGTCAGGGTCAGCGTCCCGGGCTGCTCCATGATGATGCTGCGGCCCTTGAACCGTGCCGGGTGCACCCATGCCTGACCGGCGCTCACCTGTACGCTCAGGCCGCCCTGTGCTGTGACGGAGAAATCCTCCTCGGCGCTGTATACGCCGCTCAGGCGGGTGGCGAGGTAGCCCGAAGCGTCGTCGGCGTCATATCGGATGCCGTCTTCGGGGTAAGTGATGATATCAGCCATAAAAAGTCCTCCTTTCAGGTCTTGTGCCATGTGGGCGTGCCCAGCCGGATGGTGCGGGTGGTGCCGCTGTCCTCGCTCTGGGTGATGATGTCGGCTACCCGCACCATGGCGGTGTAGCCCAGCTGGGGCAGACTTGCGCTCAGCACATCGCCCACCTGCAGGGTATCATCGTCCACGTCAAACTCGATGCTGCCGGTGCGCAGCTGCTTGAGCAGGGCTTCGCCGCCTTTGTCGGCCAGCCGCTGCAGATAGCTCTGGCTGGCGGTGGTCTCGCCGTTTTCCGGCTTGAGGCTGCCCGCGTCCACGTACAGCTCCCGCCGTGCGGAGCCGGTGGCTCCGGTGTCGCCCACCCAGACCACCACGCACTTTGTTTCGTCCTCGTCGGGCTTTGCGCAGACAAGGGCTACGTTGGCGTAGTCGGTGTCGGCAAAGCTCCACCCGGGGCTGCGCAGGTTGCCCCACTGGGGGCTGTATCTGCGGTTCGGGTCGAAGGTGGGCCGGAAGCACTCGAAGAGCAGGCGCTTGCTGCTGTCCTTGCCGTCCAGCACGATGCGGAACCCCAGATCACAGGCCTGCCCGATGGTCTGGCAGTAGTCAAAAATACTGCCGCCGGAGGTCTGCTTGGCAAAGACCGTGTCAAAGCCGTACTCGGTGCCCAGCGCAAGCCGGGGCCAAGGCTTGGCGGCTGACACCAGCGCCCGCATGGCCTGCTCGGCGTTCTGGTTCTTGATGCTCACCGCAGACACCCGCTTGGTCAGCAGCCACGTGGCCGGGTAGCCGCTCACGACCAAATTCGCGTCCGTGTTCTGGTTGGCGCGGGAGCAGATGCGCATGGGGATGCGGGGGTTCTCGTCGCTGCGCACCAGCCAGCGGCCCTCCTGCAAAAGCTGCAAATTCTCGGGGGTGGGGCGCACCTCAAGGGTAAAGCTGCCCTCGGAGTAGTAGGGGCTATCCCAGTAGAGGGACACCCACACATCCACCCAGCCCACGCGGGCAAGGGTCTCCGCGTCCAAAACGTCTATTCTCATAGTGGTTCGGGAAGAATGCCCGCCTCCATCGGGTAAAAGCTGACGGATGCCTGCAGGTAGCCGGAGCCGTTCTCGGCCTGCATACTCAGCACGTTATCGCCGGGCTGCAGCTCGGTGAGGGTGCTGTCCTCGTCCAGCTTTGCAAAGATGTTCTCGGTCACGCCTGCCCGGGTCAGGGTGCAGGCCAGCCGGTCGGATGTGCTGCGGTAGATCTCCAGCGTCTCGTCCGGCTGCAGGGTCAGGTCAAAGCCGATGAAGGCCCCGGTCTGCAGGTCCACCACCTTGGGATGCGTCACCGGCATGTCGCACCGCAGTGTGGCCGTGAAGGGCACCGGCAGGCTGCCCTCGTTGCGCAGCACTGCCGCTGTGCCGTCCCGTTTGATGCCGTAGATGTGGCTGTCGTAGCAGACAGGAAAGCGGAACGCCTTTTCGTACCCGCCCAGCACGCTGCTGACGGCGTTGAGGTCGTACCAGAAGGGCTTTTCGCTGTAGAGCATGAGCGAACAGCGCGGCTTCGGCGTGTAGCTGGAAAAGTAGGGCGTTTTCTGCAGCACGAACCGGGCAAAGTACCGGTCGCCAAAGTACAGGGTGCCCTTGGTGAAGTAGGGAAGCTTTTTGCTGAACGCCCGGGCATTGTCCAGCGCATACGCGCCCCAGAACACCACATCGAGGGTGCGGGACACGCCGGAGACGCTCTGCCCCTCCACGGTGTCGCCCACCTGATTGACACCCTGCGCGGTTTTCAAGTCCACGTCGGTGCCGTTGAGCGGGTCGAGAAAGTAAGGGGCGTCGTAGTCCCAGCCCAGATGCAGGACGGCACCGGCGTCGGTGACTATTTCGAGGTGATCCTTAAAAAGCACGGTGTCCTCCTTTCATCGGCGCTGGCGGCGGGCCCTGTCGGCCTCCCAGCGGGTCTCGCGGGCAAGGTCGGCGGCGGTCTGAGCCTTGCTCTGGATGTACTGATTGATGGTGGTGTCGCCCTCCCGGTGGTAGCTGCGGGCGGCGGACACCACCTGCGCGGTGCCGGAAGCGGCCACGGTGGAGCCGAGGCGCATGTTGTCGGAAAGCACCAGCGCTCCCGCCTGCCGGATCATGTCGGCAAGGGCAGAGTTTGTCTTTTTCAACGCCAAGGTGTTGGCATTGATGGCGTCCTCAAGGCTGCCAGTGCCGGTGGTGACGTCCACGCTGCCCATACTGCCGGAGCCGGAGGACCCGCCGGAAGAGCCGCCGCGCCCGGACGAGCCTTTCTTACTGAAAGAGCCGCCGATCGAGGCAACGATGCCCGCGATGACGGCAGCAAGGGCTACGCCCGCTGCCACCATGAGCAGAGCCTGCGGAGTGCCAAAGCCGGTAGGGAACAGCGCCGCAGCGATGGCATCCAGCATTGCTACGACCGCGCCGCCGATGGCACCGATCAGGCCGCCCAGCGAAGCAAGAATCTCCGGGAATGCAGAGATCAGACCGCCCTGCAGGCCCTTGCTGATGGCGAGAGCCACCGCACTCAGCGGCCCCTGCAGGCCCTGAAAGACCGACACGAGGGTGGAGCCGAGGCCCTGCGCCTGCTGCCAGACCTCCCCAAAGCCACCGGTCAGGCCGTTCACGATCTGCCCGCCAAGGTCGATAGCTCCCTGCACCAGCTTGTCCCGGGCACCGCCCAGCGCTTTGTTGAGCTTAGTCACGATGCCGAGGGCAAAGGACTGCACCTGCTGCTTCTGGTCGGCGGTCAGGCCGCTGTAGATGGTGCTTGCGACCCACTTGCCGACGGAGAGCCAGTCCTGATTCTTGACGGCGGTGTACAGGTCATCGAAGGTGCCCAGCACGCCGGCGTTGGCACTGTCCTGCAGCTCCTTCCACAGGCCGTCAAAGGTGTCCGCAGCGGATTTCTTGGTGGTCTCGGCCACCTGCACGGCGCCGTCTGCGGCGATGGTCTTGACCCGCTCGATGGTCACGAGGGCACCGTCCACCACGTCGTCGTAGGTCTCGGTGATGACCTGCTTCTGGGTCTCGGTGCCGTCGGTCAGGGTCTCGGTGACGGTCTGGGTGGTGGTCTTGACCCCGTCTGCCAGCGTCTCGAAGGTGGAGGTGACCGTCTTGGCGGTCTCCCGCACCGTCTCCATGGTCTGCTTGACGGTCTTTGTGCCGTCTGCAGCCACTTCCGTGATGGTCTTGATATCTTTCAGCACGCCGTCCACCATCTGCCGGGAGGTCTCGGTGATGACCTGCTTTTGCTGTGTCTTGCCGTTGGAGAGCGTTTCGGTGATGTTTTCGGTGGTGCGGGTGATCTTGCCGTCGATTTCGGTCGTGGTGTCCGAGATGGACTTGACGACTTCGGCGGCGGATTTTTTGGCGCTTTTCGATGCTTTTTTGCCGGACTTGTCGATGGCAGCAGCGGCGTTGTTTGCCGACTGAGTAATCGATGCTGCCGTCTCCTTACCGGCCTTTTTGGCTTCTTCCTGACGTTCGGTCCAGCTCTTATTGCTGATGCCTTTCCCGGCCAGCACGTCGGCGTGCCGCTGGTCGCGGTTCATTGCCCCGGCGCTCGTCGAGCCGGAAGAGGTAGAGCCAGAGGTGCTCTGGGTGATGCCGTTGACGGCGGCATTGCTGGCCGTGCCCACCAGATTTGCAATCAGGCCGCTGACCCACGAGGTCAGCCGGTTCCACATCGACGCGATGCCGTTGATGATGCCCTGAACGATGTTCTCTCCGATATGGCCCCACTCGTCCATGCTGCCGTCCCAGACGCCCACCAGCTTTGCCACGCAGGCGAGGGCGGCTTCGGCCAGATTTTCAATGCTGTAGAGGATACCGTCCACAAGGGTGGTCAGCATAGCCGCGCCGCACTCGAGGATCTTCGGCAGGTTGGAAATCAGCGCGGCGGCAAACTTGGCAATCGCCGCGCCTGCGGACTCGATCAGTGCAGGGAGATTGTCGGTGATACCAATGATGAGGCTCTCGATGATCTGCAGGCCGGCGGTCATCATCTCGTCTGCGTGGTCACCGAGGTAGCCGATAAATCCGGCGATGATCTCGGCGGCGCTGGCGATCAGGTCCGGGATGTTGTCCACAAGGCCCTGTGCCAGCGCGCCCAGCACTTCAGCAGCCGTGTCCAGCATGGCCGGTGTAGCTTCCACGATGTCCTCAGCCAGCTGGGTGATGATCTCCACGCCGGTCTGCATCAGGCCGGGCAGCTGCTCGGTAATGCCTGCCGCCAGATCGGAGAGAATCTGGCCTGCAGCCTGAAGCATGGCTTCGGGTCCGCCATCAGACAGGGCGGTGGTCAGCTGGGTGAGGCAGTCTGTGCCCCACTGAGTGGCATTGCTCAGAGAGGATTCCAGCGAGTCATACAGGGTGATGCCGAAATTCTGGGCAGCCGTCTGCATGGTCTCCACCTTGTGCTGAAAGGTGTCGGTCATGGTCTCGTAGGCGGTCTCGGTAGCGCCTGCGCTGTTCTGCATCTGGCTGAGCACATCGTTGAAATGTTCAGCGCCGCCGGATGCCAGCGACAATGCACCGGTGCCTGCTTCCACACTCGACCACAGACCTGCAAAGGCAGTGCTGCTGCCGCCGACGCTCTGATACAAAATCTGCAGAACATCGCCTAGGCTCTTGCCCTCAGCATTCAGCTGAGCAAAGCTCTTGCCGGTCTGTTTCTGCAAAATTTTGCCGACAGTAGATCCGGCATCGCCAAGTTCGTTGAGCATGGACTTGGTGTAGGTGGTGGCTTCTGCCGTGGCAATACCATTTGCGGTCATGACGGCCAGACCACTGGACAGATTTTCGACGGTCACGCCATACGCTGCAGCCAGAGGAATGACCTTGCCCATGCTGGACGAAAGCTCATCCACGCTGGTTTTGCCCAGATTCTGGGTGGTCAGCAGCACATCCGATACATGGATGGCCTGATCTGCACTCAGTCCATAGGCATTCAGCGCGGTGGTCAGGATATCGACCGCCGAACTGCTGGAAGTGAAGCCAGCAGCAGCCAGCTTGGAAGCCTGTCCGGCAAAAGCTACGGCGTTTGCCGTATCCTGTCCGGCACTGATGGCCTGATAGGCTGCTTCGGCAATGTCTGCAGCGGCAACGCCCATGCTGCCGGATGTATCAAGGATCTGCTTGTTCAGATCGCCCACGGAGACCTTGCTCGTGTCGGCGATGGTGCCGACCTTGGCAAGGGCTGTCTCGAACGATGAACCAATATCGACCGAGGAAGTCACCAGCTCGGCCATTTTGCTGCTGGCCGATTTTACAAAGTCAGCGATCAGATTACCAGCAGCCACCGTCATGCTGGAAATGCCATTGGTAAAACCGCTGGTATCCAGTTTGGTGTTGCCGGTAACGTCAAAATCAAATGCCACTGTGTCCACCTCTCTCCATTCCAAAAGAGCGCGGGCACAAGGGCACAGGCTGTTATAACTTGATCTCTACCTCCCGCTTACAGGCGGGATTTTTGCATTTTACCCACAGGGCATGGGCGGATGCGGCATTTTCTGCCCACACCGGCAGCGCCCGGCCGCAGTAGGGGCAGGGCACCGGGGCGCGGCTAATGCCGGAACCGTGCGAGGAACGCGGCATCATGCTCTTCGACGGACACGACACGGGCGGCACCCCCTCTCAGCTCAGCAGGCAGGGCAAAGCGCTCCTGCAGGTCGGCATAGTGGGCACGCATACTGCCCTCGTACTCGGACAGGTCCATGGTGCGCCAGCTCATGATCTTGGCCATGAGGGTCTCCTCCGGCAGGGCCGCGAACAGCGCCCGGAACCGGAACCAGTGCACCCGCTCCCGGGTCAGGTCGATGCCGTAGGCCTGCTGGAACGCCGCCACGATGTAACCGGCATCACACTGGTAGTCGAAGGCAAGACCGGAAGAGGGCGCGGTACTGCTTTCAGCTGCGGCGCTTTCGGCTGCTTTTTCGCCCGCCTTATAAAACTCGATCATGTACCCGTAGGCGTCGATGATCTTCTGAGGGTCGTTCAGAAAACAGTGTGGGTCTTTGTAAAAACGCCAGAGGGCGCTGACCGCAAAACCGATGGGATCATCTCCTGTCTGGCCGCGCACGTAGGTGTTGACCAGCCAGACCATGGGCCGGAAATCCGGGATGATCTCGTGTCCGTGCCACCGGGTGGGCAACTCGTCCAGCAGCAGGTCAGACATGGCGCTCGGATGCCAGCTGCAGAGCGTACTCTGCCAGCTGCTGCATGGCATCGGGGTCGTCCCGCAGGGCATTCACAGCCTGCCGGGCATCGATCAGCTGGTCGGTCTTGCGGCGGGTCCCGGCTTCCGTGTCCGGCCAGAAAGTGTTGGTCTGGGTGATAGGCTGCTGCGCCGGGCGGCTTGCCACCTGCGGGTGGAAACCCTCGCTGCGGGACACGGGTTTCTGCTTGCGCTGCTGCTGCTTTGCCGCTGCGCGCCGCTGCTCGCGGTTCATGGGCATTGCAGCCGCCTGCTTTACGGTGGCCTGTTCTGCGGCGATGGCTTCCTTGATGGCGTTCGTCACACGGACACAGGCACCAAAGTTGTTTCCGTCAAGACCCAGACGTTCAGATGCACCCTCGCCCAGCAGCTCGTCGAAATAGCCCATCATAAGGCGGCACTGGCCGCGCAGGATGTCGGCGGGGCCCGTATGCGCGCGCTTGCTCTCGCGGTCAGAAGCCGCCTGCATGTGCTGCTGTGCCGCGTCCATACGGTCGAGGTCGTTGGCGTTCAGCGCCGAAAATTCAAATTCCTGTCCACAAATAACCATGTTCTGGCTCCTTTCAATTGGGCCGTGTGCCGGACTCAAACCGGCATCGAGTCAATCACGGCATAAAATATCCCCGTTCCGGTGCGGAGCGGGGAAAGATGCTGTTCCGGACGGGGTCAGCCGCCGGTGGTAAACGTGAACTCGTCCGGCGTGCCGATGGCCTTCACGTCGCAGGCAAAGGTGGCCTTGGAACCGGCCGCACCGCCCACGTCGCTGGTGACGATGATGGCAGCGCTGCCTTTCTCGCCCTTGCCGGTGCGCAGGCTGAAATAGATGTAGGGCACAATGACATCGCTGCCGGTGCCGTACACGATCTTGTGGCTCAGCACAAAATCCTGAAAAGCATCGCCCACGCAGCGGTCACCGTTGACGGCAAGGGTGCGCTGGGTGCCGGTCTTTTCGGTGACGTTGCCGGTGCGGATGTACTGGGAATCCTCGGTGGTGGCGTTCAGGGAGCCGGAATGCTCCTTCACATGGTCGGCGCAGACGATCCACTGGCTTTCCTTGGTCTGGGTGCTCTCGATCTGGAACGCCAGCACAAAATCGTTCGCCGTCTCGATGCCGGTATACGACGCGCTGGGCGTGATGCCGGACTTGGTAATGGCTTCAGATACAGTCATATCAAAACTCCTTTCATTTTGGCATGTAGTAGGTCAGGCGCATTTGCAGCTGCATCTTACAGCTGCCCGCGCTGTTTGTGACGATGTAGCCGCTGTTTGTCACGGCAATGCCGGTAGGGGTCTTGCCCCCGCCGCAGGCCGAGAGGTCAGGCAGGTCGTGCCGGGCGTCCTGCCGCATGACCCACTCGGTGAGCTGCTCAAAAAAGCCGCTGTTCTGGATGCTGACGGCGTCCACCTCGCTGTACTCCCGGCGGCTGAGGAAGAGGTAATTCTTCGACATTTCCCAGCCGGAGATGTACTCGGTGATGATGGGATCACCGGGGCTGTCCTCGATGGAAAATGCGGTGGATTCTTCTTCCAGTCCGGCAATGCGGAAGGCTGCACAGGTGGCTTCCTGTTCTTCGGCGATCAGCGGGCAGGTCTTGAGCCATGCCCGCAGGGCGGCAATGGTGGGCTTTACGGTTTCGCTCATTTGTTCCCTCCCAGAAACTGCTTTGCGGCATCATGGGCGAACTTTTCCAGCTCGTCCTTGTGGTCGGCAATGGCCCGCTGGCCCCAATAGGAGCCGCGCAGGCCGTTCTCACCATGCAGACCCTTGCCCTGTTCATGCAGATAATACTGCCTGCGGGCATAGGGCGTATTGTACACCAGCAGACCTTCCTTGAAGTCGGATGCCTGATTCACGCTGTTCTTCAGCGTGCCGGTGTCAAAGGGCACATAGGGGTCTACCGTTGCCGCCACTTTCTGTGAAAAGGCAAACTGCAGCTTTGCGAACCGTGCATCCATGTCGGCCTGAAAGCCGGGCCGGAACGTGATCTTGAAATCAAAAACCGGTGCGCTCATGCGATCAGCTCCCTTCCACATGCCAGTGGGGCAGCAGCGGCTCCCGGTCGTCCGAGACAGCCGCCGCTGTGCAGCACAGGTGCGTTTTTTCAAGCCGGGCATACTCTTCGGCGGTCAAGGCAGGCACCGCGCCCTGCACCAGCTTCCAGCCGCGTTTCAGGGTCCAGTGCTTGGTCTTTTCCGCCGCAGACAGCGCCGCCCACTGGGCATAGGGCAGGTAGCCCGCCGTACACACGCTGGCCGGGATGCGGATGTGGGTGGTGCGCTCCGGGTCTTTGGCGGTGCCGGAGCCGGAGGTGGAGCGGCATTCCCGCCAGCTGCACCCGGGGAAC
>JABLTP010010167.1_pt1 | contig 11065 bp, 15 predicted proteins | sample 7160111 | NCBI WGS metagenome assembly JABLTP01 (sample SAMN14651227, study PRJNA627086) | human gut metagenome | isolation source: feces | host: Homo sapiens
AGCGGCATAAAGCTGGGTGCCAGTATCGGCTGTTCCGCTGCCCCATTCAGATGTATGGTTGTTATTTGTCCAAAGCAGGACCTTCTCGGCATCGGCGAGGTTCTCAAAGGTCTTTTTGAACTTGCCACCGCCTCCCGGAATCCTCGGTGCCACACCCATCAGCAGTACCCCCGCGCAGCACATGCCGCAGATTTCTTATGGGGGGGGGTAAAACTACATACAAACGAATGTTTCATGCTAAACCTCCATCAACTTTGAATGACCCACCGCGCCCGGATTTCGGCGGTGGGCTTTTCTTTTACCTTAACCAGCACCGAATTGTACGCCGTGACCGTCACGCCGTCGTTGATGATGTCCTGCACTTCATTCAGCACATCATCGGTAGCGGGCACCCCGGTCTTGTCGTAGCCGATGCCGGACAAAAACACGCTGGCAGCCGTCACCACCGGCGCATGGCTGTTCGCGCAGGTCAGGGTAGCCGTCTGCTGATACAGCAGGCCTTTGGCCTGGTCGGCGCTGCTGCAGGCCGTCCACCCGTTCAGCGTAAGCCTGGCGTAGTAGATGTTGGAGACCTTGTCGATCGCCTTAAAAATATCGGTCTGCCGCCCCTGCGGGTCATAGGTCGCTCGCATCATGGCCGAGGTTCCGGCATTCAGCTGGTTCAGTTCGGCTTCGATTTTCTGCAAAAACGCTTCAAAGGCGGCTTCCATCACGCTGGTGTCTACCGCGTCGATGGTATCCCGCATCAGGCCGCAAACGCTGCCATCCAGCCGCAGGTCTACCACGTTGTCGGCGCTGATCTTAGTAGCGCCGGTGGGCCGGGTCACCCGGTACAGGAAGATCTCGTCATAGTCGTCACTGCGCCGCAGGCTGGGCAGCGTGGGGCTGGCCGAGGCCGTACCCTTGCGCACTTCCAGACCTGCGGTGTTGGCGTTTTTGTCGTACACCAGGGCAATGGCATCCCAACGGGGATTCACGCCGTCGGCATCCTCAAAGGTCAGGGTCACATCGCCCTGGCTGAACGGGAACGCCGCCCACTGATCGCTCACGTGGATGCAGCCCACGCCCTTGCCCACAGTGACCGTATTGTTGCCGTTGGTTTTGGCGGCAAAGCTGTCGGCGTTCAGCACGCCGCGGCTGCGGGCCGCATAGGCTGCGCCCAGCGCCACGCTGGTATACTGCTTGTTGTCCAGCGGCCAGCAGATAAGCTCGGTCAAAGCACATCACTCCTTTTTAAAGGTAAAGTTGTCAAACACAGGGCAAAGGCTGCGCCCGGTGCTTTCGTAGATGATCTTGATGCTGGCCACCCGCGCGGTGGCTTCCAGGCCGATCTCCTCCACCCGCACCGGCACAATATCGCCCAGGGCGTAGTCCTGACCGTAGATCATCTGGCTGTCGGCGGCGGTGCATTTCAGCTGCCGGGTCCCCAGGTGATTGGCCAGAGCTGCGCGGGCATAGTTCTGCACGGCGGTCTGGTATTCGGTTTCGGTGTAGGTTTTCTCGGTGGTGCTGCCGTCCGCGTTCTGCACGGTGTATTTGTGCTTTACGCTGCTGCCGTCCACCCACAGCTCGTGCCGGGCATTGCCGGCGGCTGTGATGTCCCCTACCTCGCAAAAATACCGGGTAAAGCTGTCCCCCTCGCTGGGTTCCTCGCCGCCGCACAGCACCACATTGGCGTAGTCGCTGGCATCCTCGGTATAGGTTGGGCTGGAAAGGTTCTGCATCCGGGTCGAAAAGTAGCCCATGTACAAATCGCTCCCCGGTGTGCTGCGGTCCTTGCCCTGCAAAAGTTCCAGCGTTTCGCTGCCGGTGGCCGGGTCAAAGGCGCAGCGCAGGCCAAACCCGCCGGTCTCGGCCAGCTGGGTCATGGCATCCAGGCAGGTCACCCATTCCAGGTCCACTGCCTCACAGGGGGCAGTAAAATCAGCGGCATCCGGCAAGGCCACTTCCAGCTCGCGCAGGTTGGCACGGCACAGGTCCAGCAGCCCTGCGGCTGCATCTGTCACGGTGGTCTTGCCCTTGGCTATCCGCTGGGCGAACCGCTGCAGGGTAAACTTGCCCCGCACGGTCAGCTTGCGGGCATCGCTGTCCAGTTCCGTGGCTACGATCAGCGCGGCCAGGCCGGGGGTGTCCGGGTTGTAAAGCACGGCTCCCTGCACCAGCATGGCGCGGTTGGTGGCGGTAGCGCCGCACACCAGCTTGATCTCGCCCACATCGGCAAAGGCCGGGGCCCACTGCAGGCTGTTGGCACTGTCCACCATGCCCATGCGCTCCCCGTTCTGGTATACATACAGGCGTAAAGCGTCAGACACCGGCCGCCACCCCCTTAGGTGCCGTCACTGTGGCGGTCAGGTTTTCGCGGCCCTCGTCAGCCGTCAGGCGCAGCACATTGTCGCCGGGGTCCAGCGTCATCCACAGGTCGCTGTCGTAGTCCAGCCAACGGAACCCGTTCACATCAGTACCATCGCTCTGTCGGTAGGTGCAGCCACGGGAACCATCCACCGTGGAGATGATGGCCGATTCACCGGGCAGCATTTCCTTGTTCAGTTTCAGGTAGCTGCGCTTGCCGTTGTGCCACAGCATCGGATTCTTCACGCGGGCCGCAGCGGTCAGGGTCAGCACAAACTCGGTCTCGGTGCTGCCGCTGTTCACCACGGTAGTGTACACATCTTTTTTGTATTTGCTGATGTACCAGCTGCCGGCGGTCGAGACAGGGGTCGGGAACCAGCTGCCCTCCAGGCCGCCCAGCATGGTGGCTGCCGTTTCCACGGTGCGCCAGTAGGGGTACGCTGCTTTCAGTTTAAACTGAAAGTTCAAAAGGTGTTCCCCGCCGCTCACATCCGGGGTATGGGCGGGCAGCACATCCAGATACCAGGTGGTATCGCCCACGGTTTTCAGCCAGCGGGAGGCCTCTTTGGGGCGGATGAGCCGCTTCAGCAGCGCCTCGTTGGCATCAAGGTCCCGCAGGATGCTGCCGGTCACGGTCAGGCTGCGGCCGCCTACGGATTGCCCCGTGATGGTTTTGCCGGTCTGCCCGGTGGATTGCTGCTCGGTCATTTCCACGTCCAGGCCGTCATCGCCGGTCAGGTTCGTGATCCAGAGATCGCTGTCCACGGCAAAGCGGATGGTGCTGCCGTCCGCCGCCTGAAAAGCATATACAGGCACGGTCCTTGCCATGCGCACCTCCTTACGGGATAGCCCATTTCAAACGCTGGGCCATGGATTCCGCCTCCCGCGTCAGTTCCGATTCGGACAGGCTGTCGTGAGTGTGGAACTCGTTGTTCAGGTTTACGGTCATACCGCCCGGCTGCCAGGTATCGGCAGTGTTGCCAAAGCGGTTGTTGCTGCGCAGTGTACCGGCCACAGCTACCTGCATCGGCTCGGCCGTCGCGCCCGAAAGCCTCTCCGCCGCATCCTCAACCATCCACAGGTTGTCGGTAATGCCGCGGGAAAGCCCGGCCATAAAATCAGGCATCCACTGCTCATACATACGCAGTGGGCCGATGTCCGGGCGGGAAAAGTGCATGTAGGAGGCAATCGCCGAGGCTACGTTTTTCACGGCCCCGACTACAGCCCCGATGGAGCCGGTAATGCCCTTGACCAGCCCCATGATCATATCCTTGCCCCAGCCGATAAACTTAGCGGGCAGGCTCTTGATGTAGCTGATGCCGCCCTGCATTACCGAGGTGAAGCCGGATTTCAGTGCGCCGCCCATGCCCTGGATGCCGCTGCCCAGCAGCTTGATGACGTTGCCGCCCAGTTCGATCCAGTTAAAGGCGGTAATGACATTGGCAACCGCCAGCAAAATTTGCGGAATGTTCGCCACCAGCGTAGGCACAGCCTGAATCAGGCCCTGCCCCAGCATGATGATTAGCTGCACACCCGCTTCCAGCAGCTTGGGCGCATTGTCGTTGACGATGCCTGCAATATCGGTCACAATGCTGGGTATGTAGGTGATCATGGTCGGCAGGCCGTTGATAAGCCCCTGCGCCATGTTCAGGATGAACTGGATGCCGGTGTCTACCAGCTGCCCCGCATTGGCGCGCAGCCCGCTGGCCAGGTTGGCCGCAATGGGCAGCGCCTGTGCCAGCAATTGCGGGATGCCCGTAACCATTCCTTGCCCCAGCTGGGTCATCAGATCGATGCCGCTTTGCAGCAGCTGCGGCCCTACGTTGGTGGTCAGGTCTGTGAAAATGCTGCCCAGCCCCTCGGCCAGACCGGCAAAGCCGCCGCTGGTAAAGCCATCCGTAAGGGTCTGCAGGTAGCCGCTGGCCAGGCTCACAGCTGCGCCCAGCTTGCCGCTGACCGAATCAAACAGCGCAATGCCCAGGTTGGCAGCGTTGGTTTTCAGGCTCTCCATCCGGTGGGCCATCGTGTCGGTCATGGTGGCGTAGGCCGTCTCGGTCGCACCGCTGCTGTTCTCCATCTGGGCCAGCACATCGTTGAACTTCTCCGCGCCGGAATTGGCCAGCGAAAGCGCACCCGTACCGGCTTCCACGCTGGACCACAGCGCCGCAAACTTGGTGGCATCGCCGCCTACGCTGTCATACAGCACCTGCAGCACATCACCCAGGCTCTGGCCGCTGTCCATCAGTTCAGCAAAGCCCTGGCCGGTCTCTTTTTGCAGGATCTTGCCCACGGTCGAGCCGGTGTCGCCCAGCTCGTTCAGCATGGACTTGGTATAGGTGGTGGCCTCGGCGGTCGCAATACCGTTGGCCGTCATAATGGCCAGGCCGCTGGACAGGTTTTCCACGTTCACCTTGTAGGCTGCCGCCAGCGGGATGACCCGGCCCATGCTGGCCGAAAGTTCGTCTACGCTGGTTTTGCCCAGGTTCTGGGTGGTCAGCAGCACGTCCGAAACATGCCCCGCCTTGTCGGCACCCAGGCCATAGGCGTTCAGCGCCGTGGTCAGGATGTCGACCGCCGAGGAACTGCTGGTAAAGCCCGCAGCAGCCAGCTTGGCGGCCTGCCCGGCAAAGGCCACGGCATCCCCTGTGTCCTGCCCGGCGCTGATAGCCTGGTAGGTGGCCTCGGCCAGGTCACCCGCCGCAATGCCCATCGTGCCGGACAGGTCAGTGATCTGCTCTTTCAGCTCCCCGATGGGTACTTTGGTGGTGTCGGCAATGGTTCCCACCTTGGCAACCGCCGTCTCAAAGGCGCTGCCCTCGGTAAAGGCGGCCTGCAGCATCTTGCCGATGCCCGCCGCCGCAAGGATCTTGCCCACTGCGCCGATCAGGCTCTTGCCCAGGCTCTGCCCGGCAGTAGCACCCGCAGCGGTTACTTCCCCGCCCAGCGCTTCACTGATCTTGCCGCCGATGCCGGTGGCCGAGGGGATGATCTCTACATAGGCTTTCGCCAGTTCGGTTTTACTTGCCATGGCATCAGCCTCCCTTCAAAATTTCTGCTTTGGCCGCTTCAAACTCGGCAGCCGTGGCAAAGCCGGTCACCTTGCGGCGGTGGGCCGTGCCCAGCAGGGTATCCATCACCGGCGCGGGGCGGTTGCGGCCGTGCTGGGCATCTTTGGTTTTCAGCCACACCAGCAGCTGCAAACTGTCAGCCATCGCGCCCAGCAGCAGCGTGTCGGTCGTTATCGGGGCATGGTTCAGCGCCATGCAGGTGCGGCTTGTCTCCCGCAGGCCCCCGGCCAGGGTGGCCGCCAGCGGCAGCCCCAGGGCGCGCCAGTCCAGTACATGGTAGGTTTCCGCCATGTCGCACACCAGCTCGTCCGGGGCCAGCGCTGCCATCCGGGCCAGGGTCAGGAGTTTTTTCCCGCTTTGTAATCCAGCAGGATCTGCACAAAGTCGTTGGCGACAGCCTCGCCATCGACAATGCCGTCCTCATCACGGTGGAGGTCGTACAGCTTTTTCTTCAGGTCTTTGCCCAGCAGCAGGTTCAGCGCATCGCTCAAACCGGCATTGCTGCCGCGCTCCACTTCCACCAGCGCGTCCAGCAGTTCCATGTTGTGGATGCGCTTTTCCGGGATGGCGTAAACAAAGCCGCTTTTTGTCTTGCCGGTGATCATGCCGTTTTCTCCTTGATGTACTCGTAGTGGGTGTTGCCGTCCTTGTCCGGCGTGGCGGTGATGGTAATGTCATACCCCAGCGCTTCCTCATCGGCGTAGACGATGTCGTCCATCTCGGTGATCTTGGCTTTGGGCACGACCACGCGCTTCAGCACGCCGTTCAGGATCAGCTCCACCACCCAGGCCTTGTCCTCGGCAGCGCTGCTGTTGGCCTTTACGGTCAGCCCATCCTTGAGGGTGCCGGTCACGTTGTCATCGCCGTATACGGTTTTCAGCACGTCAGGGTTCAGCGCTTCCAGCAGCTTGAACTGGAAGGTGTCCGACTTTTCTTTCTGGTAGGTATGTACGGTATCGCCGCCCCAGGCCTTGATCTTGTCACCGTCCGGGCTGTTCGCGTTGGTCAGGCCGTCCTCGCTGATATAGCCCAGGCACACAAATGCTTCATTCAAAGCGGTGGTGGCATCGGTGGGCAGCGTAGTGCCAACAGGCGCACGGTACACCGCGCCGCCGATCTTGGGCTTACTGGTGGTTACATTTTTGGTGTCTGCCATTACAGGCTCCTTTCCCATGTCCAGTGTGGACACGCGGTTATTCGTAATAAGTCACCGCAAACACCGCCTGGTAGCGGTATTTTTTGGTTTCGGTATCGGTAAAATTGTAATCGCGCTCCAGCTTGCAGGCCCCCACCTGGTCAAGCGTGGGCAAAGCCAGCATAGCTTCGATCAAGGCATCGTCCAATTGTGCTGCCAATAACAACGTTGGCGCATAACTCTGTACGGCCAAAGTGGCGCGGCGGATGTAATTCTGCCTGCTGCTGCCGGTTTTCTCCAATACGACAAAAGTGCCGGAGGCTCCCTCCGGCACTTCCATCGTCACAGGAACACCCAGCCGGTCGCGCAGATAATCCAAAACAGTCGTTTCGATCATCGCAAAGCCTTTTCTATGGTGTTGTTGCGGTAGTTGTCGCGGCGGGCCTCAGCAGTCTGGGGATACACGGTGGCAATGGCGCGGGTCTCTTTCTGCATGCTGTCCACAGCGTAGCCTTCCCCGCAGCGGGCGGCGATCTCCTCGGCGTGTTCGGTGCAGATGGCCTGCATCTCCTTGCTTTTCAAAAGCCGCCGCACCCCGGCGCTGTTCAGCTTGATTTTTACCTTAGCCATACCGCTCCACCTTTACCTGTTTGTTCCATGCCAGCGGTACAAGGCTTTCCATGCCCTGCACCACATCCCCGTAGGTGCGGAACTTCTGCCCGAAAAACTCCACGGTCACGTTGTGCCAATCATGGCTATCCCCTTTTGGCAGGGCCAGCGTGTAGGCCAGCCGCCTGCCAGTCAGGGTCAGTTCGTTCACGATGGCAGCGGTGTCCGGGGCACCAACCAGCACATTGTGCACGGTCACGGGTGTTTCTTCATACACCGGCGCATGGAAAGCATCCTCGCCGGTCTGGTGCTTCTCGTACAGCACCACATCAATCCCCCGCAGCATCGCAAAGCCCCTCCACCGGGCTGGCCGCGCCGATGCGGTTGCCCGCACCCAGCAGCTTTTTTTCCAGCTTAGAGAGGTACAGCTCCCCGGCGCTGCCGCTGCTGCCCATGGTCCAGCTTTGGGTATAGCCCAGCGCTGTGGCACTGCCTTGGGTAGCGCCCATGGGGTACAGCGGGGTCTCGCCGCCGGTGCCGTCACCCAGCAGGCGGCGCACCATCCGGCAGGATACCAGCCGCTTTACATCAGGGTCAGCATCCTTGCCGTAGGCATCGATCACCAGGGCAGCTTCCTCCAGCAGGGCGGCCGTCCGCTCCCGTTCCTCCTGGGTCAGTGTGCGGAACCCGACCTCGACTTCCTCCACAATGGCGTATCCCATGGGGTGCCCTCCTTATCAGGCCTCGGTGCGCTTGATGTACAGGGTCTGCGGCTTGGAGACCTTGATGCCGTAGACCTTGCGGCCCTGCACGGCGCTTGCACCGATGTACTTGCCGCTGCCGGCCAGATCCTGCAGGTGGACGGGGACCTGCCACTCCATCACGCGGTGGCACCAGTTCGGGTGACCGCAGATGAACTCGGTGGTGGTCTTCTTGCTGGCCACGCGGGTGGTGTTCTCGTAATCCATGTTGTTGGATTCAAACACGTTGAAGCCCGCGATCTTACCGGCCACGCCCGCCTGCACCATCTCTTGGGACAGATCGCCGCGCTTGATGAAATGCTCATCCAGCATCAGCACTTCCAGGTACTCGGGCGAGACGATCATAAAGCGGCCATCGGCGGGTACGCCCTTGCGGCTCAGCACGCGCTTGGCCTCCAGCGCCAGCTTGTAGGCGTTGGCCTCGGTAGCGGCGGTCTTGGTGGCGCTGATGGTGGCGCCGCTGGCGGCCTGCAAAGCCTCGATGGACTTCTTGTCGATGGACAGGCCCAGGCTGTAACCGGCGCTGTCCAGGCGGTCGGCCACAATGCCATCGGGCACACTGGCGGCATCAAAGCCGTCGATCAGCTCGTTCACGGCCTCATCCTGGTCGATGTTCAGCTCCAGGTAGGTAGTGGTACCGGCCTCGGGGTCGATGCCGGTGGCCTTGTTGTAGTCCTTGACAGAGACCTCGGTATCACGCACCGGGATCTTGACCTTGCCCGCCTTGGGGTCGCCCTCGTAGCGGTTGTTAAAGATGTAGTTGTCACGGGTCACAAGCTGGTTGCGCAGCTTAGCGTCCACCAGCTTGCTCCAGCGTTCCTGATTTGCATGTGCCATAATTGGCTCCTTTCTGTAAAACTTACACTTTCAAGTTCGGATTCATCGACGCGAAAGCAGCCTCCACGCCGTCCACCATGCCGCCCTTGCCGCGGGCGGCGGCCTCGCCGCCGTCTTTCACGTTGGGGTAGCCGCCGGGGGCGGCATCAAAGGCCCAGGCCTTGTCTTTCACCAGGGCATCCAGCGCGGTCTTGATGTCGCTGGTGCGGTCCTTGCTGGCTTTTAGCGCCGCCACATCCAGCATCCCGCGGATGGCCTTTACATCGCGGCCGCGTGCATCGCGGATGGCACCGTCCAGGGCGGCATCAAAGGCAAAGCTGTCGGCCTGGTCAGTCAGTTGGCCCTGCAGCTTGGTGATCTGCCCTTTCAGGTCGGCCACGTCCACCCCCTCAAAGGCTTTCAGGCCGTCTTTGGCGGTGTTCAGCTGCTTGGTCAGGTCATCCACCTGGCCTTGCAGGCTGGCGGCCTTGGTCTTTTCGGCGGTGACGTCCCTGCCGTTTTCGCCCATCAGCCAATCCAGCTGTTCATCGGTAATGCCGGGGATCTTGTTCTTGACTTCTTCGCGTTTCATAAGGGTTCCTTTCCGCCTGCGCTTTGTTTACGCGGGTCGCATCCGCCTTGGCTGTGCAGTTTTACGCCATGCCGGGCAATTTTGGGTATAAAAAACGCCCGCCCCGGCCTCATGCGGCCAGGTTAGACATAAATGCAGCGCCGAAGCGCTGCTGTTATATCGCGCCTACCAATAATTACGGATAAAATCTATAAGTAGTAAAATAGATAGGATGGCTGTTACAATCAATATGGCTGCAACAGCCATCACGGCAAGGCAGCCTACAACCATAAAAATCATGCGCATAGAAATTCTCCAGATTACGGCTTGACTTCAACGCTGGGCAGTATGTCCGTGTGGAAATACAGTTTGTAGTGGTATGGGTCGGTATGCGTGCCGGTAATATCTTCTACGACATACATCGTGTACTCGTTCAGGTAGATGTAGTTGACTTTGTACTGGTCAGGCCCGATTTTTACGGTACAGACCAGCTCATCGTTGGCATTGTTGCTGATAGACATGTAGCCCTCGGCTTCCATGACAATCGTGTCGGTGCGGGCATTGTAGACGGTGATCTTACGCTCGCTTTCAAAGTAATCGGCCTGCTTAGCAATGTTGTGGTTGGCTTTATCAGCTTCCGAACATCCGCATAGCAGCATTGTGGCAATCAGAACAGAAAAAACTGCGGAAAAAATTTTTTTCATGTTAGACTCCTTACTGATTTTATTGACTTTTCTATGATGTTTGAATATAATATAGGTGAGGCTCCCCTCCGCCCGTTCTGGTGGGGGTGGTAAAGCCTCATTTTTTGTATCGAATCGCTCTGACAATCTTTCCATGATTTAGGATTAAAATATCTGCTGTACATTTTTCTTGCCGTTCCAAACGGCGTATCACAATTTTTCCTATGTCCTGAATAGAGACTTCATTGTCGCCATAGTCCAAAATTACGCCGCCAGGATTTTCAAGTATTTGTTTTAATGCGTTTCGCAGTGCACTATCGGCAGATTTTTCGGTTGTGGTAGTTTTTAATTCCCATCCCTTGCCACGCCACAAAAAATCTGGAGTCTTTTCATAAAGCCCGCCATCTTCAGCCAGCAGCACAATGTCGCCGCCGAGGTTTTCGTGCAGCCATTGTGCTGTTTTTATTTCCTCGGCATGGTGGGAAATACGGTAGCCCTCGCCGTAGGTCAAAGTGCCTGCACCGGGTTTGGCATTGCGCTGGTATTCTTCCAACACATCCAACATTCCGCCGGAAGTGGGGAGAGTTTCGGCTTCAAGGGCTTTCCTCGCCGCATACGCTGCCCTTTTCTGGGCGTTGATGCGCTCCCGGTTCTTGGCGTAGTTTACCCGGCGCAGGGCATTCACATCGCTGCCGGCGTCCCGGTACTGTTTCAGGTACTTCTCCGGGTCATACCCGGCCACCGTGCTGCGCCCGTCAAACCGTATCGCGTACTCGCAGTCGCAGTTGGCGTGGATATGCTCGGCGTGCCCGCCCTTGATGGCTGCCTGGCTGGCTTTCTGCCAGCCGCGGCTTGCCAGCGTCAGGCAAAAGGCGCAGGTGTCACCCTGGGGCACCCAGGCAAACTCGGCCCCGTCCCGCAGGGCGTTTTTTAAGGTCGTGTCGGCTCCGGCGCGTTTGACCAGGCGGCTGACCCCGCGCTGCATCTGGGGCGGGCTGGCCTTGGTGGCCTGCACCATCCTGGCTATCTCGCCGTAGCTGGCCGGTTCGGCAGGCTCGGCGGCAGGCACCCCC
>JABLTP010088418.1_pt1 | contig 11023 bp, 6 predicted proteins | sample 7160111 | NCBI WGS metagenome assembly JABLTP01 (sample SAMN14651227, study PRJNA627086) | human gut metagenome | isolation source: feces | host: Homo sapiens
CGGAAGCAGGGTGCTTTTGGGCAGAGTGACAAAATGTCTGAAAATGCGGATGCCGGAAAAGAAAAAAAACATACAGCAGAATCTAATGATGATCTCATCGAACGATTGCTGCTTGAGAATTACAACCGCTACTATCATCTTGCATACAGCTATGTACATAATCCCGACGATGCCAGTGATATTGTACAAAACGGAGCCTATCTGGCGATCAAAAACAGTGCTTCCCTAAGGCAGCCGGAATATGCGGCGACCTGGATTTACCGCATCATGTTAAATGAGATTTTTCATCATTTAAAGCGGCCGGATACCATTTCTTACGAGGATTCACTGATCGCAGAGGGAAAACCGGACCAGTATCAGGACTTAGATCTTAGAACTGCGCTCGATTCTTTGTCCCCGGAGGATAAGGCGATCGTGGAACTTCGGTATTTCGAGGACTTAAAAATCGAAGATATCGCCCGCGTCTTAAATGAAAATGTCAATACCATAAAAAGCCGTCTGTACCGCAGTATGCAGAAGTTAAAACTGAAAATGGAGGTAACCGAATGAACACAAATGATTTTTATGAATTAAAAAAATCCTATGACACCTCGCAAATGCCTGAAAAAGAGGTCATAAAAATGAAAGAAAAAATGAATCAGGCGAAAGCCGAGAAGAAGAACAAACACAATAAAACCATTATCACAAGAATCTGGGTTGGCGCTGCCGCAGCGATCGCAGCGTTTGTCATCCTGCCAAATACTTCACCGAGTGTCGCCTATGCGATGGAACAGATCCCACTGCTTGGAAATTTGATCGAGGTCGTCACATTCCGCGATTACCAGTACAGCAGCGACAGAAACAACGCCGATGTCAATGTTCCAAAACTGGTACCGGAAACTGTCGCTTCCACTGAAATAACAACGGAAGAACCGGTTGGGGAAAATTTAAAGAAATCAACCGATGAGATCAATGCGGAGATTGAAAAGATCAGCGACAGCCTGATCGCAGAGTTCAAACAGAACATGAACAACGAAGGTTATCAGGATATCATGATCAAACATGAGGTCATCAACACAACTGACGACTATTTTACCTTAAAACTGATGTGTTATCAGGCTGCCGGAAGCGGTTATGAGATGGATTATTATTACACGATTGATTTAAAGACCGGGGAACGCCTTGCGTTAAAAGATCTTTTTAAAGAGGGATCTGACTATATCACTCCGATCAGTGAAAACATCAAATCCCAGATGCGCGGGCAGATGGATGCCGATGAAAATGTCTCCTACTGGCTGGATGATACGGAAGTTCCTGAATGGAACTTTACCTCCATTAACGATGACACTTCCTTCTATATTAATGCTGACGGAAATCTCGTCATCAGCTTCAACGAGGGCGATGTCGGTCCGATGTCTATGGGTGTTGTGGAATTTACGATCCCGCACGATGTGATCGCCGATATTTTAAAATAAGAAATGTCTATGCAGTAAAGGATCCTGGCATGGTATTTAGCAGTCTCAACTTTATTTTTATTTTTTTGCCATTATTTCTGTTTGCCTATTATGTCACACCTGCTGCTTTCAGAAACAGTACGCTCTTTGCAGGGAGCATCCTGTTTTATGCAGTCGGAGTGATCAAACAGCCATATGCACTGTTTCTGTTAATGGTTCTGACCTATCTCAATTATGTGTTCGGAATCCGCCTTTATCAGATACACAATCCAAGAAAAAAGAGACTCTTTTTGACAAAAGTTATTTTTTTCGATTTTTTATGGTTGTTTTTGTTTAAATATTCCAGACATTTATCTCTGCCGCTCGGAATCAGTTTTTATACGTTCCAGCTGACTGCATATCTTTTTGATATCTATTACGGACGTATTTTACCGGAACGGGATTTTGTGACATTCGGCACTTACATCAGCATGTTCCCAAAATTAATTTCCGGACCAATTACCCCGTATGAGATGCTGCGCAGGCAGCTTCACAGCGCAAGACGCTTTCTGCCCGAAAATCTGGCGGAGGGTATGAAACTTTTTATCCGGGGACTTGGCTTAAAAGCGATTCTGGCGAATCAGTTTGGCAGTCTGTGGGCAAATGTTGGCACGATCGGATATGAAAGTATCTCCACGCCGCTTGCATGGCTTGGAATCTATGCATATTCTTTCCAGATTTACTTTGATTTTTATGGTTATTCCCTGATGGCAGCAGGTCTGGGCAGAATGCTTGGTTTTAAGCTTCCCATAAACTTTATGCACCCCTATCTCTCCACAAGCATGACAGAATTCTGGCGGCGCTGGCATATTACACTTGGACAATGGTTTCAGACCTACATCTATATTCCACTTGGCGGCAACCGCACAGGTACCTGCAAATGGATCCGCAACCTGCTTGTCGTGTGGATACTTACCGGAATCTGGCATGGCACAGAATTTCATTTTATTCTGTGGGGATTTTCCCTGTTCGTCATTGTATTGACAGAAAAACTGCTGTTGAAAAAATTGACGGACCGATACGCGCTGGCCGGACATCTTTATATGGCAGTTCTGATCCCATTGTCGTGGATGCTCTTTGGAATCAGTGATCCCGGCAGTATCGAAGTCTACACCCGGAAATTATTTCCATTTTTTTCCGCCGATGATGCCATTATTTATGTGAATGATTTCTGGAAAAATTTAAATGATTTCCGCTTTATCATCCCTGCCGGCTTCCTTTTTTCTACAAGGCTTCCGGTCCGCTTTTTAAAAAAAATCAGGGGCTCTGTGCCAGAAATTTTTGTCTATCTGGCAATTTTCTGGGCTTCTGTTTACTGTATTTACGTTGGCTCTAATGACCCATTTTTATATTTCAGATTTTAACGAAGGAACACTATGCGAAAAAAAATATCTGCCATATTGTTTTATTTTTTCTTTTTGATAAGCTGCCTTCTGATTCCACTCATTTACTTATATGTAACGTTAAACATAAATGCAGCCAAAAATACGTCCTTGTCCGTGTCTTCTGTCTCCGCCGCACAAAAACAGGACACCACGACACCATCGGACACTTCCGGTGCGCCATCTGACAATACAGACCGGCAGGATATCCCGGACACAGAAGTTCCGATGACAGAAATGACCACTGTTGATGCAGATTATTTCGATGACGCTTTAATGATCGGTGATTCCCGCACTGTCGGATTAAAAGAATATGGTACGTTGGGCAATGCCACCTTTTATTGTGATTCGGGTCTCAGTATCTATGAGCTGGAAAACAAAAAAATTATGGTGGACGGTATCGGAAAGGTCAGTATCTCTGATCTTTTAGCCAGCCATACCTATCATAAAATATATCTGATGCTCGGCATTAATGAACTTGGCTACGATGTCACACAGACATTTGAAAAATATGCGTCGTTTGTAAATTTTCTGCAAACCATGCAGCCGGATGCGATCATTTATGTGGAAGCAAATCTTCATGTGACTGCACAGCGCTCAGGCTCGGATAAGACATTCAATAATGCCAATATCAACGCCTTTAATCAAAAAATTTCGACATTAGCCGATCAACGGACCATTTATTATCTGGACATCAATGAACTTTTTGACGATGCAAACGGCAATCTCGGCACACAGTACAGCAATGATAATGCGCATCCCCTCGGAAAATACTACGCAGTATGGTGTGACTGGTTAATGGAGCACGCCGTTGTCCGTGACGGGAAATCATAACCCCTTGCACCGGTTTTAAAATTTCGTTATAATATTTCCTGCAGATTACGGGGACATGAAACAGCCTGCGCTATCTTTTGTATGACATCCCCTCAGAAACGGAGATATAGATTTATGAACAAAAAAGATATTTTAGAATTAAAACGGCGTTTTAAGAAAGATGCCTGCACTTTTACAAGACTGTGCGGCTGCTATGTGGATGCCGACCACAATAAGGTAACTTCTTTCGGGGAGACATTTTTAAATCTGGAAGATGAGGAATTTTACAAATACTTGGAGATTGCAAAAAAAGTAATGTCCGGTACGATTGGAAATAACCTTTTAGAGCTGGAATTTCCGACTGCGGAGGAAGCTGCCGGCGGCAGACAGCAGTTTTTGATGGGACTGCGCGAGAGTGCCTTAAAAAATGATGATCTGATGGATGCATTTTATGATCTTGTCATTGACAGCTACGACTATGTCGGAAACTATCTGATCCTTGTATTCCACGATGCCTACGACGTTATGACAAAAACTTCTGATAATAATAAATTAGACGAGTCCGAGGAAGTTTACGAGTATCTGCTCTGCGCGATCTGCCCGGTCAACCTGACCAAACCGGGACTTGGCTACCGTGAGGATGAAAACCGTATCGGACCGCGTATCCGCGACTGGGTCGTTGGAGCTCCGGACACCGGATTTGTTTTCCCTGCTTTTACCGACCGGAGCACTGATATCCACTCTGTCATGTTTTACACCAGAGACACCAAGACACCGCACTCCGAATTTATGGAATCTGGTCTTGGCTGTGGCTCTAAATTTACAGCTACCGAACAGAAACTTACGTTCCAGAGCATTGTAAAAGAAGTCATCGGGGAAGATGATGACGAAAGCGATGCCATTTTCATGGATATCCAGGACAACTTAAATGACCTGATCCCGGTCGCTTTAGAAGATGAACCAGAACCGGAACCGGTTCCTGTCACAAAGAGCACAATCTCTTCCGTACTCGCAGAGAGCGGTGTGACCGAAGAACAGGCAGCTGTGATCGAACAGACCTATGAAAATGTATTTGGAGAAGAAGTCCCGGTCGCAGAACATTTAGTAGATCCGAAACTGGTGGAGGCAAATGCCAGACGCAAAGAAAAATTAGAGTTGGTACAGCAGGTTGAAAATTTGAAACAGCAGTTAGAAGAAACACGCACTCTTCCGGTAGAAGAATCTGACGGGGATGACGTCCCGGCAGTCAAGACCTACGACGTCATTCTGCGTGTCAAACCGGAAAAAGTCGACCAGATCCACTCCCAGGTCATCGACGGCAGGAAATGCCTTGTCATCCCGATGGACGAGGATGAACACGCTGCCGTCAACGGCGTGAACACGACGATCTGACAGTTACATAACAATCCCTTCTAAAAAAGGTGGACAGCTTCCAGAATTGATCCCAGGATCAAATTTCTGCCAGCTGCCCACCTTTTTTTCTGACGATCCGTCTGTCTGTACACTCACTATCCGGTCAAATCCCTTCCTTACGAAAGTCTCTCTCTGATATAATCTTCCATCTTTTCCCTCGGTACTCCAAGCGTCAGCGACAACTCACCATACAGTCCATTTTCGGCCGCTTTCATATAGCGTTCATCCACTGCAGTTGCTTTCTTTCCCTGTGCCAACCGCTCTTTTTTCCGCTGATACAAAGTCTTTACAATGCTCACCCATGCATGATAATCACAGGTACGGAGTGCCTCTTTGTATGTTTCCTCACGCTGTTTGTCATCCGGCACCCACAGAAGTTCAATCTGCGGTAATTCGTCAATCAGCCTCTCTGCCTCTTCTTTTGAAATCGTTCTGCGCATTATAATCTTTTCACTGTCCGTCGGAACATAAATAGTCCCATTCTTATCTCCGACCGGGGCTAAAACGTAATACAGCTTCTCTTTGTCTGCTCCCGACATATCAATATGGGTAATATCCCTGATCTGACAGACACCTTTCGCGCCACACACAACATATTCTCCGATTTCAAACATTCTTCTGATTCTCCTTTCTCCAGTTTCCATTTTAAACGATAACATACAGGTAATTCTCCACCCAGTATTTTTACTATATCATTATTTTCCCCAAAAAGTCAGCAAAATAAGCGTTTTCAAATTATTTTTGTGAAAACTGCAACACATCCGGCTGTACCATATTAGACATATTTCACACAAAACGGGCGGCACAAAACTTTATGCCGCCCGTTCGTGATCCCTGATTTTTCCCTCAATGCCGATACCAGAGGATTATCGCATCTCAGGTCATGTGTCCGTATGTTTCAGGTTTTCAATTATTTAACTTTTACTTTGAATGTTACTTTCTTACCATCTGCTGTCTTAGCTGTGATCTTTACAGTGCCTGCTTTCTTAGCTGTGATCTTACCGCTCTTGCTGATGGTTGCTACTTTCTTATTTGAAGTAGTCCATTTGATCTTCTGGTTTCCGGAAGTAACTTTCTTGCCCTTTGCATCTGTTACAGTTGCTTTTACAGTTGCTTTCTTACCTTCCTTTAAGGTATAGGTCTTACCTGTTACAACCTTCTTGCCTACTTTTAATACAACTTTCTTGGTTGCCTGTTTTACAGTTACCTTAACAGTTGCTTTCTTGCCATTTGCTGTCTTAACTGTGATGGTTGCTTTACCATTTCCTTTTGCAACGATCTTACCGTTCTTATCTACAGTTGCAACTTTCTTGTTAGAAGAAGACCATGTAACAGTCTTATCTGTTGTGTTTGTCGGATTTACTGTTGCTTTTACTGTCTTAGATGCACCGATAGAAGTTAAAGTTACTTTGCTTGCGCTCAGTTTTACAGAATCAGCTTTTACTGTTGAAACAGTTACTGCGATTGTTGCTGTCTTGCCGTTTGCTGTCTTAGCGGTAACATTTGCAGTTCCTTCTGCGATTGCATAAACCACACCATCAGATGTAACTTTTGCTACTGCTGTGTTGTCGGAAGACCATGTAACATTCTTATCTGCTGCATTTGCAGGAGCTACTGTTGCGCTGACCTGTCTGGATTCACCAACATTGATCTTTAATGCAGTTGTGTTTACAGTTACACCTGTTGCTGCTACTGCATTTACAGTTAATGTTCCATCTACTACTGATGTTACATCGTAGTTTTTCTGATCTTCTACAGTTGCACGGATCTTATATGTACCAACTGCTAAGTTCTTTGTTGACTGAACAGCTTTTCCATCTGTACCTAATACTGCATAAGTAACTTTTGCAGTATCTTTGCCAACTAAACCTTTTACGGTTCCGTCAAGTGCTGCTTCCTGACCCTGCTCGATCGTTACATCTTTTGCAGTTACGGAAAGAGGAGCTTTTGCAACATTTACATTTGCTTTTAATGTTACCTTTGTATCTGTTGTGTAGTTTGGATCAACAACTGAAACAGCTACCTCTTTGCTTGTATAGCTTCCAGCGTCTGCTACTGTGTTATCAACAAATGCAAAATCTAACGCTGCATCAATCTCTGTGTCATTGTAAATGATCTTAGCATCGCTTAACTTCTGACCATAAGTAGCATCCTCAACTTTAAGATTCTTGGAATTTAATCCGGTGATCTCTTTCTGAGCTACTTTGATATCACCGATCTCATAGCTTGTTGTCTCTTTTCCGGCTGTAACCTCTAAGTAGATTCTGTATGTACCAGCATCTAAGTTACCAAGGCTTTCGGAAATTGTTCTTCCACTCTTGAACAGGAAAGCTTCATCTTCATTTACGGATTTCTTTGTGATGTCTTTTGCTTCACCTAAAGACGGTTTATTTGCTACTGTAGTAACCTGTTTGTAATATACACGATAAGCGGAAACATCATCTGCAGTAACCTTTGCGATAGCCTTTACATCTGCTGTAGCACCATAAGTAGCTTCCGTTTTGCTTAAGCCTAAACCTGAAGTAGTAGTATCAACTGTAATCTTAGTAGCCTCAACCGTAACTTTGTTTGTTGATTTTACCAGTTTGCTGTATGCTTCAACCTGAGCATCTGTTGCATCCGGAAGGAAATCTTTTACAGATCCTTTTACATCTGCTGTGATCTCACAATAGTATGTACCTGGGATGTCAGCAAATGTACTTGTCGTATAAGTTTCAGTTGTTGCACTTTTAATTGCATCATACTTATTTGTTTTCTCATTCAGTTTATACCACTGATAAGAAACAGTATAATTAGCAGTTCCAAGTTTCTTTTCATCGTAAGATGCTTTCAGTGTAAGCGTATCTTTATCTTTAAATTTATCTGCTGTTAAATTTTCAGATTTATTTTCTGCCTTAACATCTGTTAATACAGGCTGTGTGATAGAAACGCCGCTTAAGGATACATATTTATATCCATTTGCATCTGCACCGCTTAATGTGTATACATTTTTTGCGCTGTCTTTCAGAGAATATTTTACCTGATAATTTGCAAGTGTACCGATGTTTGGTGTATCATCAGAGATTGTCTGCCATGCGCCATCTACTTTTTTCTGAATTTCGATGTCAAATTCAGTATCATTTTTTCCAGCTAAGATTTCACTTAATTTTACTCCGGCAGCATAACTGCTCTCCAACTTACCAGTTACCGCAGAAGCATCACGATTGATCACTGCTCTGTTGATTACAACATCGTATGTCTTCTCAACTGTTTTCGTATCCCATTTTGTTTTTCCATCAACCGGTGTAAGACCAGCATCATCACTTAATGTGAAAACAATTGTCAAACCGTTTTTGATTGTCTGGGAATTTTCTGTATTGGTTTTCAAAGAAGCTACAGTTGAAGTCTTATCTACACCGCCAACAGAATCAATTGTTTCTGATGTATCTTTAATGCTGTAAGTACCAATTGTGGTCTTTTTGTTTAATGCATCCACATAATCTTTGTAGTAATCTTCAAGATCTCCGGCTCCCTCATAAGTAATCTCAGGAAGTTTGGAATCAAATGAAATGCTGTCTGCATTGATTCCCTCTTTTACAGCAACTTTGATCTCGCCAACTTTCTGGGTTCCGTCTGTTGTTGTTGCAGTAATTGTTACCTCTTTCCCAGCCTCTGTTTTAGAAACTGCTGTGATAACAGCTTCATTGTCACCAGTTGCTGTAACTTTTACTTTGCTGGAATCACTGGATGTCCATGTAACCTTTGCATTGGAAACAGTATCACTGCCTGATCCTGCTGCAACTTTTGCTGTCAAAGCTTTCTTATCGGTGGTTGCCATCTCTACTGTAGTTGAAATAGGACCGTTTTCATCCTCAATGGAAACACCTGTAGCAAGCTGAACAACTTTAACAGATACTGTTTTTTCATATGTCTTATCTGTCTCTACTGCAGCAGTATCACTGTTATCAATGGTATATACACCGTCTGTTGCTGTGAATGTAAAGACAATCTCTTTTGTAGCTGTTGTAACTGCCTCATCTTTCACAGTCCACTTACCATATGCTTCATCTAACTTATTTGCTGTCTCAAGTGCTGCTGTTACTTCCGGAGCAGCTGTAGTATTTAAAGCAGCTCCATCTTTATTGCTAATGGTAGTAACTTCCGGCACATGAAGTCTGTTTGTTGCGATAGATGCTGCTTCGATAGTAAATGCATCAAGCGCTTTTTCTGCATAATATTCATTTTTCTCGCTTGCATGTGTGAACACTGCTTTTACTTTGTACGTCGTATCTTTCTCTGGTGCAAATACAAATGTACCATCTGCACTGGTTGCAATTGTCGTGTCAACTGCAGATTTTGTTGCAATCAACTCATAGCTTTTTACTGTAAGAGTACCATTAGTTAATTTATCCCCTTTGACAGTTGTTGTTACAGTAACTGTCGCACCTGCTTTTACTGTAGTTGCGCTTGTTTTTGTTTCTACAGTAACATCGGAAGAAGCATCCTTCTGTGCACTCTTTGTCACGTCTTCTGAATCTTCTGTTACCTCAACCTCTGCTGCTGTCTCAACCTCTTCTGTTGTTTCAACGTTTAAAGCTTCTGTTGCCGCATCCCCAGCTTCAACATTTGCTACCGGCTCTGCAAATGCTGTAACGCCGTTACCAGTTACCGCTAACGTTGCAGCCATCATTAAGGCTGTTACTTGTTTTGCCCTCATTTTTTTTCCTCACTTTCCATGTGTGTGTGTTCTTCATATGCACGTATTTTCACAGAAAATACATTATGTCTTTATGCATTTAAGACATAACCTTTCTACATATGAGTTTAGTAACATAATACAATATTTTGTTGCATCTATAATCCAAGATTATTAAGCTTTCTACGTTTTTCTTCTACGGTAGACGTTGTATAGATGCGGGTCGTTTCAATGCTCGTATGCCCTAACAGATCTGCAAGCTCTGCAAGGTTTCCATAGCGCTCCATATAGCTGATTGCGAAAAAATGCCGAAAACTATGGGGATGAACCTTTTCTTTTTTAATCCCAACCATATCCCCAAGATATGCGATCATTTTATAAACAGTGATACGGTTGATCGGATCTCCTCCTCTTCCCCGAAATATGATTCCATCATTTTCTTTTTCCTCTCTGCAAAATTTTTTTAATTCACGAATCAGAATATCCGGTAAATAAACATCTCTGATTTTCCCTTTATTATAAACCTGCACTCTTCCGGTCTCTAATGTTTCGACTGTAATATATTGGAGCTCACTGACACGTATTCCGGTAAGTGCCAATGTCCTCATAATATAATAATATTTTTCCCTGCCACTGCGTTTTGCATAATTTAACAATTCCTGATACTCTTTCCGGCTAATGACATTTTCCACACTGCGTTTTTTCTGCACTTTTAATGTCTTTATAGATGCCTGCCCGCATTCTAAATATCTTAAATATCGATTTACCGCTATAACATAAAGATTGATCGTCGCAGGAGAAAGATCCTCCTCCCGTAATTTTTCTCTGTAAAGCATCGTCCTATCTTTTGTAATTTCCTTTCCATTTAAATACCGGACAAATTTTTCTGCCTCCCTCAGATACACCTGCCTGGTCTGTTTCGAAAGTTCACTCTGCTTTAAATATTCTTCATACCCTTCAAACTGTTTCATATGACTACCTCCATTTTCCTAATAGTTTTTCCACAAAATATAAAATTATCATACAGAGGAAAATAACAAAAAAACTGCCGTTTCATGTTGGCTTCATGAAACGGCAGTCCGTCATTGTCTGCACAGTCTAAATGGGTAAAAAGACCACGCATTACCTGCTTGTCACAGGTGTTATATTAAATTAGGGAAAGGAATTAACAAAATGATTTTGTCGTAATTTTATTATCTCTGAACACGTCCGGCACGCTTGATCGATTTTTCATCAAGATGAAATCCAAGCGGTTCGATCAGATGGAG
>JABLTP010058650.1_pt1 | contig 11020 bp, 9 predicted proteins | sample 7160111 | NCBI WGS metagenome assembly JABLTP01 (sample SAMN14651227, study PRJNA627086) | human gut metagenome | isolation source: feces | host: Homo sapiens
CAAGTGCAGCAACTGTGGCTCTCTGAAGCTCCCCCACCAGGCATGTGGCAACTGCGGTTACTACAAGGGCGAGGAAGTCATCAAGAAGGCCTAATTTGCGCGGAATTGGTGGCATAATGGTGTTATGTACAGAAGGGGAGGGCGCACGCCTTCCCCTTCTTGTTCTGTAACAGAGAAAATCCAAATCAGAAGCCCTCTCAGCCGCTTTCGGGCGGTCGCTCTCCCGGTGCGGAGAGCTTTTTGTACGTGAAAATACCTTTTTATAAAAGGAAAAGGAGGTGGATGCTGTGGCAATGAAGATCGCGCGGGTGGACCCCGGCAGCGAAGCGGAAGCACTGGGCCTTGGCCCGGGTGACGAGCTGCTGAGCGTGGACGAAAACGAGCTGAACGACAGCCTGGACTACGATTTTTATACCGACAGCAAAAGCTTCCACCTGAAAGCAAGGGTGGCGGACGGCATCCGCGAGTGGGACGTGCAGCGTGCAGAGCGCGGCCCCTTCGGCTGCGACTTCCAGACCTATCTGGGCGACCAGAAGCACTCCTGCTCCAACCACTGCATGTTCTGCTTCATTGACCAGCTGCCCCCGGGCATGCGCGAGAGTCTTTACTTCAAGGACGACGACGAGCGGCTCTCCTTCCTGTTCGGCAACTATATCACCATGACCAACATGCAGGACCACGAGATCGACCGCATCATCAAGATGCACATCTCGCCCATTAACATTTCGGTGCACACCACGAACCCTCAGCTGCGTGTGCGGATGCTGGCCAACAAGCGCGGCGGCGAGGTGCTCAAGTACCTGCCGCGGCTGGTGGAGGGCGGCATTGCCGTCAACTGCCAGCTGGTGCTGTGCCGCGGCATCAACGATGGCGACGAGCTGCGCCGCACCCTGAGCGATCTGCTGGAGCTGACCCCTATGGTGCAGAGCATCGCGGCGGTGCCCTGCGGCGTGACGGATTACCGCAAAAATCTGTTCCCGCAGACGCCCTACGACGCCGCCACCAGCGCCGAAGTCATCGACATCATGGAAGAATTCGGCGACGAGTGCAAGCGCCGCCACGGCAAGCGGATCATTTATCCCAGCGATGAATGGTACCTCAAGGCCGGGCGGCCCATCCCGCCGGAGGAGTTCTATGAAGACTTTGACCAGCTGGAAAACGGTGTGGGCATGATGCGCCTGTACGCCAAGGAATTCCTGGACGAGCTGGAAAAACCGCACCGCATCTTCGGCTCCAAAAAGCTGGACGTGGTCACCGGCGAGATGGCGTCGCCCCTCATCAACCAGATGATGGCCGAGCTGCACCGCCAGTACCCCATGATCGAGGTGACGGTGCACACCATCAAAAACAAGTTCTTCGGCGGCAATGTGGGCGTGGCAGGCCTTGTGACCGCCACCGACATCATTGCCCAGTGCGAGGGCAAACTGACCAGCGGCACGTTGGGCGTGCCTGCCGTGATGCTGCGCGAAGAAAAGGATACCTTTCTGGACGATATCACCACCGATCAGCTGGCCCAGCGCCTGGGCGTGAAGGTGGAGGTGCTGCCGACTTCCGGCGGCGACGAAGCCCGCGCCCTGCTGCGCAGCGGCCTGCATATCGCCAGAAGAAAGAGATGAAAGGAGGAACCCCTATGAGCAAACCGATCGTAGCGGTGGTGGGCCGCCCCAATGTGGGCAAGTCCACCCTGTTCAATAAACTGTGCGGTCAGCGCCTTGCCATCGTCGAGGACACCCCGGGCATTACCCGTGACCGCATTTTTGCCAACTGCGAGTGGAACGGCCACGACTTCCTGCTGGTGGACACCGGCGGCATCGAGCCGAAGGCCACCGAGGGCATTCTGGCTCATATGCGCGAGCAGGCCCAGATCGCCATTGATACCGCCGACTGCATCATTATGGTGGTGGACGTGCGCGACGGCCTGACCGCAGCGGACGAGGACGTAGCCCACATGTTGCGCCGCAGCCACAAGCCCATCATCCTGGCCGTGAACAAGTGCGACAAGGTGGGCGATGCCCCCATGGAGATGTACGAGTTCTACAACCTCGGCTTTGATGAGGTGATGCCCATTTCGTCCGTGCACGGCCACGGCACCGGTGATCTGCTGGATGCTGTGTGTGCCCACCTCGATTTCAGCGAGACCGTGGTGGAGGAAGACCGCATCCCCGTTGCCATCATCGGCCGCCCCAACGTGGGCAAGTCCAGCCTGACCAACCGCATTCTGGGCGAGAACCGCATGATCGTGGCCAACGAGGCGGGCACCACCCGTGACGCCATCGACACCCCGGTGGACAACGCTTACGGCAAGTTCATCTTCACCGACACCGCCGGTCTGCGCAAGCGCAGCAACATCACCGACGGCCTGGAGCGCTATATGGTGGTGCGCGCACTGGCCGCTGTGGAGCGCAGCCGCGTGGCACTGATTCTTGTGGATGCCACCGTCGGCTTCACCGAGCAGGACAGCAAGGTGGCCGGTTACGCCCACGAGCAGGGCAAGGCCTGCATCATCGTCGTGAACAAGTGGGACGCCGTGGAAGGCAAGGAGACCAACACCATGGAGCTGCAGCGCCGCGGCTATGCCGAGTGCTTCAGCTTTATGGGCTATGCGCCCATCATCTTCATCTCGGCCCAGACCGGTTACAACGTGAACAAGCTGATGCAGCTCATCCGCGACGTGGACAGCCAGAACGGTGCCCGCGTGCCCACCGGTGTGCTGAACGAGATGCTGGCCCGCGCCACGGCCCGTATGCAGCCACCCAGCGACAAGGGCCGCCGCCTGAAGATCTTCTACCTGACCCAGGCATCCACCCGCCCGCCCACGTTCGTGGCCTTCGTCAACTCGAAGCAGCTGTTCCACTTCAGCTATCAGCGGTATATCATCAACCAGATCCGCGAGAACTTTGGCCTGGAACACACCCCCATCCGTCTGGTCGTGCGCGAGCGCGGCTCCGGCGAAGTGGGCGCAAAGGACGTGTAAGCGCCCGCAAAGGAGGCATCTGGCTTTATGATGAAAACGATCCTCATCGCCGCAGCCACCATCCTGCAGGCCTACCTGCTGGGCAGCGTGGACGCCGGCATCCTCATCAGCAAGTTCGTATACCACGATGACGTGCGCAAGCACGGCAGCGGTGCCGCCGGTATGACCAACATGCTGCGCACCTTCGGCAAAAAGGCTGCTGCCATGACGGCGGCGGTGGATGTGCTCAAGGGCGTTGCCGCTGTGTGCATCGGCCGGTGGCTGTTCCACCTGCTGCCCGCCGACGCCGGTGTTTCGCCGTATCTGGGCGTGTATCTGGCCGCAATTTTCGCAGTGCTGGGCCATCTGTACCCGCTGTACTTCGGCTTCAAGGGCGGCAAGGGCGTGCTGGTGGCAGGCGGTGCCATTCTGGCCATCCAGCCGGTGCTGCTGCCGTTTCTGGCCATCATCTTCCTCGTGTGCCTGATCCCCACCGGCATGGTGTCGCTGGGCAGCGTGGCCATGGCTGCGCTTTACCCGCTGCTGACCATCCTCTATGGTGTCATCCGGGGCTATGCCGCCGGTGATATGCTGGTGTGCGCCATCGGTTCGGGCTTCATGTCCGGCATGGTGATCTACATGCATCGTGCCAACATCCAGCGCATCCGTGAGGGCAAGGAGTATCGCTTCGGTAAGCACAATAAAAAATAAATCTGTAAATGCAACCACCCCGCAGCGTACCGGGTCTCCGGCAGCGCTGCGGGGTGGTTTTGTTTGTGTTATTCCAGTTCCGGCTCAGCCTGTTCAAAATCGTACTCGTCAAAGTCTTCTTCTTCGGAAGGAATGGCCTCGGCCACCTCGTTTTCAGCGCGCTTTTTCAGCCGGGTGAGGAACTCCTCCGCCGGGATGCCGCTCTGGCTGGGGGAAAGGTCCGGGGCCGGGTGGCCATCCGGCAGGTGGGCACCAAAGGCCGGAACAAAGAAGAACTTGCGCACGATGAAGATCAGCGCGATGGCTCCCACGCTGAGCAGATTTTCCAGCGCGGAGTCATGCCCCACCACCAGATGTCGGGCGATGGCGTACAGCAGCACTTCCAGGCTGCTGCCGGGGCTGTGCTTGGCCAGCATCTTGATGAACTCGATGCCAATGACGATGTCGAGACTGCGTTCCAGAAAGCTGCGGATCTCCACCTCGTTGCCGTCGATCAACAGGCCCGGCATCCACTTGATGAGCGGCACGGCACTGAGCAGCAGGCCGACGAGCACAAGGCCCGAGAGCAGGATCTCCAGCAGGCTGGACGCCTGAATGATGCGGTTGCGCAGTTTGGTGCGCCAGCGGCTTTCCACATGAGAAGAAGGATGGTCCATAACGTGTTCTCCTTTTCGGCAATCTGCTGCAAAATGTTCGACGGCTAGCTGACTTTATTGTAGCAGAAATGCAGAACGGTGTCAATCGACGGCGAGACAGCAAAAAAGGCTTCCCTCGGCGGGGAGGGAAGCCTTTCGGTGAAAATATGCCGCTGCGGGTCAGTTTGCAGTGCTTTCCGTGGTTTGCGGGCCCACCGCTACATAGCCGGACTTCTGGATGCAGTTCTGCCCGGCGTCGGTGTCCAGCCAGTCATAGAGCTGGCGCTCCGGGCTGTCGGCGGCGGCGTCTGCGTGGAGAACAGCGTAGAATTCGTTGCACAGCGGGTATTTCTCGCTGGCGATGGTGTCGTTGGAAGGCTCGACTCCATCCACGGCCAGCAGCCGCAGGCCGGGCTGGGAGTACATCTGGTCGATGTAGTAATACACCGAAAAGCCGATGGCGTTGGCGCTGTTGTTGTAGGCGGCAAGGCTGTCCACCAGTTCGCCCATAGCGGTGGGAGCCAGTTCGGTGGGCGGGTCCATCAGTTCGCCGCCCTGAATGAGCAGCTTTTTGAATAGGGTCTGGCTGCCGGAGTCCTCGCTGCGCTGGAAGGCTACGATGTCGAGATCATCGCCGCCGACCTCCTTCCAGTTGGTGATCTTACCGGCGTAGATGTCCTTCAGCTGCTGCCGGGTCAGGCTCTTGACCGGGTTTTCTTCATTAACGATGAACACCAGCGCATCCCGGCCGATGGGCTTCTGCTCCAGCTGAGCGTCGGCTTCCTTCAGCTCATCCTTCACGTAATCCGGCGCTTCGTATACCACCAGCATCCTGGCGGTGTAATCCTCATCCGGGTACAGGCCGAAGCTCTCCCACGCATAGGCGGTGGTGGAGACCGAAATAGCGCTCTGGGCGGCTTCCAGGTCGATGCCGGTCGTGTCGGCCATCATCTGAGCCATCAGCGGGATGCAGGCCGTGCTGCCGTCCAGCTTGGGGAAGTCCTCCACGGCAAACAGGCTGACGGGCGGCACTTCGCTCACCGAGGAAGCGGGCGCTTCCGGTGCGGCAGAAGCACTGCTGGCGGGTGCATCCGAACCCTTGCAGGCGGTAAGAACGCCCGCCGCCGAGCAGGCGGCAAGGCCCAGCAGAAAGCTGCGGCGGGTAATTTTTGCGTTTTTCATAAGAAGTCCCTCCCAAGTTGGGCTCAATAACCCAGTTCGTCATCGGAATTGATGGAAGAAAAGATGCTCTGGCAGAAAAGCCAATTGCCGTCGGTGTCCATCCAGCCGTAGTAGAAGCCGCGCTGCGCCACGAACACATGGTCGGGCAGGTGGTTCAGGCTGTTGGCGTAATAGCTGTAGCAGCTGCCGAGGCCGCTGAGTACCACGTTGCCGTTTTCGTCCAGCACGTCGCACAGCGAGCCGCTGTTGCTGAGGGTGTCGGAAACGCCGCAATACAGCGGACGGCCCTCCGGGGTGGCGGTGAGGTAGTTCAGGGCGTAGTATTTGCTCTGCAGATGGGTCAGGTCGGAGACAAGGCCCTCGGGGCCGTAGACGCGGGTGGCGGTGGTCTCGTAGTTGTCGTTGTTCCGCAGCTCCAGCCAGACATAGCCGTTGCCCGCGCTGTCCATCATCACGCTCTGCTGGTTCTCCACCGGCTCCACGGTGGTATCTGTGATGACCTTGCCGGTGTCGGTGTCATAGACCCGCAGGCTGCCGTTTTTGGCATAGAGGGCGATGGTGTTGTCCGTGACACTGCAGGCGTACAGCGGCGTTACATCGCCGGTCTCAAGATCGTGCAGGTCATAGCCGTAATCGCCGGTGGTGCGCCAGGTGACCACAGAACCCGGGAAATAATGGCTGGGCATGTCCTCAAAGGGGCTTATGACCCCGCGGTCCTCGGTGGTCATGTCCCGCAGCTCGTACCGGCCATCGTCGGTGACAAAGCACGCCGTGCCGTTGCCGCAGGTCTGGGTGTAGCCCGTAAAACTTTCACCGGTGGTGGGATTATAAAGCATCTGGTCCACCGGTGCACCGTCGGCGTGGTAGGTATCCAGTTCCACCCAGTCGGTCAGCTCATCGGGCGAATAGGAAATGCGGTAAGCGGTGGAGGTGTCGGCTCCATACACCTGCGTGCCGTCTTTCGTCAGAACGATGACCCAGCTGTGCAGGGAGGTGTCATCGTCCCATTCGTCGTCGGCAAGGTCGGCCGGGCGGGCGTAGCAGGTGTAGACGAGGCGGTCACCGCACACGACGCAGGCGTATGCGCCCTCCGGTACGGGCAGGCTTTCGCCGGTGGCCGGGTCGATGACCTGACAGGTGCCATAGCCGCTGTAGCCGTCCTGATATTCGCCGTTGACCAGCCGGCTTTCCTGCAGCACCAGCAGGCCGTTCTGCAGGGTGGCACTCTGTTCGCCGTCAAAGGCCAGCACTTCAGTGCCGTCCTTATCATAGAGGGCGCTGCGGCGTCCGCCCCGGCCGGTGGGGTCCGACCAGCTGCGGAACCAGTAATCCGTCTCGCCGGTGACGACATCCTGCAGAAGGGTTACATTTTCACTGCGGGCAGACTGGTACAGCACCTTGCTGCCGCAGAGGATGGCGGTGCTGCTGCCGGCACGGTCGTAGCCGTAGAGCGCCCGCAGCTGGCCGTCGTCCAGCCGGGAGGCGTCGTACAGCGGCTTGCCGCTTGAGTCGGTGGGGACCGAGGCCGACGATGCCGGTTTGCTGGAAGCGGGAGGCAGCACGGCGCACCCACAGCCCAGCGCGAGACTGAGCGAGACGCACACGGCGGCGCAGCCGATGCGGTTCATCTGGGAAGAAAAGCGTTTCATACGATCACTCCTTGTCAATGCAGAGGAACCGAAAAGCATTCTTGTAAATGGGAAAAATCCCGATTCAATTATAATACGAAACAGCCGCGCTTTCCATTGCAGGAAAACGCGGCTGTTGATTACAGTTTGGTGACAAGCGTTCAGGACGCCGTTTTAGCGTGCTCAGCGTCGTCCATCCGGCCCAGCTGGTTCAGGAATGCCAGCAGGAAGGGCACCGAGACGAGGAAGGTGAGCACATCCGCAATGGGCTGGCAGATCTCCACGCCCACAAGGCCGTGGGTGCGGGGCAGCAGGAGAATGAGTGGGATGAAGAACACGCCCTGGCGGCAGCAGGCCAGAAAAGTGGCACGCCCGGCCTTGCCCACGCTCTGGAAGGTCATGTTCGCCACAACGATGACCGGCTGCAGCAGCACGGCCAGACACTGGTAATGGAATGCGGGTAGGGCGATGGCCGTCACCTCCGGGTCGTCGCGGAACAGCCGGATGAGGACATCACCGTTCAGCCAGCATAGGCCCACCAGCACCACCAGCATACAGAAGGCCGCACCTACCGTAAAGATGGCCGCCTGCCGCACCCGGCGGAATTTGCGGGCACCATAATTGAAGGACGCCACCGGCTGCAGGCCCTGCCCGACACCGATGGCCACCGAGATGATGAACATGAAGATGCGGGAGACGATGCTCATGCCGGCCACGGCGGCGTCGCCGTAGCTGCGGGCGGCAATGTTCAGCAGCATGCCGCCGATGCTCTGCAGGCCCTGGCGGCCAAAGCTGGGCGCGCCGCCGATCAAAATCATGCCGAACTCCCGGGCTTCACGGGTGACGGCGGTGATGCGGAACTGGCTGACCGTTTTGCCCCGCAGGAACATGGACAGCAGGATGCCAAAGCTGATGGTCTGGCTGAGGGCGGTGGCGATGCCCGCACCGGCCGTGCCGAGGCCGAAGCCGAACATAAAGACGGGGTCCAGCACGATGTTCAGCACGCCGCCGGTGACCAGGCCGATCATGGCAAAGCTGGCCTTGCCCTCATAGCGCAGGATGTTGTTCATCACAAGGCTGGAGATCATCAGCGGAGCCGCAATGAGGATGGGCCGCGCGTAGGCACAGGCGTGGGGCAGAATGGTGGACGTGCTGCCCAGCAGCATCATGAAGCCGGGCAGGGTCGCAAGGCCGATGACGGCCAGCACCACGCCGACGGCCAGTGCCGTAAAAAAGCTGGTGGAAGCAAAACGGGTGGCGGCCTCGGTGTTGCGGCTGCCCAGGCTGCGGCTGATGATGGTGCCGGAGCCGTGGCCCAGCGTGAAGCCCAGCGCCTGAATGATGGCCATCAGGCTGGAGACCACGCCCACCGCGCCGGATGCGCTGGTGGAGATCTGGCCCACAAAGAAGGTGTCGGCCAGGTTGTAGATGCTGGTGATGAGCATACTTAAAATGGTGGGAGCCGCCAGCCCTAAGATCAGCTTGGGGATGGGCGTCTCGGTCATCTTTTTATATTGCCGGATGTTGAGTTCATCGGATGTCATGAAAGGACCTCCTTCTTTTTATAGGATGCGAAAACCGCCCTGTGTGACAAAGGGCGGCGGATGATTCTGGCGGGTGCACGGAGCACCGGCACATAGTATAACGCAGCTGCGGCGAAAAGTCGAGAGCCCCGGAAACAGAAAAATGCACGCTTTGGGCCGGTCGAGCGGGAGAAAAACCACCCGAAAGGGCAGAGCTTTTTGTCAGTTTTGCTAAAGGATGGTCGAATTGCTTGTGAAAAATCACGATATGTGGTATCATTTACCATGAGGAGAACAAAGAGGCCTGCACGCTGGTGCAGGCACCGGACAATACGGGCGGCCGCCGCAGGCAGAGCAGGGCCGGCCATGAACCATAGGGAGGAAAAAATGATGAAAACTGTCGCACAGACCGTGATCGAAGCCGATCACTTTTACACCATCGCCGCGCACACCGGCAACGTCATCCAGGCTGTGGAGGGCGCGAAGGAAGGCGGCACCGTTCGTCTGGGCAAGTATGAGCACAAGCCCGAGCAGGAGTGGAGTTTCGTCCGCGTGGGTGACGGCGTCTACCGCATCCGCAACCGCGCTTCCGGCAAGCTGCTGGACCTGACCATGACCGGCACCGCCAACGGCACCTGGCTGCATCTGTGGGAGGATGTGGGCGGCACCTCCCAGATGTGGAGCGTCCAGCCCACCCCGGAAGGCACCGTGCGCCTGCGCTCGTCCTGGGCCGGCGGCAAGTGTGTGGACACCGTGGGCATGGGTGCTGCTGTGGGCACCGTGCTGCAGATCTGGCAGGAAGTGCCCGGCGCAGAGGACCAGCTGTGGACCATCAATGAGGTGAAGGAGCGCGCAAAGCGTGCCGCCGCCAAGAAGGCTGAGGAGCCTGCCGTGGAAGCTGCGGAAGCTGCCCCCGCCGAGGAAAAGGCCCCGGCCAAGAAGCCCGCCGCCCGCAAGCCCCGCACCACCAAGAAGGCAGCCGCCGCAAAGGCAGAACCGGCTGCGGAAGAAAAGGCAGAGGACGCCGTGAAGGCTGAAGCCACACCGGCCGAAAAGCCCGCAAAGCCTGCCCGCAAGACTGCCGCCAAGAAGACCACAAAGGCGGCGGCCAAGGCAGAAACGGCCGAAGCCGCTCCCGCCGCGAAGGCCGAAGCGCCTGCAGAGGAAAAGCCTGCGGCCGAGAAGCCCAAGCGTAAGTGCGCACCCCGCAAGAAGGCCGTGAAGGAGACTGCTTGAGCCTGACCGAGAAAAGCAATGCCCGCCGTGTTTCGAAAAATGCGGCGGGCATTTTTATGCATTTGGGCCGGGGTCATTCCGGCAGTTCGTTCAGCCGGAAGTGGTTCTTTTCAAATTCCAGCAGGCCTTCGTCCCGCATTTTGCACAGCTCTTTGGAGAGGGCGCTGCGGTCCAGGTTGAGGTAATCGGCCATCTGCTGGCGGTTGAAGGGCACGTCGAACTCCAGCCAGCCCGCCTTTGCCGCCTGCGCGGAAAAGTAGGTCAGCAGGCGGCCGCGTACCGTTTTGGGTGTGGTGCAGAAGATGCGCTGGGAAAGGCTCAGGCTCTTGCGCATGGAAACGGCCAGCAGGTTGCGCAGCAGAGTATCCCGCACAGCGGGGGACACTCTGGCGTCGGAAAGGACACGGGTGCTCAGCAGCAGCACGGTGCAGTCCTCGGCGGCAACGGCATCCACCATCAGTGCGTCGCCGCAGAAGGCATAGGTCTCGGCGAAGGCCTGCCCGGCGGAAATGCTGCTCAGGATGCTTTTGGTGCCCCAGAGATCGAGGTTCTCGATGTGGACGGTGCCCTGCACCACCACGCCGATCTCCTGCACCCGGCTCCCGGCGCGGAAAATGACGGTGTGCTTTGCAAATGTTTTCTGCCGCAGCAGCCCGGCGGCGGCAAGGGCATCCAGATCAGCCGGCGAAAGGCCCTGGAACAAAGGCGAAGGAACAAGTTTCATGAAAAAATCCTCGTTTCGTGGTTATGGCAACCGAAGCTTTGGCCTGATTATAGTATACTCAGTTCATCAAAGCAAGGAGGACTTTCCCATGATCCGCAAAATCATTCATATAGACGAAGAAAAATGCAACGGCTGCGGGGCCTGTGTCACCGCCTGCCATGAAGGAGCCATCGGCCTTGTAAACGGCAAGGCAAAGCTTATGCGGGACGACTACTGCGACGGCTTTGGCGACTGTCTGCCCGGCTGCCCCACCGGTGCCATCACCTTCACCGAGCGCGAAGCCGCCGCCTACGACGAGCAGGCCGTGCTGGAGAACAAGCAGAAAAAGGCAGCGGCTGCCGCCGAAAAGCCTGCCGCCCCGGCCTTCCACGGCTGCCCGGGCGAATGCGGCTTTGTGACAGCAGAAGTGCCTGGACATATTCAATGCC
>JABLTP010020120.1_pt1 | contig 11013 bp, 8 predicted proteins | sample 7160111 | NCBI WGS metagenome assembly JABLTP01 (sample SAMN14651227, study PRJNA627086) | human gut metagenome | isolation source: feces | host: Homo sapiens
AAAGATGTCGCCCGGTGCAGGCGCATTACCTGTCTGCCAAGGGGCTGGAACAGCTGCTGCAAACCATTGCAAAGGTACGTCGGCAAATGAATCCCAAGCTGAAAATCGACGGAATCCTCATGACGATGGTGGATGGACGCACGAACAACGCCAAGGAAATCACGACGCTGATTCGGGAGACTTACGGCGGCAAAATCAAGGTGTTCGAGATGGCGATTCCGCATTCCGTCCGCGTGGCAGAAGCGAGCTTGACCGGGAAGAGTATTTTCGAGTACGACCCCGGCGGCAAGGTGGCGCAGGCGTATCGTGCGCTCACGAAGGAGGTGCTTCAGCTTGAAAAGCAGCGGCAGAAAGCCAAGTCTGACCTCCTACGATGACATTTTCTCCACGGAAGCCTCACGCCAGCAGGAGCAGATTCAGCGCCTTGCGCTAAGCAAACTGCACCCCTTCAAAGATCATCCATTCCGCGTACTGGACGATGACCGGATGATGGAAACGGTGGAGAGCGTGAAGGAATATGGGGTGCTGGTGCCGATTATCGCCCGGCCGATGGCGGATGGCGGGTATGAAATTGTGTCCGGGCATCGGCGGAAGCGCGCCTGTGAGCTGGCGGGGCTGAACGAGATTCCCGCCATTGTCCGTGATTTGGACGATGATGAAGCTGTCATCATCATGGTGGACAGCAATTTGCAGCGCGAGAACATTCTGCCCAGCGAACGTGCAAAGGCGTATCAAATGAAGCTGGAAGCCATAAAGCATCAGGGCGAACGGCGTGACTTAACTTCCCGACAACTTGTCGGGAAGTTGGAAGCGGCGGATTTGATTGGGCAGGATACCGGCGAAAGCGGAAGGCAAATCCAACGTATTTTGCGCTTGAACAACCTTGAACCGCCGCTCATTGATAAGGTGGATGCTGGCAAACTCGCCTTTACCCCCGCCGTGGAACTTTCGTACTTGAAGCCGGAAGAACAGCAGTGGGTGGATACCGCCTTGGAAAACACGCAGCAGACACCGTCCCTTTCGCAAGCCCAGCGCATGAAGCGCGAAAGCAAACAGGGCACGCTGTCGGAACAGGGCATCATGGAAATCATGACGGAGAACAAGCAGACGATTCCTGCCAAGGGGTCTGTCGTGCTGCCGCAGGAAAAGTTGACCAAGTATTTTCCACGTTCCTACACAACGGAGCAGATGGAAAAGGTAATTTTCAAGCTGCTGGATTACTGGGTTCGGAAGCGGCAAATGTCGCAGGAGCGATAAAGACGCATGAAACGAAAACTGGATATTCTGCTGATGGTCATGTTTCTGTTCGGAAGCATGATTTTTCTTTGCCCAATTTTCGGGCAGATAAAGGAGGTCGAAGAAGATGACCGTGTATACACGCGCATGTCCGCAGAGGTTAAGCCCCCTCAACAGGCTTCGGGACTGGTGGAGGATGCGCCATCCCCCGCGGCAGCCGCCGTGCAGACCGTGCTGCCCCTGCTGCTGGAAGTGCCGCTGCCGGAGAAAACCGCTGTGCCCGCTGCCGCGCCGTCCCCCGTACGCCCGGCTGCTTCCGACACTGCCGCGCCAGCACAGGCAGAGCGGACAGCAAATCCCCGCAGTGTCGATGTAGAAGCCTGCGTTGCGCAGAATCCGGATTTTGCCGCATGGCTCACCATTCCGGGTACGCCGGTGGATTATCCGGTTGTGCGGTCGAACAGGACGGACTACTACCTGACGCACCTGTTCAGCGGCGAAAGCAGCAAGCTGGGCTGCCTGTTCTCGCTGCCATCGGCGGATTATCAGACACCGAGCAGGAACATTGCCATCTACGGGCATCACCTGAGCCATAGCGACGCGATGTTCAGCAGCCTTGTGCAATACAAGGATTCGGGCTACTGCGCCGCGCACAGCATCATTCAGCTGGACACGATTTACGGCGAACGCACCTATCGGATTTTCGCCGTCGTCAACATGCAGGTTGGTGACTGGGATGCAGCGGCGGCTGATTTTGCCAGCGGACAGGCGTTTCAAGCGTATGTAGACCGCGCACGAGCCAAGGCACTGTACGATTCAGGCGCGGCAGTCGGTGCGGATGACCACATTCTGACCCTGATTACCTGCGACCGCAGTGCGGGCGGTGCAAGCGGCCGTCTGATTCTGCTGGCGGTTCAAGAATAATACTATTTTCGGATTCACCTGAGCCATCTGCTTGCGCCTTTTCCCCGCTGTCGTCCGCTTATTCCACTTAGCGTAGCGCTGCTACGCTGCGTTTCATTCGCGTTAGACAGCGTGAAAAATTCGCGGCGCATCTTGGCTCATTTTCATCCGAAAATAGTATAAGAAGGAGAAGCAAATGAAATTGAAATCCAAATTGAAACGATTTGCATCATTGATGCTGTCTGCGGCGCTGGCGCTGACCTGCATTCCGCTCTGTGCGGCAGCAGAAGAAGCAGCCACGCCCTCGGACATCACGGGAACGGAAGTCATTGTGCTTCCGGCAGAAGAACAGGCGCTTCCACCCGTGGAGGAAGCGCCTGACGAATCCGCATCCGATGCACCGGATGAGCCGTCCCATGACGAAATGCTCCCCAATTCGGAGGAGGAAAGTTCGTCGGACGACCGTCATCCTTTGCAGGCGGCGATTGAAGAACATGGGTATGTCTACGTCCGGACGGTGCGGGCAGTCAGCGTGTACGCCAGCGCAGAATCGCAGGAGCGCATTGTTTATGCCGCGGTCGATGATGCGTCCATTCTGCTGGCGACCGCGTTTTTCAGCAATCATCAAACCGTGCAGGTGTGGTTTCTGGATGCGGAGCAGCAGACCATCTGCGGCTTTGTACCGGCAGCGTCGCTGGATACCCGCTATTTGACGGATGCGGATGTGTCGGGCATCGCCGACGTGCCATCCTGCGACGGAATGACTGCCGTCGGTCAAAAGCGACTGTTCGTGGTCAATGGCAGTCGCCCGGAGGATGCATCCAATGAAGAAGAAACGCCCGCAGACACATCTTCGCAGGACGCGCCGCACCAAGAATCGAATCTGCCCGAAGCGGAAGAAAGCGGCGCTTCGGAGCAGCCGGATGATGCAGAATCGCCGGATGCTTCGGTACATCCAGAAATCAGCAGCGAAGAAGAAATCGACGAAACGGTGCCGCCTGTAAATCCCGGCGATTTTGTCAGCGTCAGTACGGACACGCGCGTCTTTTCTGCGGTGGATGATGATGCGTCCGAAGCGTATTTTTCCAGCGAGTATCAGGGCAATTTCGTCAATGCAGCAGCAGTGCAGGTGGTGTCCGTTGCGGAAGATGCTTCGGGGGCAGGGTGGTATCAGGTGCGCTTCCTGTACGGCGATTCTTTCCCCAGCGGCAAGATGAAGTGGACGGCTGACGAAACGGTGTGGGTGATGGCAGCGGAAACCGGCAAAACGGATGCGGATGCCTGCACGGTGACGGACTTCGCGTATCCCAAAGAAATGCTGCGCCTGCTCCGGGAAATGCAAACGTATACCGCAGAAACGGATGGATTCAGCCTGAAGAATATTCATGGCAAAATCGGCAGCTTTCAGGCGGGACAGTCGGGGCTGCAAGGAAGTTCCGGCAGGGACGCGGCGAATCCCCAGCTGGCGAAATCAGCATCGCACGGCACGATTTATGCGACACCGCACTATCTGGAAAACTTCCCCGTGTACTGCCTTGAACATACGCTTTCCGGCCCCGGCGAAGGGTCGGGCGCGAACAAAACAGAAACCGGCCCGTATGCGCTGCTGGATATGGAGGCGTTCGTAAACACCGCAGAAGGCGGCGGCGTGAACGGGGTGCGATTCAAGGCGCAGACCATGCACGCCATCGGCTGGGTGCTTCGGCACACCTACCCGTTTATGGTGCTGGATCGCAGTGATGCAAACAACGAAGTGTGGAGCCGTGTCGCGGGTCAGTTTGCTATTCGCGAGGTGATTAAGCAGCTGGAAGGCGCGCAGTACGTCCGCAGTTATTGGGACATGGATAATTTCTACGCCTTCTCCGGCGGCGCCCCGGAAGTGTACTTGACCTATGCCCGCTGGCTGGCGAAAAACGCGATTGCACACGCAAAAATCACCGGGAAAATCACCGTCAGCGGTCAGCGCATCCAAGCGTCAGACGGCGGCTATATCGGTACGGTTACGCTGACGACGGATGCGGATTTGATTCGGATTTCCAAGGCAGCGGGCAGTATCACGGGGAACAGCGGCGGTTCGGATGAAGCGTACTACTATGTCAAGAGCGGCGATACCATCCGGATTTTGTCGGACAAAAGCAGCTTCTCCGTTTACATGGAATCAATCGCGTCCAGCGCGGAAGAAGCAGGCTTTCTGGTCGGAATCCCCAGCGCCTCCATCCAGAAAGTGCTCGTCCCGATAGAGGGAACGCCATACCCGCTGCAATCCGCCGTTGTCACGTTTGAACTGCTGTATGGCACGGTGTTTGTGACCAAGCAGTCCATGGACGGCATTTTGCTGCAAGGCGCGGTGTTTGAGCTGCTGGATGAATCCGGCGCGGTGCTGGCAGAAGCAGTGACGGATGCGCAGGGGCGTGCCGTTTTTTCCGGGATTGCACCGGGACGCTATCAGGTTCGCGAGAAAACCGCGCCGCAGGGGTATCGGCTGTCGGTTGCCTCGGCGCAGGAAATCATGGTGACGGCGGGGGCAGACACGGCGTGCATGTTCATCAACGAGCGCATGATGGGTATCATCCGGGTCATCAAGATGGACAGCATGACGGGAAAACCGCTGCCCGGTGTCACGTTCACGGTGACGAGATTGACCGCGCCTGCATCGGACAATGCTTCCAACATTGGCAAGGTTGTCGCAACAATTACGACGAATGCGGATGGCATCGCACAGACCGAAGCGCTTCCGTGGGGAGAATATCGAATTGCGGAAACCAATGCGCTTGAAGGCTATGTGGATACGGACTTTGTGACCATCGTTCAAATCAAATAACAGGAGGAAGAAAAATGAAGCAGATGAAGCAATGGATGCACTGGGTGCTTGCGCTGGTGCTGCTGGTGATGAGCCTGTCTGTTCCGGCAGCAGCGGCGGAAACCATCACGGTGAATGTAACCAACACGCCCGTGCGCGGCAGCGTGGCGCTGGAAAAGACCGGCTTGCAGCTGGTGCGCTTTACGGACGAGCAGGACGAATGGGGCAACACCGTTATGAAGCCTGTTTATCAGCAGGGGTATTTGACGGGCGCTGTGTTTGAACTCCGCGCCGCAGCGGATGTTGTCGGCAAGGAAGGGACAGTTTTCTACAAGCAGGGAGAGCTGGTGGAAACACTGACCACCAGTGCAGACGGCGCGGTGAACTCAAAACTGCTGCCGCTGGGCAGCTACTGCTTGCAGGAAGTTTCCGCCCCGGACGGCTATCTGCTGGATGATACCCCGTATCCCTTCACGCTGACGGCGGCAGGCAAGCAGACGGCAGTGGTGGAAGTGAAAGTGTCCGCGGTCAACACCTATCTGCCGATTCGGGTGACGCTGCACAAACAGCAGGAAGCAATTCGAGTGGATGAAACGGCGGACGGCATGATTCGCTCGTCCATCGAGACAGTTCCCGGCGAAGGCTGCGTGTTCAGCTTGTTCAATGCAGGGGTGATTGCCTACGGCGACAGCCAGAAGCTGCCTGCCCATACGCTGATGGCGACTGGCATCACGGATGCCAAGGGCAATTTGACCTTCTCCGGCATGTATCCGCATGGTGCGTATTATGTCAAAGAACTGTCCGCGCCGGATGGCTGGCTGCTGAATACCGAGCAGTACCCGGTGCTGCTGACACCCGAAAACATGGATGCAGCGGAAGAAGCAATCGCAATCACGCTGGATGCGCCTATCCTGAACCGCCTGATTTATACGCCGGTGACGATTACCAAGCGGGACATTACCGGCAAGGAACCGCTGCCCGGTGCGCTGATTGAAGTGTACGATGCGCAGGGCAGCACCATTTACCGCGCGTATACGGATGAAAATGGTCAGCTGCCGGATATTCCGCTTGTTCCCGGATCGTATACGTTCAAGGAAACCTATGCGCCGGAGGGGTATGCGCTGAATGTGGCGGTAAAAACCTTCACGGTAACAAGCGAAGGAAAAATCATCGGGGAAACCGAAATCCGGGATGAAATCAACAAGATTCAGCTGAAAAAGGTCAAGGAGAACGGCGAGCCGCTGCCCGGCGCTGTGTTCGGCATTTACGATGCCAACAACACGCTCGTGCAGCAGCAGACTTCCGATGACAGCGGTTATCTGACCTTCTCGAAGCTGGGGTACGGCACTTATACCATCCGGGAAATTCAAGCGCCTTACGGCTATCATCCGTCCACCGGCGAATGGCAGGTGACGATTGACGGCACTTATCAGAACCCTGTGCAGATTCTGACGACGGTGGTCAATGAGGATGCGCCCGGCTGGATTCGGGTCATCAAAACGGACGCACTGGACGGTCATCCCATTGCGGGTGTGCGCTTCGACATCTACGCCTTGAATGAGGATGGCAGCACGGGCGACTTGGTGTCCACCATGCTGACGAACGAGGAAGGCGTGGCAATGTCCGAAAGCCTGCTGGTCGGCGACTACATGGTCAAGGAGCATGAAGCGCCCGTCGGCTATGTGAACAGCCTGTGGAGCGAAAAAGTGACCGTCGTCATGGACGAAACCGTGGAGCGCAGCGTGACGAATATCCCCATGCAGGGGCAGGTTCGCATTGTTAAGACGGACGCGGAAACGGGCGGCGGTCTGGCTGGCGCAGTCTTTACGGTCATCCGCGTGAGCGGCTTGCCTTCGCATGGCAAGGAAGGGTGCGGCGAGGTTGTGGCGGTCATCACCACGGATGCGGAAGGGGTGGCAGTCACGCCTGTGCTGACGTGGGGCATCTACGAAATCCGCGAAACCACCGTGCCGGACGGGTATCTGGACAGCGGCTGTGTCGTTACCGTTTCGATTCCCGGCAATGCTGACTGACAAGAAAAACGGGAGGCATCCATGAACACAAAACGAAACATCCTGCCCATGCTGCTGGCGGCATTGCTGCTCTTCTGTCTGCCGATGGCATCGCTGGCGGAGGACGTACCCATTCAGAACGTCAGCATCCGCAATACGCCTATCAAGGGGCAGATTCTGCTGGAAAAGACCGGGCAGATGCAGACGACGGGTGAACAAGGGTATTTGAAAGGCGCGGTATTTGAAATTCGGGCGGCGGAGGACATTGTCGGGCAAGACGGCACACAGTGGTATTCATGCGGCGAGCTGGTCGCCACGATGACCACCAGCGGCGAAGGCGTGGAGAAAAGTCCGCTGCTGCCGCTGGGAAAATACACGGTCAAGGAAATCAGCGCTCCGTCCGGGTATGTGCTGGATTTGACGACGTACACCGTAGAAATTCAGGCGTCGGATCAGGAAACGCCGATTGTTTCCGCTACGGTTTCTTCAATCAATTATCCCGCCGAAATTCTGCTTCAAAAGACCGATGCGGATGGAAAGGCACTGGCAGGGGCGCAGTTCGTGCTGCTGGATGCGGATGGATGCGAAACGGCATCGGCTGTTTCGGATGCAGACGGGCTGGTGCGCTTCCGCTTCGTTCCGCAGGGGCAGTACACCATTTGTGAAACGTCCGCGCCGGATGGGTATCTGCTGAACCGCAGCGCAATTTCGGTGACGGTAACGCCGAACTGGACGAATGCGGAAGAACCGATAGCGACGGCGGTGAATCAGCAGAAGAAAATCCTGTTTATCAAGGTGGATACAGCCGGAACGCCGATGGCAGGCATTCTCTTCAAGCTCATCAACGCGGAAACGGGCGCTGTGGCAGAAATGGCTGTCAGCGACGAAAACGGTGCGTTTGCCTTTACAGCATTTGATTATGGCGTGTGGACTGTCCATGAAGCGGCTGCCCCCAGCGGTTACAGCCGCATGGCGGACTATCGCTTCCAAGTGGATGACAGCTGGTCGGGAACAGCGCCGGTGCTGCTGGTAAACATTCCTGATTCTTATGCGTTCATCAAAGTCGATGCTGATGGCAAACCGCTGCAAGGCGTGAAATTTGCCCTGCGGGATGCGGACGGCAATCTCCTGCAAACGCTGGAATCCGATGAGAACGGCATTGTCCGCGCCGAGCACTTGCAGCCCGGCACTTATTATTTGCAGGAAACAGAAACGCTGAAAGGATACACCCTGAGCGGCGATGTCCGGAAGCTGGTCATTGACGAGCACTACAAGATTCCCGAAGAAATGCCGCAGTGGGTCAACTACACGACGATTCAGACCGGCGTGCAGCTGGCGGCATCGGGGGTGATGCTTATCGGCATTGCCCTGATGCTGATAAGCGGCACCATGCTGCTGATGCGCAGACGGCGAAAGGCGTAAGCGAATGGTGTATCATCAAAAGCTGTTTCTGCGCCGCTTGGAAGTCCCGCCTTGGGCGGCGCGCTGCACTTTTTCATGACGGAGGCTTCCAATGCAGGAAGAAATCGAAAACAAAACGCTCTCCCTCATCATCAATACCAGCAAATTCACTGAAAGGACATTGGCGACGGCGTTCGCGAAAGCGCTGAAACTCGGCTGGAATAAAGCCAAGGAGCATTATCAAGCGAAACCGCAGGGCAGGCAGAGCGTGAAGCAGCTCATCGGGCAGAATCAGGGCGTTGAGCAGACTGCACTGGCTGACCGGCAGGAGGTGAAGGCGTTTGAACGATACGCCCGCCAATATGGGGTGGATTATGCCATCCATAAGGGTACTTCCGACAGCGGAAAAACGCGCTATCTGGTGTTCTTCAAAGCTCGCGACCGTGCAGCCATTGATCAGGCAATGCGCGCGTATGCAATGGATTTTCTGGCGAAGCGGAAGGCGCAGCGGAATGTTCAGCCTCAGCTGGATACGGCATCCCCCAGCAAACAGAAGGAGCGCAGCAGGCAGAAAGGGCGGGAAAGATGAACGCCGACGCATGGAAAAAACGCCTGCTACTGCATCTGCCCTACGGGGTTATTGGACTTGCCGCGGCGAAGCTGAGTGAAGCATGGCGGCTGTCAGCCGGGACGGATTTTTCCGCGAAATTCCTGCACCTGCGGGATGGCGCGGCAATGGCGTTCCGAAACGGAATGTCCGGCTTTGTGCCCCTTGACCTGCTGATTGGGTTTCTGTGCGGATGCGCACTGTGCCTGCTGGTACATGCAAAACGCAGGAATGCCAAGAAGTATCGGCACGGCGAAGAATACGGCGCTGCCCGCTGGGGAAAGCCAAACGACATTGCGCCGTTCATGGACGCTGACCCGTGGAACAACATCATCCTGACCCAGACGGAGCGCCTGACCATGAGCAGCCGCCCGGCGAATCCCAAAAACGCACGGAACAAGAACGTACTGGTCATCGGCGGTTCCGGCAGCGGCAAAACACGCTTTTTCATCAAGCCGAACATCATGCAGTGTACCAAAACGAAGGGGTGCTCTCTTGTGATTACTGACCCCAAGGGGACGCTGATTACGGAGTGCGGAAAGATGCTTGCTGCTGCCGGATATGACGTGCGGGTTTTCAATGTTATCAGTTTCCAAAAGTCCATGCACTACAACCCGTTTGCGTATATCCGAAGCGAAAAAGACATTTTGAAGCTGGTGACGGCGCTCATAGCAAACACAAAGGGAGAGGGCAAAGGCGGCGACGACTTCTGGATTAAGGCGGAAACGCTGCTCTATATGGCGCTGATTGGCTACATCCACTACGAACTTCCGCCCGCGGCGCAGAATTTTACGACGCTGATTGACATGCTGAACAGCATGGAAGTTCGCGAGGAGGACGAGGAATACCGAAATCCTGTTGACCTGATGTTTGAAAAGCTGAAAGCGGAAAAGCCGGAACACTTTGCAGTGCGGCAATATGCCAAATACCGGATGGCTGCCGGCAAGACCGCCAAGTCGATTCTGGTGAGCTGCGGCGCACGGCTTGCGGTGTTCGATATTCAGGAACTGCGGGAAATTACGGCTTATGACGAACTTCACCTTGATACGCTGGGAGATAAGCGGACTGCACTCTTCCTCATCATGTCCGACACGGATGCCAGTTTCAATTTTCTGATTAGTCTGGCGTATTCGCAGATGTTCAACTTGCTTTGCGAAAAAGCGGATGATGTGTATGGCGGCAGACTGCCTGTCCATGTGCGCTGCCTGCTGGATGAGTTCGCCAACATTGGGCAAATCCCGAACTTTGAGCGCTTGATTGCGACCATCCGAAGCCGAGAAATTTCGGCGTGCATTGTGCTTCAGGCGCAGTCTCAGCTCAAAGCGATTTACAAGGACAGTGCTGATACAATCGTCGGCAACTGCGATACGCTGCTCTTTCTGGGCGGCAAGGAAAAGACGACGCTGAAAGAAATGGAGGAACTGCTTGGGAAAGAAACAATCGACACATTCAACACCGGTGAAAGCCGCGGGCGCGAGGTATCGCACTCTCTGAACTACCAGAAGCTCGGAAAATCGCTGATGACGATGGACGAATTAGCCGTCATGGATGGCGGCAAGTGCATCCTCCAATTGCGCGGTGTGCGCCCGTTTTTATCCGAAAAATACGACATTACCAAGCATCCGAACTACAAATATCTGTCCGATTTTCATCCGAAGAACGCTTTCCATATCGAAAAATACTTGTCGCATCAGCTGAAACTGCGGCTGGAAGAAGAATTTGCCGCTGTCGAAGTCGAGGTCAGCGGCACGTCCGAGGAAGAGGAAGCGCTTCTGGATGAATGGGCAGAGGAGCTTCAACAGCAGGCTGCCGAAGCAGGCGGCCTTTTCTAATCCCAATATATGAATATGGAGGTATATTTCTATGGCATTTTTCTCGTCAGCAGTGACGGTACTGCAAACGCTTGTGATTGCCCTTGGCGCAGGTCTGGGCATCTGGGGTGTCATCAACATGCTGGAAGGGTATGGCAACGATAATCCCGGCGCAAATGCTCATGTACGGTAAGGAAGCAAGCAACCGAAAACAAGAGATAGACCGCCAGCACTACACTATTC
>JABLTP010085882.1_pt1 | contig 10967 bp, 10 predicted proteins | sample 7160111 | NCBI WGS metagenome assembly JABLTP01 (sample SAMN14651227, study PRJNA627086) | human gut metagenome | isolation source: feces | host: Homo sapiens
TCTCCGGCAGTGAAGACCGCGACCCCGTCGATGATTTTGAGAAGATCAACGAGGAGCTCCGTCAGTATTCCCCGGATCTTGCCGCGCGTCCCATGATCGTCGCGGCCAACAAGGCGGATCTTCTGCCGCCGGACAGCGACAATCTCGAGCGGCTGAAAGCGCACGTCGAGGCGCAGGGCTACGAATTCTACGTGATCTCCGCGGCCACCACGCAGGGCACGCGCGAACTCATGAAGACGATCGCGGGCAAGCTCGCGGCGCTGCCGCCCGTGACAATCTATGAGCCGGAGTATGTCAAGCCGCTGGCGGAGGCTGGAGACGCGAACGACCTCAGGATCGAGCGCTATGACGATCTGTGGGTCGTGTCCGGACAGTGGCTCCAGAAGCTCCTGAACGATATCAACTTCGACGATTATGAGTCCCGCATGTACTTTGACCGCCAGCTGCGCAAGAGCGGCCTCTTTGACCGCCTGGAAGAGCAGGGGATCGAAGACGGTGATACGGTCAGCATCTACGATTTTGAGTTCGACTACACGAAATAACAATAATGAGCAAACAAAAGCCCGCGGCATGAGCCGCGGGCTTTTGTTTGAAGAAAGAAAAGAAAAAGAGAAGAAAGAGAGGATTGGGTGAATCCTTGATTCTGAATATACAGGACAATCATGTCCGAACTATGAACGAGGAGAAAAGGAATTGTGAACATTTGCACCGATTTCCCGCACCCCGCAGGGCAGGCGGCATTTGACCCGGGAGATCGCCCGGCGAAAAAAATTGAAAACAACACTTGACAAATCCCGACTTTATGCTATAATAACGGAGCGCTCTTGAGAAAGACAACCTGCTGCTGTAGCTCAGTCGGTAGAGCGCGTCATTGGTAATGACGAGGTCGGCAGTTCGAATCTGCCCAGCAGCTCCAAAAACCGGTTTATTCCATCGGAATAAACCGGTTTTTTGTATCCGTTTTGTATTCGAACTGCACTTTGCCCGGTCGGGCGGAATCCCTGCTGGACAGAGGGCGTCCCGGTGTGATAAAATCATTCTATCGCGCAAGGGAGGTTCGCAGATGCCGGTAAATGTGAAAAATCTGATCGCCGAAACGTTTGTAAGGCTGTCGGACGAAAAGAATATCGACAAGATCACGGTAAAAGACATCGTGGAGGCATGCGGGATCTCCAGGCAGGCGTTTTATTATCATTTCCAGGACCTGCTGGAGGTCATCGAGTGGTCGATGGAGCAGGCCTTTGAGCAGCTGCTGGACCGGAGCCTGCAGGAGGACGACCCGGAGATCGGCCTGAACGATTTTATCACGGCTTCGGAAAATGCCGCGCCGTTTATGCAGAAGCTGTTCCGTTCCCAGAAGCGGGAACAGGTGGAGCGGCTGATGGCGCGCTGCGTCCGGAGCTATTTGCAGGAGCTGATCTCTGCGAAAGGAAAACTGCCGCGGATCCCGTATGAGGATCTGGACATTGCCCTGAATTTCTGCACGTACGGCATTGTCGGGCTGCTGCTGGAATGCTGCGACAAGAAAAAGGCGGTCGACCGGGAAACAATGGCCCGTCAGATGTACCGTCTCCTGCAGGGGCGGATCGGAGAAGCGGATCCGGTCCGCGCATAGACGGATAGATAGACAGATCCCCCGATGTGTAAAAGGGCTTTACACATCGGGGGATCTGTCTATACACAAACGCTGTTTTGCGAATGGCGCTGTGCCGGGATCCCTGATATAAATAGGGTGATCTGATCAAGAAGGAGGCGTTATGGATCTTGTGTGAAAACAATGGGATCTTTGCAGGAAAGCTCCATGAGATAGAAGGTCAATACGGCCGGATCCTCAGCTGTCTTCGCGTGGCTCAGTATGAAAGCCATGACGAGATCCGGCGGACGATCCGGCAGCTTGAAGCGGAATGCCGGGGGACCGAATCGCTGCTGGAGCAGAGCATTGCAGACTGCCGTTCTCCCGCGGTTTCCGCGCTGGCGGCTGCGCAGCTTGACTACGACCAGAAGGTCCGGCATATCCTGCACGATGAGCTGCCGGGATATCTGCATGAGGAAGGGAACGACCGCATCGCAGATCAGGCGGAAGCGGCGAGCCTGTACGGCGAATATGCCATCGATTTTGCCGCCCAGGCCATGCGGCATGCGCTGCTCGCCGCGCTGTCGGCGATCGACCTGCAGATGAGCTGCGAGGAAGCAGCGCAGAAACCGGCTGAAAACGAAAGATAAGGAGGCTTCAAAATGAAGGAAGTAAAATCCCCGAAAAAACCGCTGATCTACTACTACAGCATCATCCTGCTGATCGTGCTGCTGTTTAATCTGATCGTGTCCCCGCTGCTGATGAAAAATCAGGTGACTGAGGTGGACTACGGGACGTTCATGCGCATGATCGAGGAAAAGAACATCGGAGAAGTCGAGGTCGAGGACGACGAGATCCTCTTTACCGACAAGGACAAGCAGCAGGTCTACACGACCGGCGCGATGGACGATCCGACGCTGACGCAGCGCCTGTATGATTCCGGCGCGACGTTCACAAAGGAGATCCAGAAGACGATGTCGCCCGTGCTGAGCTTCGTATTGACGGCCGTTCTGCCACTGGTGATCTTCATTGCCATCGGCCAGTACATGGGAAAGAAGCTGGTAGAAAGCGCCGGCGGCAAGAACTCCCTGATGTTCGGCGGCACCGGAAAATCCGGCGCGAAGGTCTACGTCCAGTCCACACAGGGCATCCATTTTGAGGATGTGGCCGGTGAGGACGAGGCAAAGGAATCCCTCGCCGAGATCGTGGACTATCTCCACAACCCGCAGAAATACACCGATGTCGGCGCATCGATGCCGAAGGGCGTGCTGCTCGTTGGCCCTCCGGGAACCGGCAAGACGATGCTTGCAAAGGCTGTTGCAGGTGAGGCAAACGTGCCGTTCTTCTCCATGTCCGGCTCGGAGTTTGTCGAGATGTTCGTCGGCATGGGCGCAAGCAAGGTGCGCGACCTCTTCAAGCAGGCCAAGGAAAAAGCACCCTGCATCGTCTTCATCGACGAGATCGACGCTATCGGCAAAAAGCGTGACAATCAGCTTTCCTCCAACGACGAGCGCGAGCAGACGCTCAACCAGTTACTCACCGAAATGGATGGCTTTGAGGGCAACAACGGTGTCATCATCCTCGCCGCGACGAACCGGCCCGAATCGCTCGACCCGGCACTGACGCGACCCGGCCGCTTTGACCGCCGTGTGCCCGTCGAGCTGCCTGACCTTGCGGGCCGCGAAGCCATCTTAAAAGTTCACGCGAAAAAAATCAAGACTGCCGACGATGTGGATTTCCATACCATCGCGCGCATGGCCTCCGGCGCGTCCGGCGCGGAGCTTGCCAACATGATCAATGAGGCTGCGCTGCGCGCCGTGCGCAATCACCGCACCGTCGTCACCGAGGCAGATCTGGAAGAGAGCATCGAGGTCGTCATCGCGGGCTATCAGAAGAAAAATGCCGTGCTGTCCGACCATGAAAAGCAGGTCGTTTCGTACCATGAGATCGGCCATGCCCTTGTCGCAGCCCTGCAGACGCACTCGGCACCTGTGCAGAAGATCACCATCATTCCGCGTACCTCCGGCGCGCTGGGCTATACCATGCAGGTCGATACCGCCGATAAGAACCTCATGACCAAGGAGGAGATCGAGAACAAAATCGCGACCTTCACCGGCGGCAGAGCCGCGGAAGAAGTCGTCTTCGGCGAGATCACGACCGGCGCGTCCAATGATATTGAGCAGGCCACGAAACTGGCACGAGCCATGATCACCCGCTACGGTATGAGCGAGGAATTTGATATGGTCGCCATGGAGACGGTCACAAACCAGTACCTCGGCGGCGATACGTCGCTGGCCTGCTCCGCCGACACGCAGAACCGCATCGATGCGAAGGTCGTGGAGCTGGTCAAGGCGCAGCATCAGAAAGCGAAGAATATCCTGCTGGAAAACCGCGAAAAGCTGGACGAGCTGGCGAAGTACCTCTATGAAAAAGAAACGATCACCGGTGAGGAATTTATGCGCATTCTGGGACAGGAGGGCAAAGCACAATGAGACGACGTTCTGGATTCGGATGGATGGAATGCATTGAGGGAGTCCTGCTGCTGGGGCTTGGCAGCTACACCTTTGCGCAGCCGGACCGTGCGCTGACGGGATTTATCGTCATGTACGGCATCGTCGCAGTGACGATGGGCATCGCGGACATCCTGCTCTACGTCCGTGTGGAGCGCTTCACAGGCTTCGGCCCGATCGTTTCCCTGATCTCGGGCGCACTGAGCGTGATGACGGGCGTGATGCTGCTCGTCTATCCGAACGCCGGGAAATGGGTGATGAGCCTGCTGTTCCCGCTGTGGTTTCTGGCGCACTGCATCGGCCGCCTGTCCGGCCTGCATACGGTCCGCCTCTGGGCCGGGGATTTTACCTATTATTTCACGCTGATCATGAATGTGCTTGGCCTGATCCTCGGCGGTCTGATGCTGGTCGATCCGCTGGTCTCGTGGCTGTCCGCCCGGTATCTTGTGAGCTTCTATCTGGTCCTGCTCGGCGTGGACTGCATCATTCTGGCCTTCAGCAAGCTCGGCTCCAGAGAATAGAATGTTACGCCGGAGGCTGCAGCTTCCGGTTATGCATCGGCAAAGCGGCGGCGATCTTGCCGCCGCTCTGCCGTTTTGATTTTTGCTTGCTGTTTGGCGCGTCAGACGCTTGCAAAGCAGCAAGCGGCGTGGTAAACTGAAAACAGATCGAAGCGGCTGCCGGCGGGCAGCTTTTCCAAATGCAAACGGTTAGAGATGACTAACTAAAAGAACAGGAGGAGCCGCAGATGTCCAGAAAAGCGACGGAATTTCAGAAAAAAGAAATGAGCAAAATGTACCGGGGCAAGGAGATCTTCAAGCCGCTGCAGACGGGCTGGATCGACGAGCATGTGGCCTGCGTGCGCGAGTGGGTGGCAAATATCTTCTTCTACCGCAAGGGCGATACCACCCTCATGTTTGACGCCGGATACAACTATGATCGTCTCGAAGAGAAGATGAGCTGGCTCGGCATCGATCCGAAAAGCATCCGGCAGATCTTCATCACCCATCAGGATACCGACCACGTCGGCGCGGTGGAGGCCGACAGCCCGGGCCTGTTCCGCGATGCGGTCCTGTATGTCGGCGAGACGGAAAACCGCTACCTGACCGGCGAGGTGCGCCGCAAGGTGATCTATCACCTCTACAAGCTGCCGCAGGTGACCATCCGCAACGAAAAGGTGCTGCTCAAGGACGGTGACGTGCTGGATATTGACGGCATCCGGGTCGAATGCTTCCTGGTCCCGGGCCACACCTGGGGCATATGGTGTATCTTGTCGACAACAAGTATTTGTTCGCCGGCGATACCATCTGGTTCGGCGCGGACGGCGGCTACAGCTTTATTTCCGCCCTGGCGGAGGACAACAAGCTGGCGGTCCGCTCTCTGGCAGAGCTGGAGGCAAAGCTACAGGCGCGCGGCCTTCACCCGTATTTCATCACCGGCCATACCGGCTGGACAGACGATTTTGCTTTCGCCTTTGCCCACAAGGACCAGCTCTGCTCACCGTTCAGCAAGCGCGTGCACGATCCCAGCGCGCCCTATGACGCGTACGATGAATCGGACGATACCGAGCAGCGCGTAAAGTCCGGATTCCTGAAGCCTGTCAGTCCGGTGTAAGGGAAGCGGGCTGACGGAAAAACCGGAAACCCCGTCAAAGCCCGGGCATTTTGCGCCGGGAAGCGAGGAAAAAGGTCACGCTGGCCTCCGCGTCCGTCAGCGGGATGTTGACCCGGCCGGGATACGCGGTCTGGAGGCGGCGCTGGCCGTAATCCGTGGTGAAGCAGGGGAGAGACGAGGCGTTTACCAGCTCGTCGAATACGGCAGTGTCGGTCTGTACAAGGAACTTGGAGGCGGGCATTTTCTCCCGGCAGAGCGTGTCCCAGAAGCCGAGCTCGGAGCGCAGGAGAAAATTGAAGCCGTTGATCTCCGCAAAGGTTAAAGACGCCTGCTTTGCCAGCGCGTGCTCCGGCGGGACGCAGACAAACAGCTGCTCCTGCAAAAAGGGCTTTGCTCCTGCGAATGGGAAGGGCAGGACGGCGACGTCGCACGAACCGTCTTCCCACGCGGCAAGGACATCTTCGTTCTGGCAGACGGCGGAGGCCAGCATCTTTTCTGGCTGCGCTGCGTTCAGCTTCCGCAGCAGCTCCCACAGGGGCGCGGGCGCGCAGGCGCGGATGACGATGGTCCGCTGCCGCTGGTCAAACGCGCGGACCTGCGCGACGGCCAGCTCCGCTTCTTGCAGCAGCTAGCGCGCCGCCGCCACGGCCAGCTTGCCGGTCTCGTTCAGCTCGATCCGGTTCTTGCCCCGCGTGAAGAGCGGCACGCCGAAATACTGCTCCAGATGCTGCATCGAGCGCGTAATGGACGGTGTGGAGAGATGAAATTCTTCTGCCGCGCGAGGAGTTTTTCCTGACCACCAAGGTCTGGATCACGAACGCGGGCTATGAAAAAGCCAGGGCATCCATCGAGGAATCCATGCGCAAGCTGCGCACTGATTATCTCGACCTGCTGCTCATCCATCAGCCGTTCGGCGATTACTACGGCACCTACCGCGCGATGGAAGAACTGTACAAGGCCGGCAGGCTCCGCGCGATCGGCGTTTCCAACTTCGGCCCGGACCGGTATCTCGACATCCAGCATTTCGCAGAGATCAAGCCTGCCGTCAACCAGATCGAGACGCATGTGTTCCAGCAGCAGAAAACGGCGAAGGAATACCTCAAAAAGTATGGCTGTCAGATCGAATCCTGGGGCCCGTTTGCCGAGGGCCGCAAGGATATGTTCACGAACCCTGTGCTGACCCAGATCGGCGAGAAGTACGGCAAAACCGCCGCGCAGACCGCCCTGCGCTTCCTGCTGCAGAGTGATGTTGTCGTGATCCCGAAGTCCACGCACAAGGACCGGATGCAGCAGAACTTCGACCTGTTCGATTTTACCCTCACGCCGGAGGATATGGCGGCCATCGAGGCGCTCGACGGCGGTGAGAGCCTGTTCTTCTCGCATTACGATCCCAAGACTGTGGAGTGGTTCATGTCCATTCTGCAATACAGAAAAGAACCACCTGCCTGAGCCTTCAGGCAGGTGGTTTGCAGTTTTATTGTCCGTTCATCCGGGCCAGGACCTGATCCTTGCTGCGGATGGCAGTGTTGGCGCCGACATGCTCGACAGCGACAGACCCGGCCGCGCAGGCGAATCTGGCGCTCGCCAGTGTATCCCAGCCCTGTGACTTTGCGTACAGGAACGAGCCGACGAACGTATCGCCCGCGCCGGTCGTATCAACGCAGCGGCAGGGGAACGCGGGAATGTGTGCCTCGATCCCGTCGGCAGAGACATAGCAGCCCTGTGCGCCGAGCTTGATCACGCAGTTGGCCGCGCCCATCTTGTGCAGCGCCTGCGCCATCTTCTCCGGGCTCCCGGTCTCACCGGTCAGCCAGACGGCCTCGCGTTCGCTCGGCAGGAAATAATCCGTCTTGCGGAAGCAGGCTTCGAGCAGCGCGTGGTCATATTCGCGTTCACTCACGCGCATATCGAGCGCGGTCCGCGCGCAGGATGCATGGGCGAGCGTAAACAGCTTCAGAAGCCCCTCGCCGTCCAGCTCCGGCAGCGCCATGGCGCCTCCGACCGAGACAAAGGCGGAATCGCGGATCACGGCTTCGTCCAGATCCTCATAGCGCAGCGCCAGATTCTGACCGGGCTGGAAGAGCAAATGCCGCTCGTGTGCCTCGTCGATCAAAACGACACAAATTGCGGTCGGTACGTCGATGCGCCGGTCAAAGACCGAGAGGGGATAGCGCGAGAGCTGCTGCAGCAGCACGTCGCCCAGCCGGTCGACACCGGCCGCGCCCATCAGGGCTGTCCGTGCGCCGAGCTGCGAGAGGACGATCGCCTGATTGAGCGCGTCGCCGCCGAGCGTCAGCTCCGCGTGGTCGAGCAGCGTCATCTCCCGGTCCAGAATGTGTCCGTCCATGCCCGGGATCATCAGGTCGATCACCTGCAGACCGATGGTCAGAACGTCAAACCGCTTCATGCCTTACCCCTTTCCGCAGCCGCCGAACAGCTCCAGCTTGCGCACGGTCGCCTCGACCATGGCGTCCTCCGCCAGCAGGTTCAAGTCGGTATAGCCGGCGTCCGGATGCTCGGCGATGGCGCGCTTGGCGGCGAGGATCACGTCGGTGAAGACGTTGATCTTGCTGATGCCGCCCGCGACGGTGTTGCGGAAATCGTCATCCGACAGACCGGAGCCGCCGTGCAGCACGAGGGGAACAGAGACGGTCTTGCGGATCTCGCGCAGACGCGGGATGTGGTCCAGATGGACGGCGACGGGGACCTTGGCCCGGCGGGCCTGCTCGCCCTGCGGCACGGGCTGACGATCGTGACGAACTCGGCCCAGATCACGCCGCTGCTCGCAGACAGCGACAATACGGTCTACGCCCTCGGCGGACAGGTCCGCGCGACGAGCCTGGCCTGCGTCGGCATGTGGACGCTCACTGCGCTGCGGACGCTGCGCGCGGATATTGCGCTGATCGGCACGAACGGCGTGCTGGGCCATACCGGCCCCTGCACCTCGATCTACAGCGAGGCGGAGATCAAGACGGCTATGGTCCAGTGCGCGAAAAAAAGCATCGTGCTCTGCGACGGCAGCAAATTCCGGGAGGAAGCGGTCATCCAGTTTGCCGACTGGCAGCAGATCGACTGCCTGATCACCGACCAGACCGCGCCGGAAGCGGAGCTTGCCGCCATCCGCCAGAAAACGACCGTACTGGTCGCGGGCACATAAAAGCATCCCCGGCTGCAGGCGCAGCCGGGGATGTTCGTTTCAGGCAGGAATCACAGCAGGAGCGCAGAGAGCTCGTCAACGGTCTCGTCGAAGACGCGCAGCGCGCTGCGGACAGTGTCGGGCTTGGTGAGGTCGATGCCCGCGATCTTGAGCTCCTCGAGCGGATAATCGCTGCCGCCGGTCGTGAGGAACTTCAGATAACCGCTTGCGTCGCCGGTCGTCAGGATGTGCTCGGCGATGGCCACGGCGGAGGAGAAGCCGGTCGCGTACTGATAGACATAGAACGCGCGGTAGAAGTGAGGGATATACGACCATTCCGGGTCGATATCCGCGTCGATGCCGATGCCGTCATAATACGTGGCTTCGAGATCGTGATAGACCTTGTTGAGCGCAGAGGCCGTCAGCGGCTGACCTGCGGCATAGAGATCGTGCGCTTTGCGCTCGAACTCTGCGAACAGCGTCTGCCGGTAGAGCGTCGTGCGGAAGCTCTCAAGGAAGTGATTGAGAATATATGCGCGGCGCTTTTCATCCGTCTCGGTCTTCAGCAGGTACTTGGTCAGCAGAACTTCATTGACCGTCGAGGCGACCTCGGCAACCATGATGCGGTAATCATGATTGACATAATCCTGCGTCGTGTCGGAGAACCAGGAGTGCATGGAGTGGCCCAGCTCGTGTGCCAGCGTGAACGCGTCGCCCAGCGTCCCGGCATAGTTCATGAGCACATACGGATGCACGCCGAACACGCCGCAGGAGAACGCACCGGACTGCTTGCCGTCGTTCTCATACACGTCGACCCAGCGCTCGGCGAACGCGCGGTCCAGCAGCTTCTGGTACTCCTCGCCCAGCGGCAGCGTCGCCTTCTTGACCAGGTCCTTCGCATCCTCAAACGCGATGGGATAGTCGACGTCCTCCACGATGGGGACGTACAGATCAAATACGTCGATCTTGTCGAGCTTCAGCGCGCGGCGGCGCAGTTCGAGATACTTGCGCATGGAGGGCAGGCTCTCGTGCACGGCCTCGATCAGGCTGTCATAGACGGACACGGGCACGTTGCCGCCGTCCAGCGCCGCTTCGCACGCGGAGGCGTAGCCGCGCTGATTGGAGAAATAGGTGTCGAATTTGACGGAGCCGCCGTAGAGCGCGGCGATGGCGTCGCCAAACTGCCGGTAGGTGCCGAACATGGCGCGGAACGCGCCCTCGCGCACGGCGCGGCTGCGGCTCTCACGGTAAACCGGGAACGTACCGGGGGTGAGGCGGACCTCCTCGCCCGCGTCGTTTTTGACCATCGGCAGCTGCAGATCGACGTCGGTCAGCATCTCAAACGCGGCCTTCGGCGTTCCGGCTGCGTCGCCCAGCAGGGCCAGCATCTGCTCGCGCGCAGCGTCAAGCGTATGTGCGCGCATGCGGACGATATCGTTCACCGTGTGCCGGTAGGTCGCCAGCGCCTCGTCCTGCATCCATGCATCCAGCTTTTCTGCCGGGATAGCAAGGATCTCGGGGTTCAGAAACGCCGTCGCGGCGCTGAACTTGACAAGCAGACTCTCGCTGCGGGCGGCCATTTCCTGATTTTCCGCAACGGAGCCGTCTTCGGTCTTTTTCAAAAACGCATAGATATAGGGCAGCTCGACCTTGAGCATGGAGGCGTAGACGGTATCGAGTCCGTGCTTGAACGCTTCCTTGGACGTGCCGAGCGTGCCGGGGAGGTCCTTCAGCGGCGCAAGCGCGGCCTCGGCCTCCTGCATGGCGGTCTCCCACGCGGCTGTGTCCGGGTAGATCTTCGTCAGGTCCCACTGGAACCGGATATCCTGTTCGCTTCGTTTCATAGCGTATAACCTCCTTTGGTGTTAAATTTATTATACTGGCAGGGAACAGCCCTGTCAATGTGCACCGCGCAGATACAGCCGGTTGCTTTTTGTCTGCCGAACGAGTAGAATGGGAAAAAATGAGGTGATCGTGTGAAGAAAAAAGCAACTGTCATCTGCTGGATCAGCACCGCCCTGGCGGCGCTGGCCCTCTGCCTGACCTGCGGCCTGCCGCTGCCTGCGGGGATCCCGCCGATGCTGCTCCAGTGGCTCATTCTGCCGCTGCTGGCGCTGCTCACCGCCGCCGTGCA